>Ga0335085_10006670_pt1 | contig 18125 bp, 17 predicted proteins | sample Lox_Sample_45_FD_206712 | JGI IMG/M metagenome (GOLD analysis project Ga0335085, IMG submission 206712) | Soil microbial communities from Loxahatchee National Wildlife Refuge, Florida, United States - Lox_Sample_4.5 | ecosystem: Environmental > Terrestrial > Soil > Wetlands | place: USA...
ACTCGTTGCGGCGCTTGTTCTCTCAGTGGCCAATTCCACTGCTCAGACAACTGGCGCTTCCCACTGTCAATACGGCCTGCTCTATCGCGGCTGGCAGGGAATCCACGGGTCGATCTATCTGAGGCTGGCAATCACGCCCCGAAATCCCACGGCCTGCAGAACGTGGGCCGCGAAGTACTTCAAGGGGGGCGGACTCCTCTTTCGGAAGAAGCTCGGCACCGGAGTGAGGATGTGCAGGCTCGTCGACAAGGCGGGCTCTCAGACTGTCACCGTCGGAGTCTTCGCAGACACGCCGAAGGCCGGCAAGACGTTCTGCCGAAAGTTTCATCCAAGCTGGCCCCGGCTCTAGAGGACGTCCCCCGCCGGAGGGATGACGGCGAAAGCTCCAACTCGTACCGTCGGCCGTATGAGTCCGCAGCATCCACGGCGACGGCTGCTGACAGGTCTGCTCGTGCTGGCGACATTCGGCGCTGCCGCCGGCGGGATGCTGCTACGCACACAGATCGTCGGGATCGCTCTGATCGCCGGTGCCGCGCTCTCCGCGACCTGCGCCTGGTATGCCCTCGGTACGCCTGTCCGTCGCCGCGAAGTCGCGCGCTGACCTCGAACAGAAGAGATTCCTGAAGACCGACGTTCTCACCGAGTTCTAAGCATCGGGATCTAGCGTCCCTACGTGGTGCGGCTTGAACGGCATCGTCTTGGTCCGCGCGTCTACCTCTGTGGCCTGAGGATCCATGAGTTCGCGTTGGGGCTCGGCGTACTCGCAGCTCTCCTCGTCGGCGGCTTGACCGAGCGGTGGGAACTGACGAATCGCACCGAGGTCGCTGCCTGCGTAGGCGCATGGCTCGTTGGCAAAGACTGGCGCGACCTGTTCCCGTCGAAGCGGAACACCGCGACGTGGAGCCTGCTGCCGCACCGGGTGACCGACGACTGACATGTCGGCCGGAGAGGGACACGGCTTCGTCTTCGTCGCCGGTTTGCACCGGAGCGGCACGACGCTGCTCGCGCGGCTTCTCGCCGCACATCCGGAGATCAGCGGGTTTTCTGGCACCGGTGCGCCGGCCGACGAGGGTCAGCACCTGCAAAGCGTGTATCCGTGCGACTACGAGTATGGAAGCCCGGGACGATTCGGGTTCGCGCCGGAGATGCATCTGACCGAGTCCTCGGCGCTGGTCTCCGAAGAAAATGCGGAAAGACTCCTTGCGGAGTGGTCGCCATACTGGGACCTCTCCCGCCGGCTGCTGCTCGAGAAGTCGCCGCCGAATCTGATCAAGACACGCTTTCTGCAGGCGCTCTTCCCGAACTCGACGTTCATCGTCGTTATTCGCCACCCGATTCCCGTTTCGATTCCGACCGCGAAGTGGCGTGGCACCCGCCGCTACGACCGGCTGCTCGATCACTGGCTTCACTGCTACGGACTCTTCGAAGCCGACCACGAGCAACTGGACCGCGTCCACGTGCTCACCTACGAGCAGCTCGTCGGCGACCCGGCCGGCGTGCTCGAAGAGGTCTTCGCGTTCCTGGAAGTCGAGCCGATCCTGCCGAGCGAGCCGGTCGAGACGGGAGCGAACGAGAAGTACTTCCGACGGTGGAAGGAGCTCAAGCGCGACCCGCAGATGCGGGCATACCTCGATCTGGTCTCACTGAAGTACGAGCACCGCGTGCGCTCGTACGGCTACAGCCTCCTCCGCCCAGTCCCAAGAAAGCCGTTACCTGCCTGGGCCCTCGTGTCGCGCCCCCCGAGCCAGCATGAACGATCCGCCTCGTTCGAGCGCCGCGCACGCGGGACGAGCAAGCCGGCCGCGGCCGCGCTCGCAATTGCGGCGATCGTGCTCGCCGCTTTGGTCGGAAGCCTGTCTCTAAACGCGCACCGTCATATCCGGCCCACGTCAGCCAGGTCTCGAGCCTGCGAGAGAGGCTCGGAGCGCACGCGCGTCGCCTGTGGCGCCCACCAGCGCGAAAAAACTCCGTCCGGGGGCAACCGGGCTCACGCCGCCGGAATCTAGCCCCAGAGCAACGAGCGCCTTGCGAGACGCTGCCAGGACCGCTGAGAACTGCGTCAAGCAGGAAGACCCTGGCCCGGGCCGGTGTTCCGGAATGACCCCTGGCTTGTTGGTTGCCTCGCCCGGTATGGGAGAATCGCGAAGGCCGAGCCGCACTGCGGCGGCTCACAGAGGAAGGGGCAAGTATGAGGTTTCGCTTCTTGTTCGGCGCGGCCGTGGTGGTGGCGTTGTTCGGTGCCACAGGCACCGCTACTGCAGTGCCTCCACCCATCGCCTACACGTGCACCGGTGGCAATTGGACCGGTGATCCGGCCACGTCGACCTTCACCAGCATCCCCTCGGGGAACTACGCCAGCATCACGGTTACGGGTGTGTGCAACGTCGTGCCCGATGCCGTGATCAACGTCGTAGGCAACATCAACGTCGCCTCTCGCGGAGTGCTCGACGCGCAAAGCGCGCCGTCGACGATCACCGTCGGAAACAATGTCACGGCCGCGTGGGGCGCCATCCTCGGACTGGGCTGCTTGCCCAATCCGCCGGGACACACGACGGGACATCCGTGCGTCGTCGATCCGGACGGAAGCTCCAACATCACCGTCAAGGGGAACGTCACCGCCACGCACGCGGACACCGTTCTGCTGGACGGAATCACCGTCAACAAGAACGTCACGATGCAATGGGGAGGCGAGCCATACATCCCCTGGGCGATCAAGGACAACACGATCGGCGGCAACCTCGTTGTGAGTGGGGTGAGGCCTAACTGGATCGGCGTGCTCTTCAACAAGATCGGTGGCAGCGCAATTCTCACCCACATCACCATCACCGACCCGGGCGACCCGGATCCGACCATATTCGTCGTCAGCAACATCGTCGGGCGAAACCTCGTCTGCCTGGCACTCGGCCCGGATCTGGTCGCCGGCTTCCCCGGCGAGTTCAACGTCGTCGGCGGCCTGACGATCGGCCAGTGCGTAGTGCGCGCCTAGTCGCTGACTTCCTTCGCACCCGCTTGTCTGCCACCCGATAGAGCACGGATGGCAGACGGGCGGTGCGAGCGGTGCTACTCACCACTCCCTCGAGGCGGGACTGTCAGATTCTTCGTCCCGCCCGGAAATTGATGCACGATTCCATATGCCATCGGACACCCCTTTGCGTTCCAAACGGACCCCGCGTGGCGACTATCTCACCTTGCACCGCCCGCCCAGGCGAGGGCGACGTCGCCTGGGCCAATGATCCGGAATGACCCCCGAGCGAGGAGAAGCGAACGCTAGGGCGTTGCGTCTGTGATCAGCGCGTTTCGCAACTCCTGTTGCCCCGTCTCGTCGATGCCGAGACCGTCGGCGAAATACCTTTCGATTGAGCCGAATCGCTGCTTCATCTCGTCCAGAGCGGCTTGCAGGTAGTGCTGATCGACACCGAGGACCGGTTCGAGCAGGTGGGGGTCGCCGCCAGCAGCGCGGAAGTGCTCGAAGACCGGCTTCATCGCCGGCAGCAGATCGCGATTGCTCAGGCCGTAGTCGTAAGCAACGTCGTCTTCCGACACGCCGAGCAGGAGCAGTGTCGCCGCCGCGGCCCAGCCAGTGCGGTCCTTGCCAGTCGTGCAGTGGAAGAGCGCGGGCCGGTGAGCGTCCTCGGCAATCTTCGTGAAGAACGACCGATACGCAGCGAGTGCGCTCGGAAGACTCACGATCTCGCGATAGCCCTTCTCAAACAGTTGCACCGCCTTGCCGTCGCCGAGCATCTGTTCGGCGAGCGGGGGATCGGACAGGACTTTCATCAACTGAGCGGGAGCCCCAGACTGGGAATCCTTCAGCACATCGCAGACGATGAGCTCGGTGTCCTCGGGCAGAACGTCGGCCTCGGCCGAACGCTCGGCCTCGGTACGAAGATCGAACACGGTGCGGATCCGCAGTTTCCCGAAAGCCTCTAGATCGTCGCCCTGCAGATGGTTGAGTTCGACGGAGCGATACAACAGCCCCATGCGCACCCGACCACCCGCAAGCGTCGCGTACCCGCCAATGTCCCTCAGGTTGGGGACTGACGGGATCTCAATTCGCTTGCCTGGCTTCGTTGCGGTTGCGTGCACGGCCATCGGCCCCTCCTTGGTGGGATGGAGCAAGTGAACACCCGAAGCGGGTCAAGATTGGCGCGGATGAGCAATCTCATCAGGGTGAGTGACTGCTCGCCTGAGCCAGCGATGCTCTCACCTGATGCCGCGATGTAGCGCGCTACGCGCCGTGGCACTTCTTGAACTTCTTGCCGCTGCCGCACCAGCAGGGATCGTTGCGGCCGAGCTTCTCGTGCGCGCTCGCGTGCACGGTCTGCGTGGCGACGCCGGGAACTGACGACCCACCGGCCGCGAGCGCCTCTCCCCCGCCCGCGGCCGCGATGTTCGCGGCGCCGGCCGAGGTCTCGTGCTCGTACTGGATGTTCCCGTTCGTCGTCTGCGACTGCTGCGACAGCTGCTGTTCCGCCTGCTCGGGCGCAAGCTCGGCGTGGAAGAGGTGGAGCACGACCTCGCCCCGAATGATTCGGCCGAGCTCCATGAACATCTGCTCGCCGTCGGACGTGTACTCGACGAGCGGGTCCTTCTGGCTCAGCGAGCGCAGGTGGATGCCCTCGCGCAGCGCCTCCATGTTCTCGAGGTGCTCGCGCCAGCGCATGTCGACGACCTGGAGGACGATGAAGCGCTCGAGCTCGCGCATGAGCTCCGAGCCGAACTCCTCCTCCTTCGCCTCGTACTCGTCGCGCGCATCGGCCTGGAACTCCTCGACGAGCGTCTCGCGGGAGATCTCGCGGAGGTCCTGCTTCAGCTCGTCGGCCGTGATCTCCGTCTGGTAGAGGCCCGCCATCGCGTTCGTGAGTGCCTCGAGGTCCCACTGCTCAGGGTAATCCTCCTCGGTGAACACATTCACGGTGTCCTCGACGACCTCCTCGATCCACAGCTTGATCTGCTCGGAGAGGTCGTCGCCGTCGAGCACCTGCCGCCGCTGCTCGTAGATCCGCCCGCGGTGCCGGTTGAGGACGTCGTCGTACTTGAGGACGTTCTTGCGCATGACGAAGTTCTGCTCCTCGACCTTCTTCTGCGCGCCCTCGATCTGCCGGGAGAGGATCTTCGCCTCCATCGGCTGGTCGTCCGGGATCTTGAAGCGCTGCATGACACCCTTGATCCGGTCTCCCGCGAAGAGCCGGACGAGGTCGTCCTCGCCGGAGAGGTAGAAGCGCGTCTCGCCGGGGTCGCCCTGGCGGCCCGAGCGGCCGCGCAGCTGATTGTCGATCCGGCGTGACTCGTGCCGCTCGGTGCCGAGGACGTAGAGGCCGCCGAGCTCGACCACGCCGTCACCGAGCTTGATGTCGACCCCGCGGCCCGCCATGTTCGTCGCGATCGTGACCGCGCCGCGCTGGCCCGCGTCCTTGATGATCTCGGCCTCGCGCGCGTGCTCCTTCGCGTTGAGGACGTTGTGCTTGATCCCCTTGCGCGTCAGGAGCTGCGAGAGGTACTCGGACGTCTCGACGGCGATCGTCCCGACCAGGACGGGCTGGCCCTCGCGCGTCCGCTCCTCGATGTCGCGCGCGACGGCGGCGAACTTCCCCTCCTTCGTCTTGAAGACGAGGTCGTTCTCGTCGGCACGGGCGACCTGGACGTTCGTGGGAATCTCGACCACGTCGAGGTTGTAGATCTCGACGAACTCCTTCTCCTCGGTCTTCGCCGTGCCCGTCATGCCGGCGAGCTTCTCGTAGAGGCGGAAGTAGTTCTGCAGCGTGATCGTGGCGAGCGTCTGGTGCTCCTCCTGGATCTTGACGCCCTCCTTCGCCTCGACCGCCTGGTGAAGACCCTCGCTCCAGCGACGTCCTTCCATGATCCGGCCGGTGAACTCGTCGACGATCTTCACCTCGCCGTCCTGGATGACGTAGTCGATGTCGAGGTGGTAGAGCGACTCCGCCTTCAGCGCCTGGTAGAGGTGGTTGACGAGCTGCGTGTTCTCCGGCGCGTAGAGGTTGTCGATCCGGAGGGCGCGCTCGACCTTGGCCACGCCCTGCGGCGTCGGGCCGACCGTCTTGTGCTTCTCGTCGAACTCGAAGTCCGCCCCCTCCGCCTCGGCGGCTCCCTTCGGGTCGCCGGGCGAGGAGCGGAACGGGACGAGCTGCTTGGCGACCCGCGCGAAGTCGTAGTAGTCCTGGGCGGCGGTCTCCGGCTCGCCGGAGATGATGAGCGGTGTCCGCGCCTCGTCGATGAGGATCGAGTCGACCTCGTCGACGATCGCGTAGGGGTGGCCACGCTGGACGAGGCCGTCGTGGGCGACCGCCATGTTGTCGCGCAGGTAGTCGAAGCCGAACTCGGAGTTCGTCCCGTACGTGACGTCGGCCGCGTAGGCGGCCTTGCGCTGGTCGAACGGCATCATCGTCTCGATGTAGGCGACGCTCATCCCGAGCGACTCGAAGACGGGGCGGTTCCACTCGGCATCGCGCTGGGCGAGGTAGTCGTTGACCGTGACGAGATGGGCGCCGCGGCCGGCGAGGCCGTTGAGGTAGAGGGCGAGGCTCGCGACGAACGTCTTGCCCTCACCGGTCTTCATCTCGGCGATGTCGCCCTCGTGGAGGACGATCCCGCCCATCAGCTGCACGTCGAACATCCGCTGGTCCGACGCGCGCTTGCGCGCCTCGCGGACGGCTGCGAACGCCTCGAAGACGAGGTCGTCGAGACTCTCGCCGTTCTCGAGCCGCTGCCGGAAGTCCGCCGTCTTGCTCTGGAGGTCGGCGGCGGAGAGCTGCTCGAACTCGGGCTCGAGCGAGGTGATATATGCCGCCTGCTCCTGGAGCCGCTTGACGCGCCGGCCCTCGCCGACGCGGAGGACCTTCTCGAGGTTGCCGATCTCCATTAGTCCCGCATCACATGGGCAAGGGTAGCGGGCTACATGGCTGTGACCTCGACCTCCCAGAGCTCGCCGTCGATTCGCGCAGCCTCGACGTAGAAACGCTCTCCCGACGCCTCGCCGAGCCGCTCGAGCTCGGGCGGCGCGGCCGCGTCGTCGGGTTCGCCGTCGACCCGGAACTCGCCGGCATCGCCGCTGCGCGAGAGATCGAGCCTGTCACCGCGGGGGAACGGGATCCGGGCCACCTCGATCCGCTTCGCCCCGACTGCCCAGAGGTCGCCGTCCTGTCTCGCGGCGACCGCACGATACGGCGGATCCACGCGCCGCTCGACCGCGTCGGCGAACGGAGAGAGGTCGGCGTCACCCGCCTCCTCGCCCACGATCACATCGCCGTTCGGGATCGTCGTGAACTCGACCCTGTCGCCGGCGAGGTCCGGCACGGTGACCGTGACGGCCGTGTCCCACCCCTTCGGAGCAGGGCCCGAGCCGTCGGGCACCCCGACCCTTGTCAACAGCGACTTCGGCGGCTCCAGCGGCACCGGCGGCGGCTGATCGCCGAGCGCCTGCGCCGGATCGAACCCAGCCTCCCGCAGGAGCTGCTCGTTGAGCGTCTCCTTGCCGCGCCGAAAGAGACCCACTAGCTCTCGGTGATCTCCGACTCGGCCGTGCCGTCGAGGGTCGGCTCGGGCTCGGCGAAATGCCTGCGGCCGTCGACGCGCTTGTCGTGGAGGTCCTTGATCTGGCGGACGAGCTTGTCGACGAGCTCGTCGATCGCGGCCTTCATGTCGCCCGCCGCTTCTCGTGCGCGCAGCGTGTGCCCTTTGAGGTGGACGGTCGCCTCGGCGACCTGCGACTCGGCAATCGACGGGTTCCGCTCGACCGCCAGCTCGATCTCGACGTGGGTCAGCTCGTGGACGCGACGGTCGAGCTTCTGGAGCTTCCGCTCGATATAGCTCCGCATCGATTCGTTCACCTCGACGTTCTTGCCTTTGACGTCAAGCTGCATCGGCGCCTCCCCTGTCGCCCGCTTGTGCGCTGCCTCTAACCCTACTCCGGCCGACTGAGCCCCACGGGTGGCTAGCCGCGACGAAGCGCGCGTGCGAACGCGACCACCTCGACCCGGCCTGCACCCCCTGCCCGTAAGGTGGCCGCTGCGGCCGCGGCCGTGGCGCCCGTGGTGTAGACGTCGTCGATCACGGCCACTCGGCCGGGCGCCGGGCCGCGCGAGCGGAAGGCGCCGCGCACCGAGCGCCGCTCGGCAGCCGAGCTGCCGCGCTGGCGGCCTCCGCGCGTCCGCTCGAGCAGCGGCAGGCAGGGCAGCTGCCAGATCGCGGCGAGCTCGAGCGCGAGGCGCTCGGCCGGGTTGTGGCCGCGTTCGAGCCTCCGTCCGCGATCGGCGGGGACGAATGTGAGCGCGTCGACCTCGGGCTGAGGCAGTCGCTCGGCGACGAGCTGCGCCGCCTCGGTGGCGAGCCGTCGCAGGCCACGCTCCTTCCAGGCATGGACGAATCTGCCCGCCGCCGTGTCGTAGCCGACCGCGGCGCGCGCGCTCGCGAACCCGAGCCTGCGTCCCGCGCACTCGCGGCAGCGCTCGACCGGCCAGGCCGTCGGCGCGCCGCAGCGGGCGCAGAGGGGCGGCTCGATCCGCGGCAGCTCCTCCTGGCAGACGGCGCAGAGCTGCTTCCCGCCGCGGCCGCAGACGACGCAGCGCTGCGGCAGGAGCAGGTCGAGCACATTCCCACGCTATGGCGCGAGGTGTGCCGGGACCGTGCCGGCTCAGTCGAGGCTGTACGCGCTGCGCTCGGGCAGACCGGCAAGCCGCCGCAGCCGGTTGTCCGCCTCGAGCAGCTGCGCGTGATTCCCGATGTCGTACCAGCTGCCCTCGAAGCGATACCCGTACACACGCTCCCGCCTCGCGAGCCAGCCGAGGAAGCCGCCTGCGTTGTCCGGGCTTTGGCCCTCGTCGAGATACGTCGCGACCAGCCTCACGTGCTCGGGCGGGAGCAGATATGCGACCGTCGCCGCGAGCGTCGACGGCGGGTCGCTCGGCTTCTCGACGAAGTGAACGATCCGGTCCTCGCCGTCGGTCGCGGCGATCCCGTAGTGAGTGGCAAGCTCCAGGTCGCCGACGTCGTGCAGCGGCACGCCCGCCGCCGGCTGCGGCTTCGCGCGCCACCACTCGACGAACTCCGGCAGCGAGAGCTCGAGCAGGTCGTCTCCCAGCACGACCAGCTCGTCCTCCTGCAGCGCGGACGCCTCGATCACGAGCCGGAGGTCGCCGACCGCGCCCAGCCGATCCTCGTTCGAGCTCGTCCCGTCGTCGTGGACGATGACGTCGCGTGAGGAGGCCCACTTCTCGAAACTCGCAGCGAAGCGGTGATTCGTGACGAGGTGGACGGCCCCGATGTCGTCCAGCTCCCTCACCCAGTCGAGAATCCAGTCGAGCATCGGCCGCCCCCCGACGGGAAGAAGGTGCTTCGGCCCGTCGTCCGTCAGCGGACGCAGCCGCGTGCCGTAGCCCGCCGCGAGGAGCACGGCCTTCACCCGAGCGACTCCTCGTAGGGCGCGCGGTGGACGCCGTCCTCGGTCACGATCGCCGAGATCAGCGCCGCCGGAGTCACGTCGAAGGCGGGGTTCCGCGCCGGGAAGCGGCTGGTGAGCTCCGCGGGGTCGCGCTCCTCGATCGGGATCGCCGAGCCGTCGGCCGTCTCGCGGTCGAGCGTCGAGCTCGGCGCGACGACATACAACGGGATTTCGTGGTGCGCGGCCAGCACGGCGAGCGAGTATGTCCCGATCTTGTTCGCCGTGTCCCCGTTCGCAGCGATGCGGTCGGCTCCGGTGACGACGAGATCGACCTCAGCGCGGGCCATGAGCGAGCCGGCCGCAGAGTCGGCGATGACGGCATGCGGGATGCCGGCCTGCTCGAGCTCCCAGGCCGTCAGGCGTGCGCCCTGGAGGAGCGGCCGCGTCTCGTCGACGAGGACGCGCTCGAGCAGCCCGCGCTCGGCCGCAGCGCGGAGTGCGCCGACCGCCGAGCCGTAGCCGCCCGTCGCGAGCCCGCCCGCGTTGCAATGGGTGAGCGCGCGCGTCCCCTCCGGGAAGAGCTCTGCGGCGTGGGCGGCCATCCTCATGCAGCGCTCGACCTCCTCGGCGTGGAGCGCGCGGGCGCGAGCCGGCGTCGGCTCGTCACGCATGCGGGCGAGAGCCCAGGGGAGGTTGACCGCAGTCGGCCGCGAGGCGGCCAGCGCTCGCTCGGCTTCGTCGAGGTCGTCACCGCGGAGCGCGGCCAGCGCGATGCCGTACGCAGCTGCGATGCCGATCGCAGGCGCGCCGCGCACGACCATGTCGCGAATCGCGTCGGCCACCTCGTCGGCCGTCGCGCACCGCACCTCGGCGATTTCGTCGGGCAGCCGACGCTGGTCGAGGAGAACGACCGCGGGGCCGTCCTCCTCCAGACGCACGATCTGCTCGGGTTCGAGCCCTCGGCTCAGGTGCCCTCGTCCCAGGAGGCCAGGTAGCGCGCCTGCTCCTCCGTGAGCCGATCGATCTCGACGCCCATCGTCTCGAGCTTGAGGCGCGCGATCTCGCGATCGATCTCCGGCGGCACCGGGTAGACCTTGCGGTCGAGCTCGCTCGCGTGCTGCGTGGCGTACTCGAGCGCGAGCGCCTGGTTCGCGAAGGACATGTCCATCACGAGCGCCGGATGGCCCTCGGCCGCGGAGAGGTTGACGAGCCGGCCGTCGGCGATGAGGTAGAGACGGCGCCCGTCGGCGAGCGTGAACTCCTCGACGAACTCGCGAGCCTTCTTCGTCTCGACCGCCATGTCGCGCAGCGCCGGGATCTCGATCTCGACATTGAAGTGGCCGGTGTTGGCGAGGATCGCCCCGTCCTTCATCGACTCCATGTGCTCCCGTGCGATCACGTGCTTGTCACCGGTCGCCGTGCAGAAGACGTCGCCGACCTCCGCCGCACGCTCGAGCGGCAGCACCTCGAATCCGTCCATCGTGGCCTCGAGCGCCTTCATCGGATCCACCTCGGTGATGATCACGTGCGCACCCAGACCCCGGGCCCGTGACGCGACGCCGCGGCCGACCCAGCCGTAGCCGCAGACGACGAACCGCTTGCCGGCGAGGAGGACGTTCGTCGCCCGGATGATCCCGTCGATCGTCGACTGCCCCGTGCCGTAGCGGTTGTCGAACAGGTGCTTCGTCTGTGCCTCGTTGACGGCGATGATCGGGAAGCCGAGCTTCCCCTCCGCCTCGAGCGCCTTGAGGCGGATCACGCCGGTGGTCGTCTCCTCGGTGCCGGCGATGATGTCCCCAAGCTGCTCCCGCCGCGCCGAGTGGAGCACGCCGATCACGTCGGCGCCGTCGTCCATCGTGAAGTGCGGCTTGTGGTCGACCGCCGCCTCGATGTGCGCGTAGTACGTGTCGTTGTCCTCGCCCTTGATCGCGTAGACGGACACGTCGAACTCGGCTACGAGCGCCGCGGCGACGTCGTCCTGCGTCGAGAGCGGGTTCGAGGCGCAGAGCACGACGTCCGCGCCGCCCGCCTGCAGCGTCCGCATGAGGTTCGCCGTCTCGGTCGTGACATGGAGGCAGGCGGAGATCCGATGGCCGGACAGGGGCTGCTCGCGCTCGAAGCGCTCCCGGATCGCCGCGAGCACCGGCATCTGCCGGTCGGCCCACTCGATCCGTCTCCTGCCCTCGTCCGCGAGGGCGAGGTCTTTCACGTCGTAGCGCTGCGTCGCTGCCATCGAGTCCTTTCGTTAGGCGGCGAGAAGCCGCTCGTGCTTGCGTTGTTCCCATTCCACCCAGGAGGTGTCCTCGACGTCGGCGAGCCAGGCGTCGATCGCGGAGCGAAGCTCGGGCTCGCGGCGGAGCCGTGCGGCGAAGGCGATGTCGCCGATCCCGAGGCCGAAGCGGCGACGGAGCTCGGCGAGCGAGCGGAGCTGGTTCAGCTCGCGCAGCCCGTACAGCCGGTAGCCGGCAGCCGTGCGCGAGGGGACGACGAGCCCGGCCTGCTCCAGGTAACGGAGCATCCGGGCAGACCAGCCTGTGCGGGCCGCTGCGTGACCGACCTGGAGCGCGTCCATCGCCTCGACCCTAACACAGCTGTGTCAAGGCTTGTCGGCGCGGATGCGGGCCGAATGGCGCGAGACGTGGAAGGAACCACGCTCGGCGATTTCCGCCTCGGCCGCGCGGCGCAGCGGCTCGAGCTCTTCCTCCGTCACATCCCCGCGCGAGCGGACGAAGTCGAGCAGCGGCTCGGGTTCAGTCACCTCGAGCGCGTCTGGCTCAGGCAGCGGCTCGATTTCGACGTTCACGAAAAACGGAGCGAGTTCGTCGTGTGCGGTCTCGATGATGAAACGCTCGCGCACCTTGGCCCATTGGCTGTCGGGCGACGGCGGCACGAGCTCGCGCAGCTCACGCAAGTGCGCGAGCCCGATCGTTGTGGCACGGAAGGTGCCGCCCGGGCGAAGGACTCGCACGATCTCACCGAGCGCCCGGGCACGATCCTCGACGTGGAACAGCATGTGGTTGGCGATCACCGCGTCGAACGCGGCATCGGGAAACGGCAAGCTCAGGACGTCCGCGACGGCGTACTCGGCCCTGTCGTCGAGCGCCGCGCGTGCGGCGTCGACCATTCCGGAAGAGAAGTCCGTAAGCGTCAGGCGCCAGCCCGCCGGGATGCGGGCGAGGTTCTCGAGCCAGATCATCCCGTCGCCGCAGCCAACCTCGAGCACCTCGGCGTCGTCGCCGAAGGCGTAGCCGTCGAACACCCACTGCGGCCACGAGATCGTGCTCGTCGAGAACCGCTCGTGCAGGCCGATCCGCGCGCGCAGGTTCGCATTCGTCGCGTACTGCTCCCGGAGCCGTTGGTGCTCGCTCACGCTTCGCCCCGCAGTCGCGCGACCAGCCGATCGAGCTCCGCTTCGTCGGCGCCGGCGGCCAGCAGGCGATTCCGGATGCCCTCCTGCTGCTCGATCTCCTCGAGCACCTCGGCGAGCGTCCGCCCGGCCGGTTGCGAGATGCGCCGCCGTCGCTCGCGCTCCTGGTCATCCGGAGCCTCGGCGAGCCACTCCTCGTTGTTCGGCGCCCAGCTCTCGTCGCTGAGCGCGTGGTCCGCGGCGATCGCGTCGGGCTCGACACCCGCGAGCCAGAGCGCCATCCCGCACGCGATGCCCGTCCGGTCGCGTCCGCCCGCGCAGTGGATCGCAGCCGGCGGGTCGGCGCCGCCGAGCAGCGTCAGCGCCTGCGCCAGTTCGGCGCGGTAGCGATCGGCGAGCGCGACGTACGCCTCTTGCATGGAGGGCCAGTCCCAGGCCGCCGGGAGCGGCCGCGGATCCATCGCCTGCCGCACGACCGGGACGGGCAGGGGCTCGTACTGATCCGAGCGGTCCTCCCTCTCCGGCCGAAGGTCGACGATGAGCGAAACGCCGTAGTCGACGAGCGCTTGCCGGCCCGCCTCGCTCAGGCCGGGCAGCCAGTCCGCGCGCACGACGACGCGATACGCCGTCTGGCCGCCGCCGGCTAGCGGCAGGCCTCCGAGGTCGCGGACGTTGACGCACCCGTCCCAGCTCAGAATGCGGTCAGGGCTCGCTGGTGCCCTCACGTCCATAGCGGTCCTCGAGCCGGACGACGTCGTCGACGTGCGGCGTCGAGACCTCGAGAATCGTCGTGTCCTCGAGCGCGGTCAGGCGATGCACGGTGCCGGGCCGATAGCGAAAGCAGGCCCCGGCGGTCACGACCTCCTCGTCGAGCGCCTCCTGGCCGACCTCGCCGAGCTCGAGCCGCGCGCGGCCGCTCTCGACGTACCAGCTCTCGTCCTTCTCCCGGTGAAACTGGAGCGAGAGCGACTCGCCGGCCCGCACGAAGAGGATCTTGCCGACGTACGCGTCGGCGTCGGCCCAGATCAGCTCCCAGCCCCACGGCTTCTCGACGCGGCGCGGCTCGATGGCGAAACGGTCGAGCGATCCGTAGTTCGGCGAGTCCAGCATCTATTCCCGCTCCCGGCACCGGCACAGCCGGCACCTCCGCTCCTTGATGAACTCCGCCGAGCCTACGCTCATGCCGGCTGCCTCTGCGGCCGCCACGCGGGATGCGCCTCGACGAACTCGGCGGCGCGCCGGAGGTCCTTCGGCGTGTTGACCGTGAGCCAGACGCCTTCGTGACGGTGCGCGTGCAATCTCCGCTCGCGCGCGAGTTGCGGGAACGTCGACTGCTCGTGGTCGCCCTTCTCGGGCAGAAGTGCCAGCGCGTCCTCACCGAGGACGTAGACGCCGGAGTTGACCCACTGCTCGAGCAGCGGTGCCTCCCGGAATCCGGTGACGATCCCGTCGTCCTCGACGTCGACGACGCCGAACGGCGAGCGCACCTGCGCGACGACGATCGTCCCCGCGGCACCACTCGCGTCGTGCTCGGCCAGGAGGGCGCCGAAGTCGACGTCGAGCAGCTCGTCGCCGTTGAGCGCGAGCACCGCCCCCTCCTCCCGACGCCGCGTGGCCGCGAGGCGAAGACCGCCGCCTCGGCCGAGCGGCTCCTCTTCCCCCACCGCCTCGACCTCGGCACCCAGCCCCGAGAGAGCCGCCAGGAACGCGTCCTCGTCCCCGGCGCGGCACGCGACGACGATGCGCGTGACGCCACACTCGACGAGCCGCCCGACCGCATACGCCGCGAGCGGGATCCCGCCGAGCGGCACGAGCGGCTTCGGCAGCCCATGCGCCGCTTCGCCCAGCCGCTCCGCCTTGCCTCCCGCAAGGAGGAGCGCCTCCATCAGGCGTTCAGCTCGCGGTCGCGAGACGGCTGCGGGGCGCCGTTCACGCCGCCAGGGCTCGCCGAAGGCGAGCGGTCCGTCGGCCGCGCGTCGCCGGCTTTGCCGGCGACGCTTGCAGCCGGCGTGGCTCTCGTCGGGCGGCCGACCGCCTCGTATTCGAACCCGGCGGCCGCCGCGGCGGCGGGGTCGAGGAGGTTCCGGCCGTCGACGATGAGCGGACGAGCCATCGCCTCCCTGACCTCTGCCGACGCGAGATCCCGCAGCTCCGGCCACTCGGTGACGATCACCGCTGCGTCCGCGCCGCGCACGGCTTCGAGCACCGAGTCGCAGATCTCGACGCCCTCCAGGTCGGAGGGCCGCGCCACGGGGTCCCAGGCCCGCACGTGGGCGCCTTCCGAGAACAGCCGCGAGGCGATGACTCGGCTGGGCGCCTCGCGCGTGTCGTCGGTGTTCGGCTTGAACGCGAGGCCGAGGAGGGCAACGGTGCGCCCGCGGAGGCCGCCGAGCCGCTGCTCGAGCTTCTGCACGACGCGCCGCTTCTGGAGCTCGTTCACCTCCCACACCGCCTGCAGGAGCAGGAACGGATAGCCCGAGTTGCCGGCGAGCTGCTTCAACGCGGTGACGTCCTTGGGGAAGCAGCTGCCGCCGAAGCCGATTCCGGCGCGGAAGAAGTGCGGCCCGAGCCGGTGGTCGAGGCCGACGCCGCGCGCGACCTCGACGACGTCGGCGCCGACGAGCTCGCAGACGTTCGCGATCTCGTTGATGAAGCTGATGCGCGTGGAGAGGAAGGCGTTCGCGGCGAGCTTGACGAGCTCCGCCGACGCGACGTCGATACGGAGGAACTCCGTGTCGATGCCCTGATGGAGCTCGACGACACGCTCTGCGTCGGCAGGCTCGAAGGCGCCGACCACGACGCGGTCGGGATGCATGAAGTCTGCGACGGCGGTTCCTTCGGCGGTGAACTCGGGATTCGAGACGTAGCCGACGTTCTCGAGCCCGCGCCCGTCGAGCCGGGCACGGACGTGCTCGCCCGTCCCGACAGGGACGGTGCTCTTCATCACGAGGAGCGGCCGGCCCTGGACGCCCTGGGGAATCTCGTCGACGACCGTCCACACGGCGCTGAGGTCGGCGTCGCCCGAGTACGTCGGCGGCGTCCCCACGGCGACGTAGAGGAAGTCGGCGCCGACAACGGCCTCCCGCACGTCGAGCGTGAACGAGATCCGCTCGCGGCAGCGCTCGAGCACCTCCTCGAGGCCGGGCTCGAAGATCGGCACCTCGCCCCCTTGCAGCCGCTCGATGCGCTCGGGTAGGACGTCGCGGACGACGACCTCGTGTCCGAGATCTGCGAAGCACGCGCCGGTGACGAGGCCGACGTAGCCGGCCCCGAAGATCGCGATCCGCGCCACGGCCCTAGGGTAAACCGCCGCTCAGCCGCGTAGGGGCTGGAGGCTCTCGGCGATGGCGAGCATCGTCTTGTTCGACAGCTCGTTGAGGATCGTGTTCGAGACCCAGTACGTCGCCCGCGGCGTGCGCAGGGCGACCATCTGGACGGCTCCTCCCGTCGTGTAGACCAGGAACTTCCGTCCGCGGTGAACGAACGTGTACGACGGGCTCTGGAGGATCGGCGCGGAGTTCCAGGTCGTCTCCTCGACCTGCCAGTACTGGATCCCGTCCGGCTGGACGAACGTGAGCACGACCTCGTGCTGGTGCCCCACGGGCTTGAAGCCGCGAACGCCCTCGCTGGTCGAGAGCGTCGCGCCCGCCGCAATCTTGTGCGGCACCATCAGCGGGAAGTGCACCTCGTCATAGACGTGGCGCAAAGCCGGAGCCGTGATGCCGGCTCCGTCGGATACGTGCGCCGGCTGCTGGGGCTGGGACGGGAGCTTGAAGTGGTGGGGAATGACGAGCTTGCCGCCGAAGCTCGTGCCGACGGCGACGACGGTGAGCGGGTTGCCGGCGCGCTGCGCGTACTGCGCAATCTCCTGCGTCATCGGCTTGACACTCGTGTGCTCGCCGAACAGCGGGCGCAACTGCTGCGCCGCCTGCTCCGCGTTCGGCTGGACGGGGTCGAAGTAGACGGTCGAATCACTCTGCGCCTTCGGCGCGTTCGCCACGTAGCTCGAAGGCAGCGTCTTCGTCGTGTAGCCGTGCGTCGTCAGCAGATACGTCGTGTTCGCAGCCTCGCCCGCGATGTTGCCGGCGTTGAGGACGAGCACGGAGATCTCCGACTTCGGCAGTTTGTGCACCTTCTTCTTGGGGCCGGCCTTCTTGTGGCCCGCATTGCCGGCTGCTGCGGGGGGAACGACCGGATGGAGGAAATGTTGCACCGCGCCCGAGACGGCTCCCGGCGAAGCCTGTAGCACGTCGGCCCCGCCGATGACGGTGTTCTGGAGATCTCCAATCGGGATCTGGTTCCGGATGAGGTGACCGGGGGGAAGGTCATAGAGGAGGCCGAGATACGACTTCAGTGTCCCCAGGCCGACCTTCTGGCCGCTTGCCGACGCGACTGCGATGTTGTGCTTCAGCACGCCGATGATTGCCGGCCCCTTGTACAAGAAGTTGGTGAGCGACAGACTCGTCCGGAGCCGGCTCTTGAGGGCCTCGACGAACAGCTGCTGCCTGCCGGTGCGGTAGACGTCGCTGTCGGTGTGCCGGTAGCGAACGTAAGAAAGGGCTGCACCGCCGCTGAGCTTTTGGTACCCGGGCTGGAGGTTGATCGCCGAGTAGCCGGTGTGAAGCGGGTTGTAGTACCGCCGGTCGACGTTCATGTACACGCCGTGCAGCTGGTTGACGAGCTGCTTGAAGGCATGAAAGTCGAGGGTGATGAAGTAGTTGATCTTGAGGCCGGTCAGCTTCTCCACCGTGTCGAGCGTCCCGGCCGGCCCGTCGCTGCAGTTTCCCCAAGCCGAGTTGATGCGGTTCTGTGTGTCGACGGTGTCCCCGTGGCAGTAGATGTTCACCCAGAGGTCGCGGGGGAACGAGAGCAGTGAGAGCGTGTTGTTCTGCGGGTTGGCCCGCAGCAGCATCAGGGTGTCCGAGTTCGACCCTGCATAGGGATTGACGCCCCCAGGGGCACCGCGGACGTCGTAGCCGGCTATGAGCGCGACCGCAGGCTGACCCGGCGGGACGTAGGCGAGGTGCGTTCGAGATTTGGTCAGCCCGGGGGTATTCACAACCGAAGCGAGCGTCTCGTGCGTGTACAGGTAGAACCCTCCACCGATCCCTGCGGAAACCACGACAACCGCGAGTACGAGCCACCCGAAGCTGCGCATGATCAGGCCGATCACCGACCGCCGCGGCGGCTCGGGCTGGCGATAGCGCACGATCGGACCGAAGAGCGGCAGCGCAGAATGACCGTTGCCGTTGTGGCCGCCGGCCCGTCCGATTCCGCGTTTCAGCGTCGTCCGCATGCGAGATCGGCGCCACCGCGGCGCCGGTCTCCGAGGATAGCTCAGGTCCCGGAAGAGGCCGCAGC
>Ga0335085_10006671_pt1 | contig 18124 bp, 13 predicted proteins | sample Lox_Sample_45_FD_206712 | JGI IMG/M metagenome (GOLD analysis project Ga0335085, IMG submission 206712) | Soil microbial communities from Loxahatchee National Wildlife Refuge, Florida, United States - Lox_Sample_4.5 | ecosystem: Environmental > Terrestrial > Soil > Wetlands | place: USA...
CGGGCATGCCCGAGCCGCCGGCGCGCATCGCCCGCCGTTCGCGCCGCCGTGCCGTCTTCTCCGTGATCGGCGGTCTCCTGATCTGGGAGTTCGTCGGGCGCTATGTCGTCACCAATCCGATCCTGTTCGCCCCGTTCTCGAAGGTGATCATGGCCGGATGGGGTTTGTTGATCAGCGGCGAGTTGCAGCGGCACCTCGCGGTCAGCTCGATCGAGTTCCTGATCGGCTTCGGGCTCGCCACGCTGGTCGGCGTCGCGCTGGGCTTCCTGATGGCGACCAACCGCTTCGCCCAGGACGTGCTCGATCCGTGGGTGTCGTTCTTCTATTCGAGCCCGCTGGTCGCGCTCATCCCATTTTTCATTCTCGTGTTCGGGGTCGGCATCTCGTCCAAGGTCGCGATCATCTTCACGGTCGCGATCTTTCCGATCCTGCTCAATGCGTTTGTCGGCGTGCGCTCGGCCAATGCCGATCTTCTCGAGGTGGGCGCGGCGTTCAATTGCACGCGGGCGCAGATTTTCACCAAAATCCTGTTTCCGGCGGCACTGCCTTTCGTCATCGTCGGCTTGCGGCTCGGTATCGGCCGCGCGTTGACCGGCGTCGTGGTCAGCGAGCTGTTCGGTTCGACCGCGGGCCTCGGCTGGCTGATCGGCACCGCCGGACAGAGTTTCGATACGCCGACGGTGCTGTTCGGCGTGCTGATGTTCTCGACCATCGGCGTCGCCATGGTCGAAGGCTTGAAATGGCTGGAGCGGCTCCTCGCGCCGTGGCGCAAGAGCGTGCAGGATATCCGATAGCGTCGGACCGCCCCGTCACTCGACGCGAAGCCCGCTTGCCTGAATGACCTTGCCGTAGCGATCGTAGTCGGCGTGAAGCCGTGCCGTCATCTCCTCGGGGGTCGTGACATAGGGCTCGCCGGCTCCGGCAGCCGCAAGCTTCTGCGCGATGCCGGGTTCGGCCAGCACCTTGTTCGTCTCCGCACGCAGCCGCGCCACGACCGGCGGCGGCAATCCGACCGGGCCGAACAGGCCCTGCCAGAGCGTGACCTCGTAGTTCGGATAGAATTCCGAGATCGACGGCAAGTCGGGAAATTCCGCCGATCGCTTGCGGCCGCTGATGGCGAGCGCGCGCAGCTTGCCCGACTTGACCAGCGTCGCGACCGACCCGCCGCCGAACATGGCGGTCACTTCACCGCCCATCACCCCGATCGCCGCCGGGCCGCCGCCGCGATAGGGCACATGCGTCATTTCGATACCGGCTTGCTGCTTCAACAATTCCATCGCCAGATGATGCTCGCTGCCATTACCGATCGACGCGTAGAGCAGCGGCGGCTTGGCGCGGCGCGCATAGGCGATGAAGTCGGGAAACGTCTTGGGCTCGGCGGCCGGATTTTCCGTCAACAGCAGCGCGTTGGAAACAAGCGTTGCGATCGGCATCAGATCCTTGAACGGATCGATCGACATGTTGGCGTAAAGGTGCGGGTTGACGCTGAAAAATGAACTCGATCCGACCAGCAGCGTATATCCGTCAGCCGCCGCATGCGCGGTGAGTTCGCCGGCGAAATTACCGTTCGACCCGGGGCGGTTCTCCACCACCACCGGCTGGCCGAGCCGGGCCGACAGCGACCGGCCGACGAGGCGTGCGACCAGGTCGGCGGCGCCTCCCGGCGGAAACGCAACCAGCAGCCTCAGCGGCCGATCCGGGTAAGTCTGCGCGAAAGCCGGCGCGGCGACGAGGACGATCAATCCCAAGACCGCGAACCGGACGAGCCGGAGCATGGCGAAACCTCCCTGCAGGCGGGACGCTGTTGGTTGACGGCGACTGTACGAACAAGCCGACGCCGGCTCCATCGATTCCTGGCGCGGCATTTTGGTCGGCGGCTGCTTTTTTAGACGAAGCCAGATGTCGTGATGCGAAAGCAGGCATCGGCTCCGTCCCACGCGCCGCGTTCTCTCGGCGGCATTATCGAGAATGCGAGCAAATTTTGCAGGCGCTGCGAAACAAAATGAGTTCACGCTGGTTGCCCGAAGGGCGGGGTCAGAGAGAAGAGCCGCTAATGTGTGACTACAGCCTTGAGAGTGTCAGTTCGCGCCCGGCCAAGGTCGGCGACCAACTCATTTCCCGCAATTTCGGGACCGGAACGCGCGGTTTCGGCGACTGCCGTGACGCCGGCACGGCGGTGTGCGTTCTGCCCGGCACCGAACTGTCGTTTGCGGATAATGTCCGTTGCATCTCCACGGGATTGCTGCCCTGGCGCGATAAGGTTTTCAATCACCGCACCGCGATCTTCCGGCAAATCAACACTGACAAACCGTCCGTCCATCACGACGCGCTCGAATTTCCCGATGGCCGGATCGTCATGCTGACGTTCCTGTGCGAAGGACAGCACGCGACGGTTCTTCAGTTGCCGGCCCGGCCGAAAATCATCGAGAGCGCGGTCAACCCGAAGCAACAGGCTTACGCGGACTGATTGCCGCAAGCCTGTTCAAAGAAACGGCCGCTCCAATATCGGGGCGGCCTTGCCGTACCGATCGCATCCCGTTCTTTTTGAGGTCTGAAGCGAGCTCCGCCCGCAGTCGGCGCGCACGAGATTTCAACCCCAAAGACTGCTATATTTGAGCATCGACGGTACGTCCGCGAGTGGGACGCGCATGTCCCATTCGCGCCGACGGAACGATCGAACAAAAAATAAAAGTCTTGGAGGAACGTGCCTGCAAGGAGGGAGAAACGACATGGAAGTCATCCTCGGGATCGGGGTGCTGTTCGCAACCTGGGCGATCGTTATCTGGGGCTCGATCTACTTCAATCGAAACGTCCATTGAGCGCTCTGTAACGTCGGGCGCCGTACAGCGTCGCGGCCCGCGGCAAAACGCGGCCCGGCGCGACGTTGGGGCAATGCAAAACCGGATGTGCGCGACGCGCTTTCTCGGCGCGTGGGATATTTTTCAATTCCGACGCCGCAAAGCGAGCGGCCGGGCCGGCGCAAGACAAACCGCGCGACGCCCGCTATCTTTCGCCGCGCAATGGACGACCTCACCGGCCCCGCGCGTTCGCTTGCCGTCGATCCGATCACGCTCGAAGTGATCCGGCACGGCCTCGTCTCGATCGCCAACCAGATCGACGCCAATATCAAGCGCACCGCATTCAGCCCGTACATTTACGAGTACAACGACTTCGCGGTCGGACTCACCGACGCCTCAGGCCAATTGATCGCGCAGTGCACCGGCGGCATGCCGCCGTTCGTCGCCGACTCGGTCGGCATGGCGGTGCGCGACGGCTTGCAAATCTACGGTGCGGAACGGCTGCGCCACGGCGATGTGGTGCTGTGCAATCACGCCGCGGTCCAGGGCCAACACCTCAACAACACCGTAATGTACACACCGATCCTCGCCGGACGCGAGCGCGAGCGCCTGATCGGCTTCTTTGCCATCAACGTGCATTGGATCGATATCGGCGGCTCGGTGCCGCGCACAACCGACATTTTCATGGAGGGGCTGCAGCTTCGCTCCATCAAGCTCGTGGCGCAGGGCGAGCCGATCGAGGAAGTCTATCGCATCATCGAGAACAATACGCGCCAGCCGACCGAATTGATGGGCGACATCGCGGCCCAGCTTGCCGGCTGCCTGCTCGGCCGCGATCTCACCACCGCGCTCGCCGCCAGATACGGCGCCGACATTTTCCTGCGCGCGGTCGATCTCATCCTTGATCAGTCGGAAGCCGCGGCACGCGCGTTCATCCGGGCGATGCCGGACGGCGTCTATACCGCCGAAAGCTTTCTCGACAACGACCGCTCGGGCAATGAGCCGCTGCCCATCAAGGTCAAAGTCGTCGTCCAGGATGATGAACTGACCATCGACTATTCCGGCATCGCCGGGGTGGCGAAGGGGCCGATCAATTCCGGCTATTTCGGCGGCGGCCAGACCACCGCGCGTGTCGCCTTCAAGTATCTGCTCGGCGCCGACGAAATGGCCAACGAAGGCACGTTCAGGCCGCTCAGGCTCGTGCTGCCGCCGGGAAAAATTCTCAGCGCCGAGCCGACCGCGCCGATGGGCAATTATTCGACGCCGTTCCCGACCGTGATCGATACCGTGATCCTAGCGCTGGAGAAGGCGCTTCCCGCCCGCGTGCCCGGCGGCCATTTCGGCACCCATTCGGGCGTTCGCTTTTACGGCAAGCGCGCCGACGGCAGCTTCTTCGGCACCCACGACAGCGGCCACGGCGGCTGGGGCGCCTCACCCACCCATGACGGCGCCGGGCCGTTCCGCACCATGGCGCACGGCGACACCCGCATCATTCCGCTTGAATTGCAGGAAGCGTCGCTGCCGATCCGCATCGAGGAATTTTCGCTGCGCGAGGATTCGGCAGGCGCCGGAAAATTTCGCGGCGGCCTGGGCTACCGCAAGACCTATCGTATTCTCGATCCGTGCATGGTGCAGACCAATCTCGATCGCACCAAATTTCCGCCGCGCGGCGTTCAGGGCGGCAGCGCGGCCAAGCCCGGACGCTTCACGCTGATCGACGGGCAGACCGGCGCATCGCGGCCGGTCGAGAAAGAAAAAGGACTTGAACTGAAACCCGGCGACTTATTGTGCGTGGAAACCGGCGGCGGTGGCGGTTATGGCTCGCCGCGCGAGCGCGCGCTCGAAGCGATCCAGCGCGACCTCGACGCCGGCTATGTGACGCGCGAGGCGGCTGCCAAGGAATACGCCATAACCATCGATGCCGACGGCACGGCGCGGCGCTAGAGGCGTCTTGATGAAATTTTCAACGCAACCTCGACATCCGTCATGCCCGCGCTTGTCGCGAGCATCCACGTCTTTCCCACACGGCACCGCAAAGGTGTGGATGGCCGGGACAAGCCCGGCCATCACGGCATCAATGCTGGTTGCGTTCCTCTTCACTTTCGCAACAACCGCATCCCGCGCCGAAACGGTCGAGGATTTCTACCGCGGCAAGACCGTCACCATGTATGTCGGCACCGGGGTCGGCGCCGGCGCCATCAGCGGCTATCCGACGGCGCTGGGACCGCTGATGAAGAAATATCTTCCGGGCCATCCGGATTTCATTCTGTCCTATATGCCGGGCGGCGGCGGCATCAAGGCGGCGAATTTCATCTACGGCATCGGCCCGCAGGACGGCACTGCGTGGGGCTTCATCACCCGCGGCTTTCTGCTCGCGCCGCTCCTCAAGATTCCCCAGGCGCAATTCGACCCGACCAAGTTCAATTGGATCGGCAGCCCGTCGCGCACGGTGTCCATGGGCATGGTGTGGAACGCCTCGACCGACGTGCGCACCATTGCAGACGCCATGCACAAGGAGGTCGTGGTCGGCGCCACCAGCATCGCCCAGGACACCGGCATCTTTCCGCGTGCTCTCAACGAGATCGCCGGCACCAAATTCAAGATCGTGCCCGGCTATTCCGGTCTCGGCGCCGTCGACCTCGCCATTGAACGCGGCGAGGTGCAGGGCAAGGTGGGCTCGACCTGGAAGTCGCTCAACAGCGGCCCGACCGCCAATTGGGTGCGCGACAAGAAGGTCACGGTGCTGGTGCAACTCGGCGTCAAGAAAGCGCCCGACATTCCGCGGGACGTTCCACTCGGTCTCGACCTCGCCAAATCGCCCGACGATCGTAAAGTGCTTGAGGTGCTGTGTGCGCCGAGCGCCACCGGCTATCCATCATTCATGGGTCCCGGGGTGCCGAAGGAGCGCATCGACGCGGTGCGCAGCGCCTATGAGCAAAGCCTCAAGGACCCCGAGTTTGCCGAAGCCGTTCAACGCCAGGGGCTCGACCTCGATCCGATCGGCGCGGAGGAATTGACCAATGTGGTGCGCGGCATCTATGCGCTGCCGGCCGCCGCGGTCGAACGCGCCCGCGAACTGCTGCCGGCGCCGTAGCGCTATTGTTCGGCGTAACGCCTGGCTTGATCCACCAGTTCTTTCGGCGTCGCCACACACGCCTCGACCATCTTCTGCACCTCTTCGCCCGAGAGCGGCTCGAGCGTGAGGTTGCGCTGTTTGATTTCGGCGGCGAAGTCGGGGTCCTGCATCGTCGCCATGAACGCCCGGCGCAGCGCCGCCGCGCGCTCCGGCGGAATGTTCGGCTCGGCCACGATGGTGCGACCGATATCCGGGCCGCTGCCGAGAAGGCCCAGGATGCGCCGCGAGCGATCGTCGACCGCAAGGTCGAGAAGCCCGGGCGCGTCCGGCACTTCGGCAATCCGGTGCGCGCCCTGCGCGTAGAGCACCTTGATCTTATGCTCGGCGAGCCAGTCCGGGTGGCTGGTCTCGATCGCTTCCCAGGCGATGCCGCCGATCGCATCGGTCTCGCCGCGCATCATCGCCAGCGCCTGGTCGGGCGAGCCGCGGTAGCCCTTGATGACCTTGATCTTGGTGCCGATGAGATCGTTCAGCGCTTCGGGAATGAAGTTCGAGGTGTTGGAGGCGATGGTGCCGGCCATCAGGATTTGGCGGTGCTTGGCCTCCTCGATCGTCTGCACCGGCGAAGTGTGCCAGACCACCGACACCGTCGCCGTCGAGACGATGCGGCCGATCCAGACCAGCTTGACCGGATCGAACTCGCCCGGACCGCCCAAAACCTTGCCGAGCGTCAAGGCATCCAGGAAGGTGCCGAGCGTGGTGCCGTCTTGCGGCGTCACCGACGTCATGTAGCCCGCGGCGATGACGCCGCTGCCGCCCAGCATGCTCTTGATGACGATCGTCGGATTGCCTGGAATGTGGCGCGTGAAATACGGCGCGAACACCCGCGCATAAAGATCGTAGCCGCCGCCGGGCGGGAACCCGACCAGAAGCGTGATGCTCTTGCCGCGGTAGAAATCCGCGACCGGATCGGCCATGGCGGGACCGGCCGCGAACAGCAGCAGTGCGCTCACGCAAAGAAGACGCCGTAACGCCACCCGGTCGATCACCGCTCCATCTCCGGCTTACAGCTTGAGCAGCATTTTGGCGGTGCCGCTGAGAATTTTCTCCTTATCGGCCGCCGCAAGGTCGAGTTGACGGACGAGATCGAGGCCGCGCTGCTTAAGTGCGATCAGCATCGGCGAATCGGTACCGAAAATCAAACGCTCGGCGCCCACCGTCTTGATCGCGCATTCCACTGCCGGCGCGTGATAGCTCACCGTATCGAAATAGATCGAACGCAGATAATCGCTCGGCTTGCGGGTGATGTAGAGCGGCGGCCCATAGGGCCCGAGGATCACCGGATCGTCGCGCAGCTCGTAGGCATAGTCCATGCGGCCGATGATTTCGCAGATGCCGCCGCCGAGATGGCTGGCGACGAATTTGAGATTCGGAAATTCCTCGAACACGCCGTTGACGATGAGCCGCGCGAGCGCAAGGCAACTGTCGAACGGCCGGCCGACGCTCGACGCAAGCCGGAACTCGCGCATGCGCTCCTCGCCGAAGCCGACCGACGGCGGATGCATGAACACCGGAATATCGAGCGCGCAGGCCAGCGCGAAGAACGGCCGCGCATCGGCGTCGTCCGGATAGGCCCCGCGATGGCTCGAACTGATGAGCACGCCGCGCAGATCGTCCTGCCGCACCGCGCGTTCGAGTTCGCGCAGATGATCCTCGCCGCCACCCGGGATCGCGGTGGCGATCGCGACCACCTTGTCCCTGTGCCGGTCGCGCAGCGACGCCAGGTATTCGTTGGCGGCGCGGATGAACGGCACCGCTTCGTCGCGGCGGAATTTCTTCAAATAATGGCCGGAGTTCGAGATCACGCTGATGTCGAGACCGACCTCGTCATGCAGCCGCAGCACGTTCTCGATCGTCGCCGGACAGCGACCGCGATAGTGCGGCTCGGCCTGTTCTTCGGGCGAATGGACATGGGTATGCCAGTCGATGACCATGGTGCCTGCGCTTGCTACGGTCGTGGAATGAGCGCCGCAGCATGCAATAATAGAGTGAGGTGCGCCACCGCGCGGTGACGGTGCACCGTGCTTCAGCAGACGGGCAATCCGGAGAGGCGATCCCCGAAATGGGCGAGAAGTCGCCGCCGTGGCACAAGGTCGCGCGCGACTTGAGGGTGGCGTGCACCGCCGGCGTCGCTCGAATGAACCCAATTTTTTGTATTCCACCACGGCCGCGGGACGGTTTCGGCGATCGTGGTAGGATTAGCTTTACCCTCACGGCGCGCCATCCTATTGCGCGTGCCGCGATGTTAGTGGCACCATGCCGAGACTGTGCAATCCCGGGTGCGGACGGCCCGGCATAAGCTTCGGAGATTTTCTGGCGGAATTTCTTGGGGACTAGCCCGTTCCTTGTTTCGAGAGGTCAATGTGTTTGGAGAAGCGGCGCAGCGAGGCCATGTTGCGAAGTTCTTCGATGCAATCGGACGAATTCGCGGCAGGTCAAACGCACAATTTCCGAACGGGCTCCGGAGCTTTACCGGGCGGTCGCTTTGTCTTTTTCTGATAAGCGCTGCCGTTTCGTTATTGTCCTACCCGACAGCGGCGGTAGCGCAGGACAAGGTGCTCGAGATCGGCGTGCTGGCGATCGGTCCGCGCAACATTCCGACGTGGCATTGCGGGCAGCAGGATTATCAGCCGGGCAGTTCCGAGCCGCTGCGCGAGACGCGGCCGTTCTACGTGCCGGGGCTGATCGACGGGCTTGAAAAGCTCGGCTACGTCGAAGACCGCGCCGATACCGTCAACACGCCCGGCCGGCGCTTCCGCATTCAACTGCGTATGGGCAATCAGACCCAGCTGCGAAACTACGCCAGGGAATTCGTCGAGGAGAAGATCGACTTCATCGTCGCCATCGCCACGGTCGCGGTGCGCATCGCGCAGGAAGAGACACGCGCCTATCCGATCCCGATTCTGTTCCCCGGCATCAGTGACCCGATCGCGGACGGCTTCGTGGAATCGCTGGCGCATCCGGGCGGCCATATCACCGGCGTCAGCCATCAGCAGGTGCAGGGCAGCGCCAAGCGCGTCGAGCTGTTTCAGGAGATGATTCCAGGCCTGCATCGGATGATCACGCTGCGAAAGTCCGGCTATGGCCCTTCGCAGAACAGCATGGTGGAGATTCGCTCCGCCGCGGAGCGCCTCCACATCGACGTGCTCGACTGGACCGCCAACGACCGCTCGGAACTGCAGGAGGTGCTGACCAAAGCGCGTCGCGAAAACGCCGACGGCATCATGATGCTGGCCGACGCATTCATGATCAGCAATATCGACCTTATCGTCGAAAGCAGCCTCGCGCAGCGCGTGCCGCTGTTCGGTTTGCAGGATTTCATGGCGGATTGGGGCGCGATCGCCGCTTACGGTCCGAGCACCTATCAGGCCGGCGCGCGTGTGGCCGGCTATATCGACAAGATCGTCAAAGGCGCCGATCCGGGCCAACTCCCGGTCGAGCCGCTGGATCCCATTCTCGTCGTCAATATGAAGGCCGCCGCGTGCATCGGGGTGTCCCTACCCCTCGATGTCCTCAGTCAGGCGGATCGCGTCATCCGGTAGGGCCATTTCATTAGAGGGGCCGACATGAAACGAATTCTTGCAATCGCGGTGGGCATGAACCCTGAACGGGACAGCCGCCAAATCTGGCAGAACATCATCGGCAGCGGCGAAAACGTGCCGATGCGGCCCTACGTCACTGGCCTGATCGAAGGCTTGACGACCGCTGGAATGGCTCCGGGCAAGGACTTCCAAATCGACTATGCGACCTGCGAGCCCAAAGGCTTCGCCCCGTTCGTGAAGAGCGCCATCGGCGATATCAACCCGGACGCCGTGTTCGCCATGTCGACGACGGCCGCAAAGGCCGCGATGGCGGCGTCGAGAACGGTGTCGATCGTGTTTCCGAGCATTTCCGATCCGGTGGAAGACGGCTTGGTGAAGTCATGCGCGTCGCCCGGCAAGAACGCGACCGGTGTGCAAGCGATGCGTCGCCAGACGTCCGACGAATGCCTTGAACTGTTCAAGGCGACCGTACCGAGCCTGCGCACCATATTCGGCATGCACAAGCCGGATTACGGACCCTCGATCCGGGCCTACAAAAGCGTCAGAGCGGCGGCGAAACGCGCCGGCGTGACTTTCAAGCCGCTGGTCGTTCGCTCGCAGCAGGATATCGTCGACGCAATGACGAAACTGTCGCCGAAGACCGGAAACAAAGGACCGGAGCACGGCGTCCTGGTCATGGCCGACGATCTGGCGCTCAGCGCGTGGCCGAAGATTGCCGCGATCGGCGCCGAGAGACAAATTCCCAATTTCTTTCCAGTAACCGATTGGGTGAAGAGCGCGGCGCCAAGCGTGCTCGCCGGTTTTGGCATTCCGCAGCTAAGATGCGGCAGGGCGGCCGCCCCCTACATGCAGAAAGTCCTCAACGGCGTGCGGCCGCAGGACCTTCCGGTCAAGCGCGTCGGCGGATTTGAATGGGCGATCAACAATAGCTTGGCGAAGCAGATGGGCATCGCGATTCCGGCGAGCGTGCTAGGCGCCGCAGATCGGGTGATCTGAAAGCTGCGACAAGGCCGTAGCGTGATTGGTGGGCCGGATGGACGGTGCGCACACTGCTGCAACCTCCTCCGCGCCGGCGGTTTCGGTCCGGCGCGGCCGCATCGTCCGTCGATATTTTCTCATCTTCGCGACGCTCGTCGGCGGCATGCTGATCGTCAGCGTGCTGCTTGAAATGTGGTTTCGCTACGAGGAAGCCCGCCAGAGCATCGAAGTCGCCCATCGCCAGATGGCAGAGCTCGCAGCCTTGCGCATTCGCAACTACGTGGACGAAGTCGCCGAGGCCGTGCATCTCGCCGCCCAGCCCCGCAACCTCGCCAACGGCCGCGTCACCGCCGATTACATCGTCGATCTGCGCAACCTGCTCAAAAATGTTCCGTCGATACGCAACGCGGTCGACATCGACACCGATGGGCACGAGCAGCTTCGCGTCTCGCGCATCGGTCCGTCGCTTCCGGACACCAAGGCCGATCACCGGTCCGACCCCGCGTTCGCCGCCGCGCTTGTGGGGGGAACCTATTTCGGCCCGATCATCTTCCCGCAGAACTCGTTCGAGCCGTGGATCATGCTCGCGGTGCCGATCGAGCCCTACCGCGGCGACGTGGTCGGCGTCCTCGCCGCCGACGTCAATGTCCGATACGTGTGGGACGTGGTGCAGGCAATCCACATCGGACAATCCGGCTACGCCTATGTGGTGAGTTCGGGCGGCACGCTGGTGGCGCATCCGGACCTGCATCTGGTCCTGCAACGCACCGACATGTCGCGGCAGCCCCAGGTCGCCGCTGCCCTGCAACATCCCGGCGACGGCGGCATCGGCATTTACCGGAATCTCAATGGCCAGCGTGTCCTTGTCGCACACGCCGCCATACCGAATCTTGGTTGGACGGTATTCGTCGAACGCCCCATCACCGAAGTCTATGGACCGCTCGGCGCATCGCTGGCGCGCACCGGCGGTGTGCAGCTCCTTTTCTGCATCATGACCGTGGCCGCCGCGGTCATTCTCGGACGGCGCGTCGTGCGCCCGATCGAGGTGCTGCGGCAGGGCGCGGCGCGGCTGGAGGCCGAGGATCTCGGCGCCCGGCTCAATCTCAAGACTGGCGACGAGTTCGAAGAACTCGCCGACGATTTCAACCGCATGGCCGGCCGCCTCCAAAGCGCCTATGCGGGCCTCGAACAGAAAGTCGCCGAGCGAACGCAGGCGCTTGAACAATCGCTCGACCGCATCAAAGGTCTCGGCGAAACAATCCAGGCGGTGAGCGCCTCACTCGACCTGCAGAAAGTCCTGCAAACCATCGTCGTTCACGCCACGGAATTGTCGCGATCGGACGCCGGGCTGATCTACGAATTCGACAGCGCCGCCCAGACCCTTCACTTTCGTGCCGGCCACCAGTTGTCGCCGGCATTTGTCGACAAGATCAAGACCTCGCCGCCGACGTTCAACGACAGCATCATCGGCCGCGCCGTCCTCAAAGGCGCCCCCGTGCAGATGCACGACGTGTCGGCGGACGCCTCTTATGCGTTCAAGGAATTGATCCTGACCGCGGGCTATCGCGCACTGGTCGGCGTTCCGATCATCCGCAGCAGCCGGATGCTCGGCGGCATCGTGCTCGCCCGCAAGATGGTCGGAGAATATACCAACGACGAAATCAAGCTGTTGGACACGTTCGCCAACGGCTCCGCCATCGCCATCGAGCATGCGCGGCTGTTTCACGAAGTCGAGCAGAAAAACGCCGCGTTGCAACTTGCGAGCCAGCATAAATCGGCGTTTCTCGCCAATACCAGCCACGAACTGCGCACGCCGATGAATGCTATTCTCGGCTTCACCGATCTGCTGCTCGACGGAATCTACGGCGAGGTCGGTCGGCAACTGCGCACGCCGATCGAGCAAATTCACTCCAACGGCCAGCACCTCCTGCAACTCATCAACGACATCCTGGATTTGTCGAAGATCGAAGCCGGCCGCATCGAGCTGAACCTCGGCGAATATAGCGCTGACGACGTAGTCGCGGCGGCCATGACCACGGCGCAGCCGCTGGCGCGAGAAAAGGGCCTGGCATTGAACGCGAATGTCCAAAAGAAGATCGGTCCCTGCTATGGCGACGGCAAGCGGATGTATCAGGTGCTGCTCAATCTGGTCGGCAATGCGGTGAAATTCACTCATCGCGGCCACGTTGACGTCGTCGTCGATGCGGCGAACGGCGAGGTCCATTACACCGTCAAGGATACCGGCATCGGCATTCCACCCGAGCAGCTCGACGCCATCTTCGAGGAATTCGGCCAGGGCGATCCCTCGGTCGTGAAAGAGTTCGGCGGCACCGGATTGGGTCTTGCCATCGCCAAGCGTTTCGTCACCATGCATGGTGGACGCATCTGGGCGGAGAGCACGCCCAATGTCGGGTCGACGTTCTACGCCGTCGTGCCGCAGCGGGTGACGCTTTCGGGAGAGCCGCACGCATGAGCGCCCTCGTCATGCATGTCGAGGACAATCCCGCCAATCGCATGATTGTGCGCGACCTCCTGCGCTATCGCGGCTACCGCGTGGTGGAGGTGACCGACGGCGGCGAAGCCGTGCTCTCGGCCGAGCGCGAGCGTCCCGACATCATCCTGATGGACGTCCAGCTGCCGAAGATCTCGGGCTTCGAAGCGGCGCGGCGCATCAAGGCGCGCGATGACCTGCGGCACATCCCCATCGTGGCGGTGACGTCGTTCGCGCTCAGCGGCGACGACCGCAAGGCCATCGCCGCAGGCTGCGACGCTTATGTGGCAAAGCCCTATAAGCCCAAGGAGCTTTTGCGCGTCATCGAAGAGCTGTTGCCGCCCGGCAAGATCAATCGCTGAAATTCGGCAAACACTTCACGGCGTCGGCGCGCCGAACAAAAACTCTCCTCTTCAGCGCTTCGCGACATTCACCGGCTGGAGAATGGTCTTCGCGACGTAGTCGCCGATCTTGTAGCCCATGTCCCGGCCGACCTTGGTGGAGAAGCGATAGTGAAAGCCGGCCCAGATGCGCGCTTCGGAAACCTCATCGACAAACGCGCGAATGTTGGTCCAACTGTGGATGACGCCCGGCGCGGTCGGACTGGTGTTTGAAATCTTCTCCATATCCGCGGTCCCGAACACCGCGAGCACCACGCCGGCGAGGGCCGCGCTCTCGATGCAGTGCGCACATGGGTATTCCGGGTGCATGGGCGTGAAGTCGAACGGCTGCCAGGCGGCGTCGCGCTCGGTCGCCGGATTGCCGTCCATATCGCCATTGCGGATGGCGGTGACCGGCCGCCAGAATTCGTAGTGATACTTGGCGTCGAACACGGCGATCAGGCCGTCGGCTCGCGCCGCCGCGACCAGCGCAAACAGCCGGGCGCAGTCGACGACGCTGAGCTCCTTGTCGGCCGCCAGCAAACGGATGATCGGATAGTAAACGCGGCCGTCGACCGCGAGCCAGAAGCGGGCATCCTCGGTCTGCCGCGCCGACCGCTGGGTGCTGGTGCGGCTGCCAAGTTCCTTGATCTCGTTATAGCTCGCGGCCCACTCGGCGCTGCCGAGAGCGACCGGAGGCTCGGGCCGAAATTGCGAGGCGCTGGTCAAGACAAACGGCTTGACGCCCGGCCAGTGCGACGCGAGCGGCAAGACGGTCGGGACATAGACACCGGGCGTCGTCCGCGGCCGGTACACGTCCGGCGCGGTGGCGCCATCGTTCGCCCGCGCCCCCAGCATCTTGGCTCCGATCGCTTCGCCGAGCCTGACGCCCTCGTCTTTGGCCGGACCGTCGGGAATGGCGGTAAGATAGGTGGCAAGCGTGGCCTTCATCTCGGCCTGGGCCTGCGGATTGATGCCGGCGAGCACCGTTCCCGCTGCGGCAGCCGCAGCGGCCTCCTTCGAGGCGGTTGGCGCCGCCGGGAGCTGCAAAAGATAAGGTCGGTATTTCCGCTCTATCGAGTTGACGGCATCGAACATTGCGAGTTGCGTCATCGCCATGACGCGCTCGCCCGGCGGCGGCGGTATATTGTGGCTGACGATGAAGGCTACCGCTTTCTCGTTCCAGTCGCCGATCACGTCGGCGGCGGCCGATTGCGCCATTGCGAGCAGCGCAACGGCGGCCAAAGCATTGCGACGACTGGCATTCATTGTTTCGCCTCCTGATTGCGGCGGCGGCGGCCGCATGCGACAAATCTGGCTGCGACAGCCCAGGAAGTACTGGCGGAGTTCCGGGAAATTTCCGGGAAATTCAGAGGCGAGCTGGCGCGCATGGCTGAAGATCGGCAGATCGCGATCGGTTTGTTTCGATTCGACGCCAGAAGCGGCCGGTTGTGGCGCGATGCCCGCGAGGTAAAGCTCACGCCGCGGGCTGCCGCAGTGCTCTGCGTGCTCGCCGAACGCGCTCAAGACGTCGTCGCCAAGCAGGAGCTTTTCGACCGCGTCTGGGGCGGCATGGCGGTCGGCGACGACGCCTTGACTTCATGCATTCAGGAATTGCGCAGCGCACTCGGCGACGACGCGCGAAACCCGCGCTACATCGAGACTCGCCACCGGCGCGGCTATCGCCTGATGGTCCCGGCCACCGCGGTCGTCGATCGCAACGAAACTGCCGCACCGCTGCCGGTGTCGGCTCCCGAACCGTCGCGGCTGGTCGGGCGACGGGCCGAACTCGAGGACCTTGGGCGCAGCTTCGAGCGCGCCAGATCCGGCCGCCGTCAAATCGTGTTTGTCACCGGCGAGCCGGGCATCGGCAAAAGCTCGCTGGCCGATGCCTTTCTGGAGCCGTTGCAGAGCGACCGCCGGGTCAGGATCGCGCACGGCCAATGCCTGGACCATCATGGCGTCGGCGAACCCTATCTTCCCTTGATCGAAGCGCTCACACGCCTGGCTGGCGGTCAGGACGGCACGGCGGTGAAAGCAATTCTCTCGGCTCAGGCGCCGAGTTGGCTTGCGCAAATGCCCTCTCTGTGGAGCCGGTCGGAGCGCAGCGTATCGGAAGCGCGCGGCCGGCCGACGCGCGAACGCATGATGCGCGAACTGACGCTCGCGGTCGAGACCATCGCGACCGACGCGACCCTCGTTCTCAAGCTCGAAGACATTCACTGGAGCGACGCCTCCACGCTCGATTGGCTTGCCCACGTGGCGCGCCGCCCGGAGCCCGCCCGCCTCATGGTGCTGGCAACGTTGCGGCCCGCCGACGCGGCGGCCGCGAAAGCGGGCCTCGACGATCTGGTGAACGAACTGGCTTTGCACGGCTGCTGCACCGAGATTGCGCTCGCTCCGCTTGGCCTCGAAGCCATCGAAACCTATCTGAAAGCAAGACTGGGGGATCGGGATGCCGCGGCGCGGTCCCGCGAGATGGGGCCTCTCCTGCTGGAGCGCACCGGCGGCAATCCGCTGTTCCTCACCAGCATCGTCAATCAGCTTTTACGACAGGCCTCGCCCGCAGGTGCATCCGGCGCCATCGTGTCGATCCCGCAGGACGTGCGGCGCTTTATCGATCGGCAAATCGACGAGCTTGGCGAGTCAGACCGCGACATGCTGGCTGTAGCAAGCGTGGTTCGCCGCGAATTCGCGACCGCCACCGTTGCCGCGGCACTGGAAATCGATGCCGAGCAAGTCGAAAGCGCCTGCGCGCGACTGGTCCGGCAAGGTGTGTTCATCACCAAGTCGGCATCTGCCGTCTGGCCGGACAGCACCCGCGTGGAGCTTTACGCATTTCGGCACGATCTCTACCGCGAGCTGTTGTACGATCGTCTGCCGCCGACACGCCGCGCGACAAGCCACGCCCGCGTCGGCCGCAGGCTGGAGGCCGGGTGGAGCGGCAACCTCGACGCGATCGCCGCGGAACTGGCGGAGCACTTCGAGCGCGGCAACGCGCTCGCCCGCGCGATCCCCCATCATCAGCGTGCCGCCGCCAAAGCCATGCGCCGCAGCGCCAACGAAGAGGCCATCGGCCATTTACGGCGGGCGCTCGATGCCCTCGGCCACGTCGCCGACGAGGCCGAGCGCATCAAGCTTGAAGTCAATTTGCATATCGGGCTCGGTGCCGCCTTCATGGCAATGCACGGATTTGGCGCCCCTCAAGTGCTGGAAGCCTATTCGAGGGCAGAGGTGCTCTGCGAGCGTTTGGGCCAGCCCGCGGATATTTTTCCGGCGCTATGGGGCCAATGGCTGTTTCGGTGGGGCCGAAGCGAAGTCGATGCGGCCTGGCGGCTTTGCGAGAGACTATTGGCGCTCGCGGAGAAGTCCGGCGATGCCGGACTGAAGCTTCAAGCACACCACGCCGCCTGGGCCACCTCGCTTGGCCGCGGCGAACTCGCCGACGTCGAGCGGCACGCGCAAGCAGGTCTCGCCCTCTACGATACGAAGATCCATCAGGCGATGGCCTCGAGTTACGGCAACCATGACCCGAGCACCTGCGCCCGCAATTTTTCGGCGCTGGCGCTGGCGCTGACCGGCGAAGAGGACCGCGCGCGCGCCACGGCCGACCGGGCACTCGCCGTAGCAACGAGCCTCAATGATCCATTTTCGCTGGCGCTGACTTTATTTTTCTCAGCAGCCACGGCGCAAATTCTGGGCGACGTAGCGATCGCCGCCCAGCGCGCCGAGGCGGGCGAGCGCTTGGCGACCGAGTACGACCTCGCACTCGCACGCGCGTGGAGCATGGGCGTGATGGGATGGTGTGCGGCCGAGAACGGCGATCCCGATCGCGGCATCGCTTCGTTGGGCGAAGCGGTCGCCGCATTGAAGACCACGCAATCGCTTCATTTCCTGTCGTACCTGCTGGGCTTGCTGGCGGAAGCCCAGTTGAAAGCCGGGCACCATGCCGATGCGACGAAATCGGTGAGTAACGGCATCGCACTGACCGCGGCGAACGGTGAAGTCTATTATCGCGCGGAACTGCACCGGCTTCAGGGCGAACTCCTGGCGCGCGCGCCATGCCCGCAGATGCGCCGGGCGCAGGCCTCATTCCACACCGCGATCAAGATCGCCCGCCGCCAAGGCGCCGTGACGTTGGAGCGCAAGGCAAGCGAAAGCTTGCGGAACTGGTCGCAATAGATAAAGAGAAATGCGTGACCGCGAAGCTCGAAGTCCAAGGTCTTTCCAAGTATTTCTACGGTCGCGACGGCGACATCCGCAAAGTACTCGACGCCGTCACCGTGTCGGTCGCCGACGGCGAATTCGTCTGCCTGGTCGGTGCTTCGGGCTGCGGCAAGACGACGTTCATCCGCTGCATCGCGGGCCTGCTTCCCACCGAAGAGGGTGAAGTACGCATCGACGGCAAGATCGTCAGGCGGCCGGGACCGGATCGCGGCTTCGTATTCCAGAACGATGCGCTGCTGCCGTGGCGCACGGTGATGCACAACGTGCTGTTCGGGCTCGAAGTGCGCGGCGAGAGCTTTGCCAAGACCAGGCCGGCCGCCGAGGCGCTGATCAAGCTGGTCGGGCTCGGCGGCTTCGAGCAGCACTATCCGAGCGAACTGTCGGGCGGCATGCGCCAGCGCGTCAATCTCGCCCGCGCCCTCGCCATCGATCCGCAGGTGCTGCTGATGGACGAGCCGTTCGCCGCGCTCGACGCGCAGACCCGCGAGATCATGCAGCGCGAGCTCCTGAAAATCTGGGGCGAGCGCCGAAAAACCGTGCTCTTCATCACCCATCAGATCGACGAGGCGATC
>Ga0335085_10006672_pt1 | contig 18122 bp, 15 predicted proteins | sample Lox_Sample_45_FD_206712 | JGI IMG/M metagenome (GOLD analysis project Ga0335085, IMG submission 206712) | Soil microbial communities from Loxahatchee National Wildlife Refuge, Florida, United States - Lox_Sample_4.5 | ecosystem: Environmental > Terrestrial > Soil > Wetlands | place: USA...
CGCCGACCTACTTCGGTGAAGGGCTGGCCTTGGTGGGTAATCGCCTCATCCAGTTGACCTGGAAGAACCGGGTCGCCTTCGTCTACGACCTCGCGAGCTTCAAGCAGCTCGGTCAGCTCTCCTACGACGGCGAAGGCTGGGGCCTCTGCTTCGACGGCCAGCGGCTCGTGCGCAGCGATGGCACCGACCGGCTGTACTTCCACGATCCACAAACCCTTGCCCGTCTCGGCTCGGTCGCGGTGACGTTGAACGGTCAGCCGCTCCGGCAGCTGAACGAGCTCGAATGCGTCGAGGGCGTCGTCTATGCCAATGTGTGGACGACGGATTCCATCGTCCGCATCGATCCGCGCACCGGGATCGTGACCGGCGTCGTCGACGCCGCCGGCCTGCTGACGCCCGCGGAACGAAGCCGTGCCGATATCCTCAACGGCATCGCGTGGGATCCGGCGAAGGGCACCTTCTACATCACCGGCAAGCTGTGGCCGAAGCTGTTCGAGGTGCGCTTCGTTCCCGCCGACCACTGACCAAGGGCCGGGCCTTCGGGACCACGCGCGAGCCATCTGCTCCAAATCCGAATTGAAATGTATACTTCCCCTGCCGTCATCTCCCTCGGGGTCTCTTCCGTCTAATAGCCTGGGATGGTGTGTGGATCGGGGGGACCCTGAAGGGATCGGCGAACGTCACGTCAAAAGGGCAAATTATGATATCCGTCCCGCCACCGCGTCGCGGCCACCGTCTCCCGGGGCCGCTGCTCTTGCTCGTCGTCCTCGCCCTCGCCGGCCGGGCGGGTGCCGAGATCGAGCCGCGTCCGAGGAAGACGCTGGCGGAGTGCATCGAGATCGCGTTCGAGAACCAACCGACGCTCAAATCCGCCACCGCATCCGTGCTGGCGGCCGATCAGCGCGTCTGGCAGGCAGCGTCGAACTATCTCCCGCAGATCAGCGCCAATTACCTGGCTCAGCGACAGCAGACGAGCATCAGTGCGAGCACGCAGACCGGCTTCGCCAATCAATCGCGCACGTCGGACTTCTACAGCACCAGCCTCGCCTTCTCCCAGATCCTGTTCGACTTCGGCCAGACCCTCGATCAGATCCGAGCGGCTCAGGCTACGCGCCGCTCGGCGGACGCCAACCTCACGACGCAACGCGAGGTCGTCGTCTTCGACGTCAAGCAGTCGTACTACAATCTCCTCGCGGCCACTCACCTGCTCGATGTCGCCGACGAGACTGTCCGCGACACGAAGAAGCAGCTCGAGCAGGCCGAAGGCCGTCACCAGGTCGGGCTGGCCCCGAGGTTCGACGTCACCCGGGCTCAGGTGCAGGTGGCCAATGCGGAGTTGAACCAGGTCACCGCGCGCAATGCCGTCGCGGTGTCGCGGGAGACCTTGCGGAACGCGCTCGGCCTGGACGACCCGCTCGGCTTCGACCTCGTCGATACCCTCGCAAGGACCGAGGTGCAGGTCGATGAGAACGACGCGGTCGGCCGCGCCTATGCCAACCGCCCGGAGCTCCAGAGCATCGTCGCGCAGCAGGAAGCCCTGGAAGAGCAGATCGCCAGCCTGCAGAAGAACTACCTCCCGTTCGTCACCGGCAACGGACATTACGAATGGACCGGGCCGAACTATCCTCTCCAGCCGGGCTGGCTCATCGGCGCCAACGTCAACCTCTCCATCTTCAACGGCGGCTTCACCACGGCGCAGATCGGCGAGGCAAAGGCCAACCTCGACGTACTCCGCTACAACGAAAAGAGCCTGCGCCAGAGCATCGCGCTCCAGGTGCGCCAATCGGCGCTCGACCTCGAACGCGCGCGCGAGAGCATTCGCGTCGCCGGGAAGGGCGTCCAGCAAGCCCGCGAAAGCCTCGATCTCGCCGAAGGACGCTACAGCACCGGCGTCGGCAACATCATCGAGCTGACGGACGCGCAGACCTCGTTCACCTCCGCCCAGGCGAGCTTCGTACAGGCGCAATACGGGTACCAGATCTCCCTCGCCGCGCTCGAGCGCGCCATCGGTGCGCCCGCCCAGGCCGAGGGGCCCTGAGGCGCGCATGCGAAGATTGCACTACCTCTTGATCGCGATCGCGATCGCCGGGGTCGCGGCCGGGTACGCCTTTTGGCAGCAGCGCGGCAGTCATGGCGGCGCCGCCGCGTTCGTCACCGAGACCGTCGAGCGCGGCACGATCACGTCGGCGGTCACGGCGACGGGCACGGTGAACCCGGTGACGACGGTCCAGGTGGGCACCTACGTGTCCGGTCCGATTCTCGCGATCGACGTCGACTACAACTCGCGCGTGCGCAAGGGGCAGCGGGTGGCGAAGATCGATCCGGCGTCATTCCAGGTCAAAGTCCAAGGTGCCGAGGCGAGCCTCGCCAACGCCCGCGCCAAGGTCGAGAAGGATCGCGCCGACCTGGAGCTCAAACGCCTCACGGTCGAGCGCTACCGCGAGCTGCGCGGTCGCGATCTCGTCTCGCAGAACGATCTGGACAGCGCGCAGAGCAACTACGATCAGGCGGTCGCGCAGCTCGCGCTCGACCGGGCGGGAGTGAAGCAGGCGGAGGCCGACCTCGCCGAGGCGCGGATCAACCTCGGGTATACCGACATCGTGTCTCCCGTCGATGGCGTCGTGGTGTCGCGCAACGTCGACGTCGGACAGACGGTGGCGGCGAGCTTCCAGACCCCAACCCTGTTTCTCATCGCTCAGGACCTCACGAAGATGCAGGTCGATGCCAACGTCAGCGAGTCCGATATCGGCCTGGCGCACGACGGCCAAACGGCCCGGTTCACCGTCGACGCGTATCCCGGACGGCCGTTCACCGGCACCGTCGTCCAGGTACGCAACGCGCCCATCAACGTGCAGAACGTCGTGACGTACGACGTGGTGATCGCGGTCGACAACTCCTCGCTGGCGCTGAAGCCCGGCATGACCGCCAACGTCACCATCATCGCCGCCGAACGCGAGAACGTGGTCAAGGTGTCGATCCGGGCCCTGAGCTTCAATCCGAAGGTGACTCACACCCCGGCGGCGGGAACCGACCACGGCGGCGAACGCGGCTCGGCGGTGTGGAAGCTCGATGCCCACGGCGCGCTCCAGCGCGTGGCGATCGAAACCGGCATCCGCGACGACCAGGACGTCGAGGTCGTGTCCGGCGACGTGGAGGCCGGCGACAAGGTCGTCGTCGGCCTCAGCCGCGGAGGCGTACCGCAGTCGCCGGCCGCGCGTCCGCCCGGCTTCGGCCCGCGCATGCGTTAGGAGTGGTTGCGTGGATGTCCGGGTCGATGGGACGCGAGCCCCTCGATACGCGCTCTGCGAGCGCTACTCGGGGCGGACGGGGATAACGTGAACGTATTGCATTCTTTCCGTCGGCCCCGAGTAAGCGCCGCGCGTGGCGCCGTATCGAGGGGCTCGTTCAATGAGGCCGCCGTTCTCCGCCCACGTGCTCCGCTGCAATGATGACTCAACCAACCTCCAAGTCGGGACGCCACGAGAGGACACGATGAATTCGCCACTGATCCGGGTCCACGACCTGTGGAAAATCTACGCTCTCGGCGACGTCGAGGTCGAGGCCCTGCGCGGGGTGACGCTCGACATCCAGGCGGGCCAACTCGTCGCCATCATGGGCGCATCCGGCTCGGGCAAGTCTACGTTCATGAACATCCTTGGCTGCCTCGACCGGCCGACACGGGGTACGTATCAGCTGCACGGCACCGACATCTCGGGGCTCACGGCGGACGAGCGGGCGACGCTGCGCAACCGCGAAGTCGGTTTCGTCTTTCAGAGCTTCAATCTGATCGCTCGTACCAGCGCGGTGGAGAACGTCGAGCTGCCGCTCTACTACGGCGACACACCGCTGGCGGAGCAGCGGCCGCGCGCCCTCGCCGCGCTCGCGGCGGTCGGCCTCGCGGGGCGCGAGCACCATCTCCCGAACCAGCTCTCCGGCGGCCAGCAGCAGCGCGTGGCGATCGCGCGGGCGCTGGTGACGCAACCGTCGTTGCTGCTCGCCGACGAGCCGACGGGCAATCTCGACAGCGAGACCAGCAGGGAGATCATGCAGCTGGTGCGGCGTCTCAATCGTGAACAACACCTCACCGTGGTTCTCGTCACCCACGAGGTCGACATTTCCGCCTGGGCCGACCGGGTGATCACATTTCGCGACGGCCGCGTCGTTTCCGACGTCCAGCAAGAGATGCGCCACGGAGACGCCCAGTCACGGAGAGGTCCGGAGGCGGCGCCGGCATGAAGCTCCTCCGGATGACCCTGCGTGCGGCGTTGCGCGCCCTACGGCGCAACAAGATGCGCTCGGCGCTGACGATGCTGGGCATCATCATCGGCGTCGGCGCGGTCATCGCCATGGTGAGCATCGGACAAGGCGCCGACGCCGCGGTGCAGCAGCAGATCCGCAGCCTCGGCACCGACCTGCTCATGGTCGTCCCGGGCGCCACCACCGCCTCCGGCGCGCGCTCGGGCTGGGGCGGCGTCTCGACGCTCACCACCGCCGACGCGGCCGCCATCAAGCGGGACTGCCCCGCCGTCGCGGAGGTCACCTATTTCCGCCGCCAGGTGGCGCAGGTCGTCTACGGCGATCAGAATTGGTCCACCGTCGTCCAGGGAGCGACTCCGTCATACTTCAAGGTGCGCGAGTGGCCGGTGACGGACGGACAGGTCTATGGCCCGCGCGACGAGGAGACCGCCAACCGTGTCGCCGTCCTGGGCCGCACCGTCGCCGACCAGCTCTTCGGGCCCGGACAGGACCCGGTCGGCACCATCATACGCATCAAGAACGTCCCATTCCGGGTGATTGGCGTGCTCGAGCCCAAGGGGCAGACGATGTGGGGTCAGGATCAAGACGATGCGGTCCTCATGCCCTACTCCACCGCCGAGCGGCGCGTGCTCGGGGCCGAGCTGCTCGGGACCGTGGACATGATCCACGTCACCGCGACGGATCGCGACCGCCTCGACGAGGCCGGCCAGCAAATCACGGCTCTCCTGCGCGAGCGCCACCGCATTCAACACGACCAGACGGACGACTTCACCGTCCGCAGCCTGAACGACATGGCCGAGGCCTCGAAGAGCGCGAGCCAGGTGATGACCAATCTGCTGCTGAGCGTGGCCTCGATTTCGCTCCTGGTCGGCGGGATCGGCATCATGAACATCCTGCTCGTCTCGGTCACCGAGCGGACGCGCGAGATCGGTATCCGCATGGCGGTCGGCGCCAAGAGCCGGCACATCCTCTTCCAGTTCCTCGTCGAGGCGATGACGCTCAGCATGGTCGGCGGGCTGGCGGGCGCCATCCTCGGCGTCATCTCCGCCGGGTTGATCTCCCACCTCGCCGCCTGGCCGACGCTGGTCTCGCCGGCAGCGGTTGCCGGGGCCTTCCTGTTCTCCGGCGCGGTGGGAGTGTTCTTCGGCTTCTACCCGGCGCGGCAGGCGTCGCGCCTCGATCCGATCACGGCGCTGCGCTACGAGTGACGGCGCCGCCGTCACTCGTGCGCAGGATCTCGGTGACGATCGGGCGAATCGCCGGGTCGGCGGCCGGGTCGGCCATGAGGTGTGCGAGCGCGTGTTGCTCGGCTGTCGTCAGGCCATGGTGCGCCAGCGCGGCGAGCTCGAGAACAGCGTGATAGCGCAGCGGCGGGGACGCCGCCGTGAGCGCCGGAATCAGCGCCGCCGCGAGCGCGGCCTCACGCTCGCCCTCCCCGAGGCGAAGCGCCCGTGCGATACCGGTCACCACCTCGCGGTAAGCCGCGTCGTCCTCGGGACGCGCGGGGAACACCGTCCCGGACAGCTGGACACACTCGATGCCGCCATCACGGCGAAGAAAGAATACGAAGCGCTGCCCCGGAGCGAAGCGCGAATGCGCGCGGAACGTGAGGCCGGGGTTTGCGCTCTCACCCAGGAGCCGCGCCTCCACGCGCACCGTCGTGTCGCTGTCTCGCCCCGCCAGCGGCGCGACATCCTCGACGGTGCCGGCAACGATCAGGTCGCTCTGACTGACCAGCTCGATCAGCCGCCCGCGCAGCTGGGGTATGTGCGCCGCGGCCGGCTGCGCCAGCGACACCAGCAGTGCGATGATGGACAGGCGCGGGGTCACCGCACGCCGCGTCCCTGCCCGTTCGGCGGACCGTCTCACGGCGACCCCAGGACCCGCTGGCACGCCGCATTCCCCTCCACCACGTCTTCCTGGTCCAGCAGTTGCACCGCGTGGCAGGTCGACGTGGCGGCGATGTCGGCGCCGAGCGAGAGACTTTCGTGGTAGTGCGAGGGCACCGTGCGGCGCGGGACATTGGGATCGTACTGTTGCCCCTGGCAGGGATCGTCGGCCTCCTCGAAGATCCCCGGCGCGGCGTAGAAGTCGTATCCGGGGACGATGTAGCCGAACTCGTCCGGCGACAGCCCGAGGAGGAATCGATACGGCGCGTGCATCGCGTTGCGAATCGACGGCTCATACGGAAGCCCCGTGTTAGCCGACGGGCAGTCGGTGCGATGAAAGTCGGCGGTGCCGTAGAAGAGCTCCGGAAAGAGCTCGCCGGGAGCCGTGACCATCTCGGCCAGCGGTTCGGCAGAGCGGCCCAGCAGCCGCACGAGATACTGCTCGACGGGGACACAGAAGGTGGTGCCGGGCGCACACTTCGTCACATCGAAGGCCTGCATGTCGACGTCGAGGACGCCGATGGCCGCACCGAGAGAAAATGCCGGGTTGCTCCCCGCGAGGTAGTAATCCATTCGCGACGCGCTGATGTCGGCGACCGCAAGGGGCTCGCCCGCCCGTAGCGCCTCCACGGTGGCGCCGCCGACGAGATCGCCGATGCGTTCCGTGCGTTCGAAGCCGAGATCGTCGCGGCGATCGAACTCGTTCGTCCCGTCGTCCGCGTGCGGATCGGCCCCGCCGACGCAGGTGTCACCGACGATCTCGACCGCGCCGAGATCCCCGGTGAAGTACACTGCCGTTCCGCCGAGGTCGCGCTCCACCCGGGCGCGAATGGAGTTGATGAAGTCGGAGCTCACTTCCGTGTTGGCGTCCTCGAGCGACTCCGGATGCGTGCTCCAGTTGATCAGCGTCGCGACCGTCTCGCCCCCGTCATCGACGAACTGGAGCGCCCGCAGCTCGTCGTCGAAGAAGAACGGCGGGCGGCAGCGGGTGCGCACCTGCAGCCCGCGGAGATCGGGCGACTCGGCCGGGCGCGTCTCGGCCGCCACGACGCGGACCCGACGGAGCGCCTCCGGCGCCGCCGCCATATTGACGGCGCGGGCGATCTGGTGATCGACGAACTGGAGATAACGCGGGAACTTGCCGTCCGTCACTTCGTTCACACCCCAGAGACCGAGAGTATCGGGCGCCTCGTGGCAGTGCGTGCTGGCGAAGATGATCTGATCGAGCCCGAGGTCGGGGTCGATCAGCGCGCGCGCATGGGCGAAGCCGGAGTAGAGGCCGTGGTTGATGACGCCGACGAAGTCGACGCTGACCAGGGCGATCTTCTGGGTCGGCGTCTGCAGCACCAGCGCACGCGCCCAGAGGTCGTCGTGGCAGCCGGTGGCGATGCGATCGTTGCCGAACCCGGCCAGGAAGATGCCATCGTACTTCTTGTCCGAGCGCGGATCGAGAGCGGTGTTGACCGGGTCGTCGACGAACGGTTCGCCGTCGTCCCACCGGCCATTGTTGTTGAGGTCGGTAAACGACTCGCCCCAGACGCCACTCGGCGTAATCGGCCCGTCCCAGTCCGGGTTCGTGCCGCACGGGCTCAGCTTCACCGCCGCCACCCCGACGCGGAGCGGGCTGGTCGGGCTCGGCGATGGCGAGGCCGTCGGCGTGCTGGTCGAAGTTGCCGTTGGCGTCGCGGTCGGATGGTTGTTGTTGGAGCTGTTCCCGCACCCCGCCAACACGAGTACCAGGAGAACGGAAAGTCGCCGTGTCGTAGTCAGCCAGGTCATGGCACCCCCCTCACCCAAGTCTCGGCCAACGATACAAACTCCGTCGCCGATATGACAGCGGAAGCTCTGCTCTTGGACGGCGAGGCTACGTCCGAGCCGCAGGCGTGGCTGAGGCACGCCGGGGTCGTGGACCGATAGCATGAGGAACATATCGGCTGGGGCGCAGGCGTCCGCGGCTCGGACGGAGCCTCGCCCTCCAAGCAACGCCGACTGCCGACTATTCTATCCGGAGATCGACGACCAGCGCGTTGTGGTCGGCGCCGGGCACCGGCACGGTATGAACGGCCTCGATCGCGAGCCGCCGGCTCACGAACGCGTGGTCGATGCGCAACAGCCGTGGAGCCCCCGGGGTGGGTCCCCACGTCCGCGGGGCGCGGCGGCCGTGGCGGCGGGCGACCTCCGCGGCGGCGTCGGTGAGGCGCGCGGCCAGCCGGCGGTACACCGGCCAGAGCGGGGTGGCATTGAAGTCACCGACCACCACGCGGCGGCGCTCCGGCGTGGCATCCATGTGCGTTTCCAAACGACGGAGTTGGCCGCGGCGGACGCGCGCGGTCGTCCACGGCACCGAGAAGTGCGGCGCGACGATGTGGATGTTCACGATCTCGACCGGTTCGCCGGAATCGAGCGAGTCGAGGATGGCCACACACGCATCGCGATGAGGCATCGGCAGCCGTCGGACCACACCCGGCTGCCGCAGCGCAATGCCCATGCCGCAGTAGTCACGCCGCGGCTCGAGCCGGCCATGTGGCATGACGGACGCCAATGCCTCGGCCTGTTCGGGCGACAGCTCCTGCACCGCGACGATGTCGGGCGCGACTGAAGCGACGAAGTCGGCGAAGGCCGCCGGGTCGGCGCCCCCGTTCCACAAGTTGGCTGACACGACGCGGAAGCGCGACACGTCTCCATACGTAGCGAAGGGAGATCCTTCGGGCAATGACCTTGTCGCCAGGGTAGTGGGTCACGTTGTTGCGGAGCCGGCTTGACACGCAGCTGACGGCGATCGAGCCCCTCGATACGCCCGCTGCGCTCGCTACTCGGGGCAGACGGACTATTGGGTTTTTCCGTCCACCCCGAGTAGCCCCGGAGGGGGCGGATCGAGGGGCTCGATCGCCGTCAGGTCCCAGAGGAGGCTCGACGAAACAAACTGACCCGACTGTCGCCAGCCGCGGCCGTGCTTCATTTTGCACCCGTGTTCTGCCAGCGTCGGGTCATGGCACCCCGGCGGGCATTGCGAGCGGTCCTATTCGACGCCGCGGGCACGTTGGTTCACGTGCGCCAGCCGGTCGGGGAAACCTATGCGCGGCTGGCGCGCGACTTCGGCGTCGCCCTCCCGGCTCCCGCCGTCGACGCCGCCTTCCGACGCACTCTGCGGGACATGCCGCCCATGGTATTTCCAGGAGCCGAAAGGATGCGCGCGGAGCGCGACTGGTGGCTGCGACTGGTACGGCAAACCATCGGCTCGGTCGACCCGCATGTCCGCTTTACCGACTTCGACGCGTACTTCGATGCACTGTTCCGGCACTACGCGCGCGGCGACGCATGGTCCGCGGCGGCTGACGCGCATGACGTGCTCGCCACGTTGCGGGCGCGCGGCCAGCGCACCGGCGTGGTGTCGAATTTCGACCACCGCCTGTACGGCATCTTCGACGAGCTGCGCCTCACGCCGCTGTTCGATGTCATCGTCCTGCCTGGGGATGCCGGCGCAGCCAAGCCGGATCCCCGCATTTTCGCTCGTGCGATCGAAGAGCTGCACGTGAAGGCGGGCGAAGCGGCGTATGTCGGTGACGACGCGGAGCACGACATCGCCGGGGCCGAGGCCGCCGGGCTGATCGCCATCGACGTGCGCACGCTGGCGAGCTTGCGAGACCTCATCGAACGCGTGGCGCCAGGCGCGCGATCGGTGTAATCCGCGGAAGGCTCTTCGAGCTGGTCGCTCTATGCGAGATCGAAGAGCAGCAGCTCGCCCCCGCGCGGGCTGGTGATCTCCAGCGCTTGCTCGTCGCTCACGGCAGCGCCATCACCCTCGCCGAGCGGCTGATCGTTCAGGGCGATCCCGCCGCGAGCCACCTGCACCCACGCGTGACGACCCGGCGGCAGCGCGTGCGTGACCCGCTTACCGGGCTCGAGGACCGACGCGTACACCTTCGCGTCCTGGTGCAGCCTCACCGCCCCGCCGCCACCGGGCGGCGCCGCAATCAGGGCAAGCTTGCCGCGCCGCTCCTCGCCTGGCACGGCACGCTGCTCGTAGCCCGGCGGCAGCCCGCGGCGCTCGGGCAGGATCCAGATCTGCAGGAAGCGCACCGGCTCGGCGCGCGAGTGATTCATCTCGCTGTGCTCGATGCCCGTGCCGGCGCTCATGCGCTGGGCTTCACCCGGCCGGATGACGGAACCGTTGCCCAGGCTGTCACGGTGCTCGAGCGCACCATCGAGAACGTAGGTAATGATTTCCATGTCCCGGTGGCCGTGGGTCGGAAAGCCGCCTCCGGGAGCGACGCGGTCGTCGTTGATCACCCGGAGCGTGCGGAAGCCCATGTGCGCCGGATCGTAGTAGTCGCCGAACGAAAAGCTGTGACGGCTGTCGAGCCAGCCGAGCGCCGTCTTGCCGCGCTCGTCTGCTTTGCGGATCGTGATCATCTTCGCGGCCTCCTTCGCGTGCGCGCTTGAAGATAACCCATCCTGCGCCGCCCGCCAGCCGGGGGCGCGGTGAAATCCCCCGCTCGCTTCGCTCGCGGCCCCCTTTGACAAAGGGGGCCGCCGCGGCGCCCAATCCTTGGGCAGGCGCCCATCTCGCCGTCAGAACGCCAGCGCGGCGCTCAGGTCCGCAACCGCCCCCGTGCGTAGATGGCCGCTGGCACCGTCGTTGCTCCTCGAGAGGATCGAGTCCCGGGATGAAGAAACCTGCCTACGAGCGACTGTCAGGCCTCGATCAATCATTCCTGCACTTCGAGTCGCCGAACTGCTACATGCACGTGGCCCTGACGACGATCTTCGAGGCCGGCTCCCTGGCGCGACCGAGAGGGGGCATCGATATCAAGCGCGTTCGCCGCTACGTCGCGTCGCGCCTGCACCTGTTGCCGCGTTACCGCCAGCGGTTGACCTACATTCCATTTGTGCAGGATCCCGTCTGGATCGACGACGATCGCTTCGAGCTCGACTATCACGTGCGCCACACGCACTTGCCGCAGCCGGGCACGGACCGTCAGTTGCAGACGCTGTGCGCTCGCATCCTCGAGCGGCCGCTCGATCGGTCGAAGCCGCTCTGGGAGACCTGGTTCATCGAAGGGTTGCCGGGTGGGCGCTTCGCCATGCTCAGCAAGGTGCATCACTGCATGGTGGACGGCATCGCCGGTGTGGACCTGCTCGCGGCATTGCTGACCATCGCTCCGCACGATCAGATCGGCAAACCGGAACGCTGGGTGCCACGGCCGGCGCCGCCGGGGCGTTCCATGCTGGGCGACGACGTCATGCGGCGGGCACGCGCGTCGCTCGATGCGGTCCGCCGGTTGCCGCGCTGGGCGGAGATGGCAGGCGCCGACCGTGCTGATTGGATGAGTCGGCTCTCCGCCCTGTGGGGACTGGTGAGAGCCGGCGTACAGGGAGCGGCGGATACACCGTTCAACCAGCCCATCGGACCGCATCGGCGGATGGACTGGTTGCGATTCGACCTCGACGAGGTGAAGGCAGTGAAGAACCGACTGGGCGGCACGGTCAACGACGTCGTGCTCGCCACGGTCGCGGGTGCGCTGCGACGATTCCTCGAGCGCCGCCAGGCGGCCCTCGACGTCGACATCCGCGCCCTCGTTCCGGTGAGCACACGCACGACCGACCAGCGCGGCGTACCCGGGAATCGTGTCTCCGCATGGCTGGCGCCGTTGGCGGTCGGCGAACGCGACCCCCGGGTTCGTTACGTGCGCATTCGTGACAAGACGAGCTCGTACAAGGAGAACCAGCAAGCCAGCGGCGCACAGATGCTGACCGAGACAGCCGACTGGACGACCTCGGTCGCGCTCGGCCTGGCCGTACGCCTGATCAGCAAGGTCAGGGCGTTCAACTTGATCATCACCAATGTCCCCGGACCACAGATGCCGCTCTACCTGCTCGACGCGGCCATGGTGGGCGGATATCCGCACGTCCCGTTGTTCGAGAACCAAGGCCTCGGCATCGCGCTCTTCAGCTACGCCGGCCACCTGAACTGGGGTTTGGTGGGCGATTGGGACTTGATGCCGGATCTGCACCAATTCCACGACCACATCAGCGCGGCGTTCGTCGAGCTGCGAGAGGCCGCCGGGCTCACCGGCAGCGCGCCCGATGCGTCGCGAGCGGAGGTCACACGGCGCGGTCCCACCCGGGCAGTCGCGCAGGTCGCGTAGCGGCCGCCCGGCTCACTGCCCTTCCATCAGCGTGCGCATTTCGGCGCGTAGCTTCTGCAGCCGGTCCTTTGTTTCCGCCGCCTTGGCCAGCTGCGCCGGCGTCAGGACCGCCCGAACCGCAAGCGCGGTCTTTATCCCTTGCTGCATGAGCTGCTGGCGGAGCTGAACCACGCGATCCATCTGCGGCGTCAGGTCTTTGGCATCGAGCGCGCCCGGCGCCACCAACTTGGCGACGAGCTCGTCCTGCGCGGCGCGCAGATCGTCGAACAGCGCGCGCAGCGAGCGATGGTCGGTAGCGATGATCGTGCGGACGCGCGCCTGCTGATCGGGCGTCAAGTCGGCGCGGCGGATGAGCAAGGGCAGCATCATCCCGGGCCCCTCGGCCATGAACATGCCGCGCCCGCCACCGGGACCCGGAAGACCCCCCGAGTCCCACATGCCCAGCCCGATGGGCGGCTCCGCCGGGTCTTGCGCGCCGGCACGTGCAACGAGGTGAGAGAGCGCCAGCAGGGAGACCAGGATGGCAGCGACCAAGGGAGTCAAATGTGGTCGGTTCCGACCGGCACGTCGGGTGAAGCGCGGCATAGGCGGTCCTCCGTCATTCTTCGTCGGCCAACAGGGCATACACCGGCCCGTCGCATTCGCCGTTCAGCATCTCCTCATGCGTGCACGGCCATCCACCTCCGAGGGCGGCTTGCAGATATTCCACTTCGTCATTGGCTACCGGCAGCACCCCCACCTCGCCCGAGGTGAAGAGCGCGGCGTCGAGGTCGCGGGCGAAGTCGGAGGCGTCTCCCTCCGGCACGGCGGCGACGCGGATCGAACGCGAAGAGCGCGGCCGCGCGAGACCGGCAATGATCACCGCCACCAGGACCGCCGTCGCCACTGCCGCCCAGCGCCAGTTGAACGACGGCGCCCGGGGCGGGTGCGACAGAGCGGGCGCAGGCGTGACGAGAACGCGCCCGATCCGGTCCAGATCATCGCGCAGATGTACGAAGCGCTCGGCGCACGCGGAACAACCCCGCAAGTGGGTCACATCCACGGCGCGGCTCTCGCCGGAGTAACACAGCAGCAGTCGCCGCTCGCTCAAGCATCGGGTCATGGCTGCCCTCGCAAGGTCTCCCGCAATTGATGAACGGCCCGGAAGAGATGCCGCTTCACACTGCCCGGGCTCAAGCCGAGAATCTCCGCCACCTCGTCGGTCGACCAGCCCTCGAGCTGTCGCAGCGTAAACACTTCCTGCTGTCTGCTGGAAAGCTTACGAAACGAGCGCCACACACGCCAGCGCTCCTCGCGGCCGAGGGCCTCGCCTTCCGGAGTCGAACTGGTCGCGGACAGATCCGCGTCCTGGATCTCGCGCCCGCCCTCGCGCCACCACTTCCACCACCCAGACCGTCGCCGGTCCCGGCAGGCGTTGACCGCCACCTTCGCCAGCCATGGCCCCCACGCGATCGCGGCGCCGTTTGCGCGTTGATACCGCATCACCTTGAGAAAGACTTCCTGGGTCACGTCATCCGCCTCGTCGGGATCCGACAGGAGCAACCGGCAAAGCCGTAGCACCCGCGCCCGATGGGCGCGGTAGAGCTGATCATAGTCCACGGGCCGGTTCGCCAGGGCCTCCAACTGCCCATCCTTTCGGGGCTCTTGCCTGGTGAACGACTGAGGTCGTGACGCGGTTGACATGCGGTGCAGGAATCAGCGCCCGCTCGACGACGGTATGACGGTTGCTTTGTCGCCGCCATTCAATCGCGCCAAACGTATGCCGTCAACGCCGCAATCCGCTGACTCGTCATCACGGCAAAGACACACGCTTCGCGCAAGTCCGCGGAGCAGAAGGAGGCGCTCATGAGAAACATTCTTGGCGTTTTGGCAGTCGCGGTTGCGCTCATCGGCGGGGTAGCCCTGACCAACGCTCACGCGATGGGGCCGGGAGGGATGCACGGTGGGAAATGGGGCGGCGACGGCGGCGGCATTCATGCGTTGTTGCTGCGCGGCATCACACTCATGCCGGACCAGCAGCAGAAGGTGCAGGCGATTCGCGACGCCAACAAGGCGCAGTTCCGCGATCTCTTCCAGCAATTGCACACCGCCCGCCAGGCGCTGGCCGACGCGCTCCTGGCCAGTGGTCCCGTCGATCAGGCCACGCTGGACGCCGATGCCGCGCAGATCGCGTCGCTGCGCAAACAACTGCTCGCGCTCGAGCTGACCACCACGGTCGCGATCCGCAACGTACTCACGCAGGACCAGCTGAATCAGATTGCCGCACGCCACGCGAAGATGCGGGAGCTGAGGGCGGAGATGCGGGACGTGATGAACGGGGCGTCCAATTGATCGGACGGCGTGTAAATTCCGGAACGGGCGCCCGCCCCCCAAAGCCGGCAAGGAGTCCAGTGGCGACCAACGCCACGATGGCAGAGCAGATCTGGATGTTCTGTGTCGTCGAGGATCGCAGAAACTCAAGCAGAAACTTTCCTGCATCGTGCAACGCGAGGAACAACAGGATCACTTGGCCGTCATAGGCTTTGCGGTGCTGGACTCGCAGCAACGACAGCCCGATCAGCAGCGCGAGCACGAGGAAGTATATCTGCAGTGGATGCACTGGAAGGCTGGCCAGGCTGTCTTCAGCCAGCAGACCGTCGGTGACCTGCTGGCGCCAGGCGGGGCTCCCGGCCGGGAAGCGAACCGCCCACGGCAGGGTGCTGACCACACCAAAGCAACAGCCTTCGCAGAAGCACCCTAGCCGATAGGCGGCCATCGCCAATGCGATCGCGGGAGCAAGACAATCCGCAAGCCGCCCCCACGGCACGCGTCTGAAGAGCAACCCCCTCGCGACGAGCGTTCCCAGTGCGATCCCGACAATCGCACCCGCATAGCGGTATCCGTTGCGTGCCTCCCACGCGAGGGAATAGACATTGCCGCTGCGCTCGATCAGCGAGTGCAACTTCGCTCCCGTCATACCGGCGACGATGAAGACCGGCAATGCGAGCGCCAAGCGGCGGCGCGGTATGCCGGCGGCGGGGGCGTTGAAGATCGCGACCCCGACACCGACCAGAACCGCGACGGCGAGAAATGTTGCCGACCCGGGCAGTGTTCCGAACAGCAGCGGGTACATCGTCACCGAGACCTCGTGCGGCAATTCGACCCCTCCGGCATCATCAACAACCGCAGCCGCCGCACGGCGTTGGCGTGGGCGTTGCGCAACTGAGGCCGGCATTGTAGTGCGCTCGGACTTGCGCGGCGGTCAATGCATTCGCGTAGATCGCCGTATCGTCGATCGTTCCCTTGAAGAAGTTCATCCCGGCGCCAGAATTCGAGCCGATCAGCATTTTGGTTCCCCCCGTCTGCAGCGTCGCAATGTTCACCGGAGTCCCCTCTTCCACGCCGTTGACGTACAGATGCATCTGCCCGCCATTCGTCGCCGTGACGACGACGTGATACCGCGTGCCGGCGACGACGTGCGTGGTGCCGTCCACCACCTTCGGTTGCCCATCCCAGACATAGGCTTCGAACACGCCCTGGGCGGCGATGCGCACCTGGTTGGTCAGCGTGATCTGCTGACCGTGCGCGTCAGTCGTGAGGATGATGCTCGCATTCGTGGTGGATGCGGCGTCCGGTTTCACCCAGGCTTCGAGGGTGAACGTGGTGAGATTGACCGCGGTGGTCCAGGTGACCATCCCGCTCGCGCCGTCGGTGATGATCGCCGGGTTCATATCGCTGCTCAACAGCGACGAGGCATTGTAGGTGATCCCACCGCTGTACGTGCCGTCGTGCGCGTTGCCGCTGCTATCGACCGCCGTCCCGCCGCTCGCTTCGCTGAGTCGATAGTACGTGCTCGGCGCATTGGACAACACGGCGTTGCGGTAGCACTGAACCGGCGTCGGCGTCGGCGTCGGGCACGCGGCGGAGCCGGCCGCGTAATGGGCCTGCACCTGGGCGAGACTGAGCGGCGTACTGTAGATGGCCACGTCATCAATGGTGCCCTTGAAGAAATTCATTCCCGCGCCGGAATTGGATCCGATCAACATCTTCGTGCCGCCCGTCTGCAGGGTCCCGATGTTGGCGGGCGTGCCCTCTTCCGCCCCGTTGACGTAGAGGTGCATCTGCCCGCCATTCGTTGCGGTGACGACCACGTGATACCGCGTGCCGGCGGTGACGTGCGTGGTACCGTCTACCAATTTCGCTTGCCCGTCCCACACATAGGCCTGGAAGTACCCCTGCGAGGCAATGCGCACCTGGTTCGTCAGCACGGTCTGCGGGCCGCTGTTGTCGGTCGTCAGGATGATGCTCGCGCTCGTGGTCGATGCCGCGTCCGGTTTCACCCACGCCTCGAGGCTGAACGCGGTGAGGTTGACCGAGGTCGGCCAGGTGACCATGCCGCTCGTCCCGTCGGTGATGATCGCCGGGTTCGTATCGCTGCTCAACAGCGACGGCGCGTTGTAGGTGATCCCGCCGCTGTACGTGCCGTTGTGCGCGTTGCCGCTGCTATCGACGGCCGTCGGACCGTTCGCGTCGCCGAGGCGATAGTACGTGGTCGGCGCGCTCGACAATACCGCGTTGCGGTAGCAGGTACCGGAGGTTGGTGTCGGCGTCGGCGTCCTCGTCGTTGTTGCGGTTGGTATCGGCGTCCTGGTGCGGGTCCAGGTCGGAGTCGAGGTTCGAGTCGGCGTCGGCGTCGGCGTGCGAGTCGGCGTGCGCGTCGGTGTCTTGGTCGGCGTCGGCGTCGGCGGCGCACCATAGGGGAAGGGATCATAGAGGTTCACGATGCCGTCCTGATCCGCATCCCAACTCGTCGGGACCAGCCATTTCGACCACCCCGTGCTCGCATCGATGTCTGCGCTCAAGTTGAGCAGCCACACCTTTTCCCATGTCTGATCCTGGATGAGCAGGTTGTCGGACCGGTCGAACGTCATCTGGCCCGGAGCGCCCATCGGCAGGCGAAGCACCGCATCCGGCATTTGCTGCTGGACGAATTGGCCGTTCAGTGACGAGTCGGTGGGATGGCGGATCCATCTGGCGAGCGGGTCCTTGTAGAACCACAGCTGCTTCAAATAGCGATCGCGTTTTGAGCCGTAGCTGCTCCCGTCATTCGCCAACAGCATCTGGTTCTGGCTGTTGAACGCGATGGTGACCGGAGCGCCCGGCGCCTGGGGCTGATTGGCGCAGGCCCGCGAACCGTCGGTGAGCGAGGACGCGACGAAGACCTTCTGGGCCGCCAGGTCCGGGAAGAGCGTTCCACTGGCGACGGCGGCGCTGATGTCGCTCGCCATGAAGACCGATACTCGATCATTCCCCGACCACGAGCATTCGTAGCTGCTCTCCACGACGTACAGATTGCCGTGCGTATCGAACGCCATGTCCGTCGGCTGGCAGAGTGTGTTCGGACCAGGGGTCGTCCGGACCTGTACGCCGTTGACACGAGTCGCTGACGCCGGGTCGCGATTGCAGTACGTCGCCATCTTGTCGATCTGGCCGATCACCATGTCGACGCGCAAGGGTTCGATGCCGAGCTTGTCGTAGTTGCCGATTCTGAAGATGCGATTGTCCTGCGCGACCCAGATGGCCTTCTGCGCCGGATTGGAATCGTCGAAGGCGACGCCGTTCCACTCGTTGATGAAGTAGGTGACTGGTGACTGATCGTCCTTCCATTGAAGATTGAGAAGATCGCCATTGGCGCAGCCGGTGCACGTCGGTCTGATGGGATTGACCGTGCCCGTCAGGGGCAGAGGAAGCTGGAACACCATCAGTCGCCCCGCCCGGTTGGTCCACAGTCGGTTCAGGTCGTCCACCGCGGCGAACGCGCGCGCGCTGGTCAGAGGGTACTCGACGA
>Ga0335085_10006673_pt1 | contig 18121 bp, 10 predicted proteins | sample Lox_Sample_45_FD_206712 | JGI IMG/M metagenome (GOLD analysis project Ga0335085, IMG submission 206712) | Soil microbial communities from Loxahatchee National Wildlife Refuge, Florida, United States - Lox_Sample_4.5 | ecosystem: Environmental > Terrestrial > Soil > Wetlands | place: USA...
ACGAACAGCCCGACCTGACCGTAAGCACTCCCGACGCGCAGGACTTCACGGTCACTCAGGATGGTTCAGGCCGGACCACTGTGACCTTTGGAGACGGCTTCAATGGGGCGCGGCCCTCCAGCGGCGCCAATAATATTCATGCGCGATATCGCTACGGACTTGGAAGCTCCGGCAACCTGTCCACTGATTCCATCCGGCAGTTGATTGACAACGTTCCGAACGTGCAGAAGGTCACCAATCCTGTTCCGTCGAGCGGCGGGAGTGATCCCGACGCTCCCAGTCAAATCCGGGGCTCTGCCCCCGCCAGCCTGCGAACCTTCGGCCGCGCCGTGAGTGCCTCGGACTATGCCGCCCTGGCCCTCACCTTCCCTGGAATTTCCAAGGCGACGGCCATCTGGATAGTGAGCGATCCGGTCACGCAAAAGCCGATTGAGCACCCTTACGTGCAGCTGACCGTAACCACGCTGGACCAGATTTCAGTCCAGGGCACGTTGCTCGCCGGGAAGCTGCGTCGCTTTCTGGACAGCCGTCGCGATCCCAATGTGCTGTTGCGACTGCAGGATTTCAGTCCAGTGTTTCTGGAGGTGGCGTTGCAGGTGGACATCGACCCGCGCTTTTCTCAGCAGGCGACAATCGGCCAAGTGCAGGCGGCCCTTAACCCAGGAGTCAATGCGGATGGTTCCTTCGGCTACTTCGCCTTTCAGCGCCTGCAATTCGGACAAACCATTTTCCTGAGCGCAGTTTACGCAATCGTGCAGAGCATCCCCGGTGTGAAAGACGTGGGGATCACTTCCCTGCGCCGCGTCGGCCCTGGCTCGCCTGAGCCGGCCGGCACTGCGCACGACGTGATTGTGGGCCCAACCGAAATCGCAGTTATCGGCGTGCCGGGCTCTGGTACTGGCCAACTGACGATTTCGGGGCAAGGAGGATTCCTCGACACATGAGCCGCAATTCAGCAGAGGACTTCGCCCAACGCCTGTACGCTCGCGTCCCGGCCCACTATCGCGTTTACGATGCGGACCGCGGGCAGCCCCTGCTCGCTCTGTTACGGGTAGTGGGCGCACAAGTGGCCAACCTGCGCCAGGATCTCGACGCACTCTGGGACAACTTCTTTATCGAGACCTGCGACGACTGGGTCGTGCCTTACATCGGGGAGTTGGTCGGCGCGAACCTCTTGCAGCAGCCTGTCGGCCAAAGCAATCGACTAGATGTGTGGAACACGGTAATCTGGCGGCGCAGCAAAGGCACGCCGCAAATGCTGCAGGCCCTGTCGCGCTCCATCAGTGGATGGCCGGCAGACCTGAGCGAGTTCTTTCATTCGCTGGGCTGGTCGCAAAACCTGAACCACGTGCGCCTCGATCGTCCCTTGATGCCAAGCCTACGCGACCCGTCGCAGCTCGCCCTGCTGGGGCGTGCGGTCGATCCCTTTGCTCACGCCGCCGACTTCAGACCAGCGTGCGCGATGGATAGCCCGCGGGTTTCGCCTGACTCGTTGGGTGTGGGGCGTGCGGGATGGGGAACCCCGGGCCGCTATCAGATCAGCAATCTGGGAGTTTTTGTTCGCCGCTGGCAGACGTTTCCCGTGCGCAGAGCAACCCCAGCAGCCGCATTGCCTGGTGCAACTTTTCCTGCGGGCGCGTGTTGCTTCACATTCAACCCGCTGTTTCGCGACGCGCCGCTGGTTGCAGCAGATTCCGCTACGCCCATTACTCGAGCCGCCTTTAGCGCCAATCCCTGGGCGAACTTCGGTTCCGATTCCGACACTGCTGTGCGCCAGTTCGGCGTGCTGCTGGCAACGGAAACTGCGCCCTCAGCGATCGCATCGGCCAGTAGCACCAAAGCCTGCACCTTTGGCGGTCTTACCTCCAATGTCTCCCTGGGCGACATGCATTTGGTCGAGCCGCGCTCCTTCCAGTTAGGCGGTGCGCACTTTGTGATTACGGTCAAGTGGCAAAGCGGAGGCAGTTCCACGAACCTCGGCTTCCTCAGCACGCTGTTCGCGGTTGCAGGCAGCAGCCCGGCATTCAGAAGTGGGGCCACAGCTTCCGGCGCCGGACAACTGGTCGTTACGGTGCAGACCGGTCGCAATGGAATTGGCTGGCCAGATCCAGCGTTGCCCGCTTCGCCCGCATCTCGCTTCCCCGGCGCTGTCCTGTCGGTTCGCGCAGCTCGCACGGGACCGCTACATTCGGCCGACGGGCTATACGTCTACCTGCCTCCCGACTTCCTGCGCCCCGGCGACGTGCGCTCGTATTTTGTGGCCGACGATGGCAGCACGTTCACTTCGCAAGCCTTCACGCCAGCCGCGCTGGCGCGGGCCTCGGAGGGCCAGATCTACCCTGGCCGTGCGTCCCATCCCAGCACCGAGCCAGCCGTAACATTTTCGCAACTGAACCGCATGCCCGGCGGCATGGTTCTCACCGACCCCGGACGTTTCAGTGGAGCCAACATCTTGGTGGAAGCCGCCCTTGTCGCCTCTCTCGGCGCGCCGCAGATTCTGGGTGGCATCGCCAGCACCGACCAATTACCGAGCGTTGATACGGACTTGCAAGCCCCCAATCCCTGGCCTGCTTTCACCTTCGTGCCGAGCAAGAACGCGGTTTCCGGGCAGGTTCCGGCGCTGGGACTGCTGAGCATCCTCTTACGGCCGCTTTCGGGAGGCTTCGTTCCGCCGGCCGAATTAGTGCTGGTGAACCGCGGACAGCGGAGCCTTCTGGTCTATCTGCCGGAAGTTCCGGCGGCGCCCTCCCAGGGAGTGCACCTGCTGGTCGCCGATGATGGAAGCACTTATTTCAGTCCGGCGGATCCGGCGGTCCTGCAATCGGTCCTGCAGAACCAGTCTCTCGAAGGATTGGTATTGGCACGCGGGGCACAAGGACAGGTACTACCCATCCCAGGCCGCTGGCCCCTTCAGCAGCGCCGTCCGGTGGCCCTGAACCTGTGTCGCAGCGAGCGGAGTTCCCTGCTCGCGATCGGCGAGCTAGGCATCGATCCTGAGCTGGGCCGGTTTGCTTTCCCTCCGAGTGATCCTTCGGTCGCGCTGACTTCACCCCCGCAAAGGCTGACTTTTGACCGGCACACACTCGACGTGGATTTCGTCGAAGCCTTCACGGACTTTGTCGGAGCAGTGAATTCGAGCCAGCGCCAGATCGATCCTGGCAGTGGTGCAACCCGCCTGGTCTCCCGCTCGGGAGATACTGATAACCCCAAGGGGGACAACCTGACCGGCGCTCCCGTGCATGCCAGCCTTGCCGACGCGGTCGCCGCCGCTCAGGACGGCGATGTGATTGAGCTTGTTGACAGTGCAACCTATGAGGCTCCTGCCGGTATCAAGCTGCCGGTCGCACTGAAAAACCTGACCATCCGCGCCGCCATCGGCCAACGACCGTGCCTGACCTCTTACAAATCGGATGGGCAGCCGAGCGCTGCGGGCTTCACGGTAGCGTCTCCTATGTCGCTGCTGGAGTTCAACGGCTTGCTGATCAGCGGCGGGCCCGTGCTTGTCAGCGGCGGCGTTCAACAATTCAAGGTCATCGCTTGTACGCTCGACCCTTCTGCGTCTGCCGTGGCTTGCATCCTCGTGACTGACTCTGACCTGAACAGTAATTCCGCCTACCTGCTGTCGCGCTGCGTAACAGGCGGTATCCAACTCGGACGGGGAGTCGCTCAGCTGACGGTCGCGGACGCCGTCGTGGACCAGCGAGGTGGCGCAGCCATTGCGGGCGCTTCTCCTCTCACCAGTCCGCCCAGTTCATCACATTTGCCTAGGTCCGCCGCGCGCGTGGTGCAACTGGAGCGAACGACGGTGTTTGGCTCGATCTTCTCCGATGTCCTGAACGCCAGCGAAAGCCTCCTCAACGACCTTGCGGTGGTGAACGATCAACAGTCCGGTTGTGTGCGGTTCACGCGCTTTGAAACCGGCTCCGTCCTGCCACGGCGCTACCGCTGTGTGCCCAACGAAATCCAGATGCAAGCCTGTTCAAGGAAGCCGCGCTGTCTTGTTCCGTTGTTTAACTCACGTCGTTTTGGGCGCCCTGACTATGCACAACTGGCGGCGGGATCTCCGCCATCAATTCTTACCGCCAGCGAGAGTCAGGGCGAAATCGGGGCCTTTGCTGGGGCCCAAAACACGACCCGTTTGCTCAATTTGAAGATCAAATTGCAGGAGTTCATGCCGGTTGGCTTATCTGCTGTGGTGGTCGCCGAAGGCTAGAAAAGCCAGGAGAAGATTACATGAAGGGCGATTTCTCACGATTCACGTTCGACCCGCGCAAGCATTATGCCGGGGTTTTGCACCAACAAGGCCGCGTATGGTTGGATTCGGACTGGAATGAGGATGTACTCGAACGTCTCGCGTTACTGCAGCAGGAACTCAATGATGTGATCGGGCCGAGCGGCGTGCCCGCACCGGGCTCAGGGTTCCAAATTACTCCCAGCATCAGTCCCAATGCCCCTGACGATTTCGGAATATCTGCTGGCCATTGTTATGTGAATGGCATCCTCTGCCAGTTGGAGACTAACACAAGCTATCTCAGCCAACCTGACTTGCTTGATCCTCCGCGTATCGCCATCCCTCGGGACGGCTCCACGCTGCTAGCCCTGGTCTATCTCGAAGTCTGGCAGAGGTTGATCACGTATCTCGAAGACGATTCGATCCGCGAAATCGCATTGGGTGGCCCAGATACGTCGGCGCGCCTTAAGACTATCGTGCAGGTGAAGGTCAAGCCCCTTCCGCCCGGAACAGGAAACCTTACGTGTGCACAAAGTGGGCAGTTTCTGCCGGTACCAGGCGGTGGAACGCTCGCCACCCTCCAACCCAGCAATGCGCAGCCGCAAAGTTTGTGTCAACTCCCGGATCCAGCGAATTTCTCGGGGCGCGAAAACCACCTGTATCGTGTCCAGATTCATGATGCTGGAGACGTTGCCGGACTAAGCAACGGGGGAGCTTTTGCTGTTCCGCTGGCTGCGAATGCCGCCGCCGGCACGATTTCCCTGGCTCTCTCGTCACCGCTTACCGCCGCGCAAGTGGATGCGGCCTTGCGCTGCGGGTTTGTGACCGTGGCTGACAACACTGGCGCTTCGGAAAGAGTGGCGCTAGCTCCCGGTGGCATATCGAGCAATGGCGGCACTTTGACGCTCGCTCAGGGGCTGGCAGGTTCTTACACCACAGCCAACGCCGCTACTGCGACCGGCGGCCTTGCCCGGTTCAAGTGGTCGCGCGACAATGCCGCCTTTGCGGTAAGCGTTACGAGCGTCCAGACGGACAGAAAAACCCTGACTCTGGCTAGTCTGGGCCACGATGTCGCCACCACACTGCGGCAGGGCGACCTCGTTGAAATCAGTGACGAAGCCAGTGAACTTGGCCCGGCGAGGGGCCATCTCACCTTTCTGGCCAGCGAGCCTGATCCGGACAAGTTTACTGCTGTGCTGTCCGATCCCATTCCCGCAAGCTTCCAACTGCCTGGCGGGGGGACCGGCAGTCCACCCAATCTCTCAGCCAATCGCCACATGGTCTTGCGCCGCTGGGATGGCATGGGGGACGCCGCGTCAGTTTACAGCGACACTGGCACTGCTCAGATGAATCTCAGCGACGGTGTCCACATTCAGTTCGCTGGTCAGGACCTGCGTGCCGGGGACTATTGGCAGTTTACGGCGCGCGTGGCCGATGGGTCGGTGGAAGCTCTGCTCAATGCCCCTCCGGCGGGCATCAACCGATCCTGGGCCCCTCTGGCGGTTGTAACCTGGGGACCACCCCCACAAACCAGTCCGCCTTCCAGTCCACCGCCAGGCGGAATCGCGATGGACATCCGGCAAAGTTGCCTGAAGGTATTTCCCGCACTCATTAACTTCCCCCCGATTGACCAGGGCATCCACATCACGGGATTGGCAACGGTGGACTCGGCGAATAACGCTACACAGCTGTTGAACGATACGAACGTACAAGTGACATCTTTCGCTGGAGTCAATGTACTTTGCGACGCCAACATCGACCCTGTCAGTATTTCCCGGCCGACATGTTTCGTCACTGTGGAATACCCAATCAATTTGGGCGGCCAAGGGTCGGATGCTTACTTTCCCATGGTTCTGGCCGGCTCCGTGAGCTGCACCGGCAATGTCATTTCATGGAAAGCTGATCCTCAAGCGCAAACCTTCTTGAACCAGTTGATTATCCAAGCCTTGAACGAACGAGGCCTGCTCGCTCACGTAACTCTCAAGGGCGATTTCATATGGTCGCAGAATGATCCGGTCTTGTTTCTGGACGGCGAAGTCTTCGGACGGCCGCCGGGAACCGGCTCTTCCAATGTCTCCTTGCGCCTGCCGAGCGGCGACAGGAGGCGTGGAGGCGACTTCGAGATGTGGTTCTGGCTGGTCGCTGCTCCTTCCTTCATAACCGCCATGCAAGCCAGCCCCGCAGGGCCCATTAACGCGGGAGACACCACAACCATCACTATGACTCTGAGCGCTCCTGCGCCTCCTAACAGCGTGATCGCTCTGGTGCTGAGCAATTCCAACGTGTCCGTGCCTGCAGAATCGCGGATTACTTCGCCACCGTCGTCGCCGCCTTCGTTTAGCGCGACGGTGCCGGTGCCTACCGGAGCGACGTCGGTAACGGTTATTGCCACCGGCGTGGCAGCCGGTTCGACAACTATCTCGGCGTCATTCGGAGGACAAGGGGTAGCCCTGACACTCGCCGTGCAACCTCCGCCTGTCTTGACTGGAAAGCTCGTCCTCAACCCGCCGTCTGTCTTTGTCGGCGGGGTATCCACCGGAACGGTCACGATCAGTGGTCCGGCTCCTTCCAGGGGAGTGACTGTTACGCTTACCAGCAGCAACAGTAATGTTGGGCAACTGGCAAGCGCCAGCGTCACCATACCCCCCGGCGCCACGAGCCAAAACTTCACCCTAAACGGGGTTGCTGCTGGTACGGCCACGATCTCCGCCTCTTCTGGAGGCGTGGTGTTGTCCGCCTTGTTTACAGTGGTTCAGAGAAAAACTAAGGAGGGTAAAGAGGGCAAGGAGCTAAAGGAAGGGAAGGAGGCGTTCGCTGAAAAGATCCGGACGAGGGAGATCATCACACCCGCCCCCGCCTCGAGGCGTGGCCCGCTAGTGTTGGCTCCATCCGATCACGCCGGCCCCTATCTCCAGGTATTCATTCGGCCGGAGGAACGTCCACCGGTCGGAGAGGCCGCGCTTAATCCCGTGGTCCATGGGGTGCCCAAGTGTGATCTGGCTGCGACTCATGCACCTCCGCCGGCTTCTTACGACCACAAACCGACTGAAGACAACGCACCATCGCAGAGGCCGCGTGAGAAAGTGCTGGTGGTCGAGAAAGGAGCTATCGCGGAGCGCCTCGGTGGCAGGGCGCATCGCAAGGAAGGCTAATGCTCATCATTGTCGCAAACCGACAGGATCAGACTGCGATATGGCTTGCCAGGCGCTGGCAATCTCATAACGCTGTAGTGCTCACGGCGGCCGACCTATCCGTCCGCGGATGGCGTCATTACTTCCCGCCAGCCAGCGAGTCCCGAGCAGTTGTCGGACAGGAAGTAGATCCGGGAAAAATCAAAGGTGTGTTGACACGCATGGGTGGCGTCTACGAGCAGGAGCTGCCCCACATCACCCCCGCTGATCGCTCCTATGCGGCTTCGGAGATGAATGCCTTCCTCCTCGCATGGCTTTCCAGCCTCACCTGTCCGGTGCTCAACCGGCCAGTGCCCAACTGTCTCGCGGGTTCTGACTGGAGGCCCGAGCAGTGGGTTCGTCTCGCGGCTCAACTGGGCATCCCTGTGCGTCCGGTCCGGCGGAGGGCCCCGCTCACCTCCCCTGATTCGGAGCCACCTTTAGGCTGCGAAGTGATCATAGTTGGCGATCGATGCTTCGGGAAAGCCAGCCCACTGCTTCAGGCACAGGCGCGATTGCTGGCCAAGACTGCCGGCGTCGGCCTGCTGGTGGTTTACTTCACTGACCCGGAGCCACCAAGTCAGTTTGTTAGCTCTAGTGTGTGGCCCAACCTGATGTCGCCCGACGTGGCAGATGCCGTACTCCACTATCTCTTAGTGAGGTCCGCATGCTAGTCCTGATCTGGGGGCTGGAAGCTGACCCTCCCGTCGTAGCAGTTTGGGAGCAATTGCAACTTCTTGGGACGCCTACGAGGTTCATCGATCAGCGCAGAGTACTCGAAACCCACGTCGACCTAGTGGTTGGCGAGGGCATCGAAGCTCTGGTGCGCGTTGGTGACGACAGCGTAGACTTGGGCGAAGTGACCGCGGTTTATCTGCGACCCTATGAGTCGGTCCGTTTGCCGGAGATTGCCGCTGCCGGACCGGACAGCGCCACGTGGAAGCACGCCTCCCAGGTGGATGACATTCTATCTTCCTGGTCGGAAATCGCACCGGCACTGGTCGTAAATCGCTGCTCCGCCATGGCCCCAAACGGCTCCAAGCCCTACCAATTGGAGCAGATTCGCAGCCTTGGATGGAACGTTCCCGAAACTCTGATCACCACAGATCCGGTTGCAGCACGAGCCTTCTGGAAACATCACAGCGAAGTGGTTTACAAGTCGGTCGGCAGCGTCCGCAGCCGCGTCTCGCGGCTCGGCCCGGAACATGTCGAGCGGCTGACGAGTGTCACTCCATGCCCCACGCAATTCCAAGAGTACATTGCCGGAGTTGATCACCGGGTGCATGTTGTGGGTGAAGAAGTCTTTGCCTGCGAAGTGAGGTGCACCAGCGATGACTATCGTTATTCCGGCGACAGCCCTGTGGAAATCCTAGCCTGCTCCTTGCCACGCGACGTAGAAGACAAATGCAGGGATCTGGCGAAGGCTCTGCACCTTCCATTGGCAGGAATCGACTTGCGCAGGACTGCCGCGGGCGAATGGTTCTGCTTTGAGGTAAACCCTTCGCCAGCGTTCACCTACTACGAAGAGCTGGCTTGCCAGCCGATAGGCCAGGCGGTTGCTCGCCTTCTGACCAGGGCCCGGCGCCAGACGATGAACCTAGGAGAACGCTTATTCGGCGCCGGTCAGGCACATGAGGATGTCGGGATGGGCCGCTCTCTTATGCCGGAAGCGCGCTGTTAGGTCGAGAGTCTCACGCCAACGGCGAGGCTCCTCCGCCTGACATGGAAGATTTCAAGTAAGAGTATGGCCATACTGCGCAACATCTTCGCCTGTCTCGTGCACGAAAGCCCGGAATGTGTAATTGACCTGGTCCGCAACCTGCACTTCCTCGATCCTTCTTCCGTCATCCTGCTCTACAACGGCGGTCCGAACCCGGAATTGCTGAAAGGCGGATTTCCGTTCGAGTCGTTCAATGCCCTGGTTTATCCCCACCCCAGACAGCTGGTCTGGGGACATTTGCACAACTTTGCACTGGATTGCATGAAGTTTGCCAGTGACGAACTGCCCTTCGACACGCTCACAATTGTGGATTCCGATCAGATGGGGACGCGGGGCCGTTACTCAGAGTATGTGGGAGCATTTCTCGAAGGTCGTAGCGGAGTCGGACTGCTGGGCAGCTCGGCCGGAGTGATGCACCACTCCACCCCGATTGGTCCCGCCCAAGCTGCATTCAACGAAGTCGAGCTGTGGCGGCCCTATCTCCAGCGCTTCCCTCAAGGCGAACAGAAGTTCGTTCACTGGTCGTTTTGGCCGTCTACCGTCTTCACTGCGGATGCTGGGCGTGATCTGGTTCGGCTCTTTACAACAGATCCGGAGCTCCATGACCGGCTGGCACGCAGCAGAATTTGGGCAACTGAAGAGATCATCCTGCCGACGCTGGTCGCGCTGCTGGGCTACGAAATCCTTCTCAACCCTTGCAGCTATGACTATGTAAGATACCGGGCCTGCTATAGTCCCACTGAGATCGATGCGGCTCTCGGCCGGGAGGACGTGTTCTGGGTGCATCCCATTCCCCGCCGTTTTGACGATGGACTGCGCCAGCGAATACGGGAACGGCTAGGCCAATACCAGATTTCACGGCGGGGAGGACCCGTCCTATCCGAATCTAAACCCAGGGGTATCCCCGGCCTGGTATTAGCGGTCCCGATTCTGAATCGGATGAAGAAAATCCAGGGATGGCTGGAGGATGAAGAGGCCGACCTGCTCATTGCCTCTGCCGGCCGGGCACTCAGTTCGCTTCCTCCCGGTTCGGTGATCGTGGAAGTCGGCAGCTTCTGTGGTCGCTCCACTGTGGTGCTGGGCAGCGTCGTGCAGTCACTGGGTGCGCAAACTCTGGTTTATGCCGTTGATCCCCATGATGGCGTGGTGGGCGCACTCGACTCCGGTACCCAATCGTTGGGACCGACACTGGATATCTTTCGCCGCAACATCGCCGAGCATGGCCTCACTCCGGTGGTCGAGACCCTGGCCAAGCGCTCGTTTGAAGTGACTTGGGAGAAGCCTGTAGCTTTCCTGTTCATTGACGGCCTTCACGATTACGGCAATGTCTCCCGTGACTTTCATCACTTTGAACCGTGGGTTGTGCCCGGCGGGTACATCGCCTTCCACGACTACGCCGACTATTATCCCGGCGTGAAGGTCTTCGTGGATGAACTTCTCGCCTCGCCGCGGTTTGAACGCGTCCACAGTGCCGGGAGCATGATCGTCGTTCGAAAGAGCACAGCCGATCAGCCCATCGACACAACCAGTAAAGATGCCCCCAAGGACCCAGTGGCGCATGCTCCTGTCGAGGTCCACGTTCCCGTTGAAGCTGCATCCGCCTCCCAGCCATTGGTCTCCTGCCTCATGCCCACCGCGGACCGCCGCGCTCTGGCGCCTGAAGCTATTCGTCATTTTCTTCGCCAGGATTATCCCAATCGTGAGCTGATCATCGTGGAAGATGGCGCCGAAACCGTGGCTGACTTGGTTCCCAACGACGAGCGCATACGTTACACACGCCTTGACCGCCGGCTCTCCATGGGGGCCAAACACAACCTGGCCTGCGATATGGCTCGTGGCGAAATCATCGTCCACTGGGACGACGACGACTGGAGTGCCGCGTGGCGCCTGTCGTATCAGGTCAGGGAACTGCAGAACTGCTCCGCCGACACTCTCTGCGGGCTCTCGCGAGTGCTGTTCTACGAGCCGCGCGGCGACCACGCCTGGGAATACGCTTATCCTCCGGGCGGCCGTCCGTGGGTGGCCGGAGCAACGTTCTGTTACTTCAAGCGTTTCTGGGAGCAACATCGCTTCCCCGACATGAACGAAGGCGCCGACACCGTCTTCGTGTGGAATCTACAGAATCCTAGTGTACATGCTCACCCCGACCACACGTTTTACATAGGCACGGTGCATGCCCACAACACTAGTCCGAAGCAGACCCAGACTTCTGGCTGGCAGCCATTGCCCAGCCAACACATCCGCGATCTGTTCGATGATGAGGACTGGGCCTTTTACAGTCAGTTGGGATCACAGTAGCTCGCCGAAACTATCCACAGGGGAGCGAGCAAGGGGCGAGGACGATGGAGCTTTCCGATACGGTTGATTCTTTTCACAGTCTGTTCTACGAATCGAATGTCTGGCGCAGGACCTATTGGCACGATACCCCAGTCCTAAAATGTCCCCTCGACCTGTGGGTCTATCAGGAGTTGATTGCCCGGCTGCACCCCGACCTGATCGTGGAGTGCGGCACCTGGGCGGGCGGCGCGACTTTGTTCCTGGCGCACATGCTCGATCTGGCAGGAAACGGCCGCGTGTTGACGATTGACATCCTAACTGGAGCGCAAGTCCGCGAGCATTACGACAAATTCGGCGACGCAAATGGCGCACAATTGCGAATTCGCCCGGTGCATCCCAGGATTACGCAACTGATCGGTTCCAGTACGGATCCGGCCATCGTCGAGCAGGTTGCCGCCTCCGCCCAAGGGCAGGGTTGCGTGCTGGTGATCGCCGACTCCGACCATAGTTGCGAACACGCCTACGCAGAACTGACCGCATACCACGCGCTCGTGACTCCCGGAAGCTATTTCATCATGGAGGACACCAATATTCCCGTTGAGGGGCCTCGACAGGCGGTTGACGCCTTCTTGCAGCAGCACCACGAGTTCGAAGCGGATCACGCTCTCGAGAAGTTTTTTCTCACCTTCAATCCCGGCGGCTATCTGCGAAAAAGTCGGAAGAGCCCAGTATTGGATAGTGACAGGCGCGGGCAGAGGGCCGAAATTACTTCGCAGGCATGACGGACATAAAGCATGTGGCAGGTGGGGGCGGCGGACAAGCGGCAGCAGGACCAGGGACCCTCCGCAAATCGTCACCTGCAAGATAGCCGCCAGCTGGACGACCGGCGAAACGTACCTCTCCTCCGGGATGATGCGGGTCTTTGCCTCCGCGGACGTTCCCTGGCTGACTCTTTTCCTCCAGCAATTCCCTCTTGGCCATCCGCTCCCGTTCGAGTGCCTGCGCCATCTTCTGGTCTGGCCGTCAATCAACCTGGCGAGCCCCGTGAGCAGGAGGCCGTCCGCGTCACCGAGCATGTGATGCGCATGCCTCAACCAGACGAGAGTCAAGCACCATCGAAATCCTATGACGCCGAAACGAGCCTGCAACGTGAGTGTGCTCACTGCGCGGAGGAAGACGAGCAGGAGCGACTGCAACGCAAGGACGCCGGCGCCGCGTCTGATGTGGCGCCGTCCATCGTTCACGAAGTCTTGAACTCGCCGGGTCAGCCGCTGGATTCGGCGACGCGCGACTTTATGGAGCCACGCTTCGGCCATGATTTTAGCCAGGTTCGTGTGCATGCTGATGAAAGAGCGGCCGAATCAGCAAGCGCCGTGGATGCGCTCGCGTATACCGTCGGGCGCGACGTTATTTTCTCGCAGGGGTCTTACGTGCCACATTCGTACAAGGGATCCGAGCTCCTGGCCCACGAGCTGGCGCATGTAGTGCAACAGCGGTCCGCAAATTCCGCTCCGATGGTGCGCCGGCGCCTCTTTGTAAGCGGGGACGCCAAGGACATCAAGGCGCTCTTCAATCTGCTGGAACCGGCTAGCGGGTTCAGGCTGAACGCCGAGCCACAGAAGAAGGATCCCAAGATCAACCAAATTACGGCCACCGCCTCGGTCCTTCGCCCGCCTTCGTCTGTCCTGGCCGCTGAGTTGCTCTCCATCATGGAGGATACCCAGCAGGATGCTGAGCTGCACCTTGGACGCACGCAGGCAGGCACTACCTTCGGCGCCTTCCCCTTCGGTCAGTTTCAGACGCCGGAAGAAGGGAAGCCGCTGCACCTGGTGCAGGAAATCCGCATCGACCAGCTCGTGGATCTGGAGAAAGGCGCACCCGGTAGCGGCGTGGAAATCCTGGCCCACGAGCTGATTGAGAACTACCACGCCCACAGTCCCGAGCTCCTCAAGGGCCTGGCGGAGGGAGGCTTATCGGAGCAGAACGTCTTCGAGAAATCACACCGTGCGGCCATCGAGAAGGAGAACTTGATCATCGGAGAGCTGGGACATCCAGGCACCGTCCACGCTATGTTCCAGACGATGATGGGCCGGGAGCCTCACCGCTTCTTCCGCTGGATCAAGGATCTGGAGCAATACTTCATCATTTGGGACGCTCCCTTCGACGACCCGGCAAAGAGCGACGTCTCCAATGCGCGCCGGGTGCCACCTGTAAAGGTCTCCTCCTATTCGATCGAAGGACTCGGCGCCAGGCCTGTCGCGATCTCCGCTGAGCTCTCGCAGATGATCGGCAAGGCCTCTGATGATCTGGCAAAGAACCTGACGGCTGCGGCCAGGATCGAAGCCCTGGTCAGCGTTTATGATCTCAGCAATCCCCGCCCCGAATCGCCACAGGAGTGGGCCGAAAGAATTGGAAACACGCTGGAGTCGGAGTTGGACTCCAAAATCCCGGGCTCCGCAAGAGTACTGGAACCGCGGTCCAACAGGACCGGCACATATACCTCTGCCGAGCGCAGTACAGTGACGATCAGTGTAAACCGTCCCGAGATGTAGTCAGGCACACAAGAAACTTGATCACACCACCACAGTCAATCAGTTGAGGCGCATGCGCAACTCGAGATCCTTGAAACGCGGGTCTGAGCGAACCGGATCGTAAGCCTGGTTGACTTTGAGATAGACGAGGGCGCTAGCGCGTTCATCGGCTGCCTTGTGCAACCACTCAAAGGCTTCGTCGCTCTTGCCGACCGCAAGATAGGTAAGCGCAATCTCCAGCGGCGGGACGTACTGCTTCCTATAGAGCCGCACGAGGTCGTTCAACATTTGCGTGGCTTGCTGCGTCTTACCGGCTGCTGCATAAGCGCGTGCCAGATATGCCTGGGCAACGGGGTCTTCGTGCGCGATCTCGACACCCCGGGTGGACTCCGCGATGGCCTCTTCGTGCTGGCCCCTGTACTGATAGGCCAGACCCAGCACGCGATGCGCGAGTAGGAAGTCTGGTTCCATCTCAATGGCCCTGCGGGCACTCTGGATGGCATGGTCGTAGTCTCGCGCCATCAGGTAGGTCCATCCCATGTGCTCGTTCATGACTGTGTCGGAGGGCGAAATCTGCAGCGCCCGCCGAGCTTCGACTAGGGCTTCGCCCATGCGGCCCAGCGCGGCCAGCTCATGCGAATACCAGTGGTGGGCCGTATCGTAAAGTGGGTTGAGCGCGATCGATCGCTTGAACTCCTCTTCCGCGCCGGGCCAATCCCAGTCGTAGATGAACTTAAGGTAGCCCAAGGACGCATGCGCCTCGGCTAGGCTGTCGTCTATGGCCAGCGCTTTCTTCGCAGCTTCTTCCGCCTTAGGCATTGCCTCCATCGGAGGCAAGATGCTGTAGCCGTACGAACCTGCGAGCGTGTAGGAATCAGCCAGTCCCGCGTAGGCGAGCGCGTAGTTGGGATCGGCTCGGATAGCTTGCTCGAAGTAATCGATGCTCTTCTTCACCCCGTCGACGGTGCGCCTGTTCCAAAAGAAACGGCCCTTCATGTAAAGCTGGTAGGCATCGCTGTTCCCCGTGAAGGGACGTAGGAGCTGTTTCTGCTCATCGCCGCTCAGGTTGACTGCTAGGGCAGTTGCTACCTTCTGTGAGATCGAGTCCTCGACGCTGAACATATCGGTAAATTTCTCATCGAATTCGCTCCCCCACAGCAGCTCGCCATCGGACACGCGCAGCAGCCGGACAGTAACGCGCGTGCGATCTGCCGAGTGCTGGATGCTGCCCTCCAGCACGGACTGCACGGCGAGCTGTCGACCGGCGGCGATGGGATCATCCGCCTTGGCATATTTACGCACTGCGCCCACGGGCCGGACTATAATCTTGTGCAAGTTGCTCAGGCGCGTGATGAGGGCGTCGGTCATACCTAGGCCTAGGTATTCATCGGCCGGAGTCGCCTCGAGCGGGCGAAATGGCAGGATTGCAATGGAATGTTCCGAAGCGCTCACCGTGGAGGACTTCGCCTTTAGGTGCCACCAGACATAGAACGAAACCAGCGCCACGCCGACGATCGCCGAGGTTAGCAACAAGATCCGAGTCGCGGAGGTTCTCCATTCGGACTTGGCTGCAGGCGGTGAGAGAGCCGGGGCTGACGCCTCAGCGATGGGATTGTCTGTCACGGCGACCCGGACCGCTGCGGCGGCTATTCCAGTTCCACCGCCAAAAGCAGCGGGAACAACAGCTTCACTTCTGGGCTCATCTCCCTCCTCGCATTCGGTAACGCGGCCGTTAAACCGGTAGCCCTTCCGCGGAACTGTCTCGATGTAGGGCTGACCGTCGGCCAGGTTGCCAATCACCTTGCGCAGCAAGGAGATGTTAACGGTGATATTGGTCTCTTCGACAAAGCTATCCGGCCAAACGGCTTCCATTAGTGTGTCGCGTTTCACCAGATGCCCACTGTTCTGCACCAACAAAACCAGAATATCGAAGGCCTTCGGAGCCAGAGGCAGAGGGGTTTCGTCTCGCAGGAGCAAGTGTTCGTCAGGGCAGAGGCGGAAGTTGTCGAAGCAGAAATACTTTGTTTTCAATATCTTGACTCGCTATCGACCCGCCCCAAGAAACTACCAACACACTCTTTAGGAATTCTAAAGGACTCCGCAGAGCCCCTCGCCTTATTGTGTGCCCGCGATGGACGGCCAGGCAGCCGAGGTCCGAAGGACGCAGGGGCAATCGCCGGCCAATGGCTCAGCATTTTAGCTCATTTGCGGCTTGAGAAGCTTCGGTTGTAACCGACATTTCATCGGAACCTTTGAACGTTTTTCTTCAACATACAGAAATGCGACTAGAAAAGGAGATAGTCCTGAGTGGTAATGACATTGTGAGATTTCAGGATGCTTTCAGAGTACGACGCACACCGAAGCCGTGATCCCACTCCGGTATCCTGCTCAAGTCTCGGCACACGCCAATCGCCTGCCGTGGAAACCGCGTCGAGCGCGTAATTGCTCTTTTGATGTGAAAAGCGTTGGACGGTTGTGAATTCTTTATCAGAATCGAGCATGAATACCCTCATACAGGCAACGCAGACACGCTCAAGTCGGTCCAAATGGAGGAACTTCTTACGATGATCGTGCTTGACTTCGCTTGAATCTGCTTCCCGGTGAAAGAGATAAGATAGGACAATGCCGCCGACGGAGGACTGACTATGCCGGTGATTCGGAGATGCAAGAACTGCGGTCGAAAGAACCGTGTCCCAGCGAAACATCTCACAGATACCGGCAAGTGCGGGAATTGTAAAGCCCCATTACCACCCGTCCATGAGCCGCTGGACGTTGACCTCGAGTCATTTGACGAAATCGTTCGCGAAGCGAGGGTTCCGGTGCTTGCTGACTTCTGGGCGGCATGGTGCGGGCCGTGCCGGATGGCGGCTCCCGAGGTCGCTCGGGCGGCGGGAGATATGGCTGGGCGCGCCGTTGTCGTCAAGGTCAACACGGAGCGCTATCCCGAACTGGCGGCCCGGTTCAGGGTGCAGGGCATTCCCAGCTTCGTCGTGTTTTCCGGTGGTGCGCCCGTGATTCAACAGGCCGGTGTCGTCGGCCATGAACAGTTGGAAAGCTGGCTGAGAGCAGCCGAACACGAGATTGCAACCTGAGAATGATGCTTTCACGGTGAGCAAGAAAGCAGGTCGCTCGGTGGCTAAAGCCATCCGTAACGACGATCTCAACGCGTCCGACTCTCCCCAGGCCCGGATGAGATCGATTTTTCGTCGATATCGAACACCCACAGCGCGTGGTCGAGGACCCGACGTGGCCGATAAGGCCATAGCCAGCGATAGCTCTCGTGATTCTCGAGCGTTTGTCCGGAAAGACAGGTCGCGCCGGCGATCACCACGCCACTTGCGCGCCCTTCGGGTCCCAGAGGCAGAGCACGCACGCCGTATAGACTGGGATCGACCGAGCCGAAGTAGGCGAGGTGCAACTGCTCGGTCCGGTGGTGCTGCTCGTAATCGCGCAATGCCAACAGGCCTTGTCCCCAGTCAAGGTTGCTGTCGGTGAGCAGGTGCCAGCTGCTCTCCGGCTTGACGAAGATGTTGAAGTACGAGAGGTAGTCCGGAGCGAAGCGCAGCGCGTCGGCTGCGTTCAGGCACAACGCCAGAATGACGAGAACCACTCCGGCCCGATGTTTTCGTGCGTGCTCCCATAGGCCTCCAGCGACGAGCAGCGCAAAAGGATAAAGCGGCAGGATATGGCGCTCGCCTATGTCAAAACGGGATTGCAGCGCGAACCCGAGGAAAACCAGGGCGAATAGGCACATCACCAGCAGGTCGCCCGGCGCGCGACAAGTTTTGCGAACTCCTAGAATCAGGCTGGCGAAGAACAGCAAAAGCAGGATCGTCGGCCACTTCAAGGCAATTACGACGGGATAGTACCTCTTGATTCCTCCCTTGGGATAGATTCGTCCGAGGAACCATGCCGGACGCCCGCGGCGATTGCTGAACGCCACCTCGCGCAAGCCCTCGAAGTATTCTCCCCCCGGTAACCAAAGGTTGAGTTGAGATGTTGACTTCGTCGCCCAGACTTTGACAGGCCGGTTGGGAAAGCTGGCGATCACTTGACCGTCTACAACCTTCAAGTGCGAGACATGGAAGAAATATCCTGACCACCAGGTCACCAGCGCGATGCCAAGCGCGGCCAGCATTAGTTTCCAGTTCCACTGACGCAGCGGGTTCAGACCGCCTTGTTGGTGAAGCAC
>Ga0335085_10006674_pt1 | contig 18121 bp, 15 predicted proteins | sample Lox_Sample_45_FD_206712 | JGI IMG/M metagenome (GOLD analysis project Ga0335085, IMG submission 206712) | Soil microbial communities from Loxahatchee National Wildlife Refuge, Florida, United States - Lox_Sample_4.5 | ecosystem: Environmental > Terrestrial > Soil > Wetlands | place: USA...
CCGGCTCCGAGAGCAGCGGCTCATCTTTGTAGAAATTCAGACCAGCCTGAATCGGCTGATCGAAGTGCTTCGTGTTTCCGATCTCCTGATCGTCAGATCCCCCCTTGTAGTGCCGGATCCCCGCCAGATGCCCCATCACCTGTCGAGTCGTCACTGGCCAAGGTTTCTGCGGAAAAGCCGGGCAATACTTTTGCACCGGCGCATCGAGATCGAGTTTCCCACGCTCCCATAGTTCCATCGCCCCAGTCGCTGTCAGCGACTTTGAGATCGACGCCAGCCGAAACAGCGTGTGTTCCGAGGCCGGCACATTGTTCTCCACATCCGCCAGCCCAAAGCCACTACCCCATACATACTCGCCCTTTTCGACAACGGCGACTCCCACTCCAGGAACATGAATTTCGCAACCGCCGCCTCGATCTGGGCACGTTTTTCTGCGGATAACTTGGAATCTTGGCTGGGGGCAACCGTGGCACACAACAACAGGGCTCCGCACAGGAAGCCCGGCAGGGCCCTTTTTTTCAGGATCATAGGTGAGCCTTTCGCCCTACAGTTAATCACAAAGGCGTGAAGGCACACAGAAGAAGAGATTTTGTGGATTCTACTGAGTGACCGTCGCCTGGTAGCTCACCGCTTGCCAATGACCGGTTTTCCGCACCCAAACCCGTGTGTAGCGATACGGTCCGCTGAAGTCCTCGCCCAGTTGATGCCCCTTCACGTCGGCCCGCGCCGTCACCACCGCTGTATCCCCGTAGACGCGCACTACCATGTCGGTCACATCAATCGTGTCGTAGCGAAGCTGCCGGCTCTTCCGCGCCGAAACGTTGTCCTGCTTCGTTGTCACCTGCCCTAGGGGCGTAATACCCACATAGTCGTCAGCCAGCGTCCGTTGCGAGAAATCCACGTCTCTGCGGATGCTGGCCTCCTTCGCCTGCCGCTCCATCTCGATAATCTCCCGGATCGTTTCCTGATCTCCTGTGTCAATCGACGGCCTGGAACGCACAGGAACATGCTGGGCCGAAACGGCTGGCAGGGCTGCCAACACGCAAAACAGAAACGTAAAACACCTGTTGATCACAATGAGACCTCCGCGGTTGCGAGGGGACAGAGATCCGCTTGACCCGATCTACGCATTTTTGGATGCACAAGTTCCGTGGAAAAATCACTCTCTGTCAACTTTGTCTGCACAACCCTAAACCTCATCTGCCCGGAGTCGCCCCGTCATACGGAAGACTGACCGGCACAGTCGTTTGTTTCGATCTTTTCAGGTTTTTCACTCACAATCTGTCTATTGGGTGCAAGCTCCCTTCCACGTCATTCCCGACTAAACCCTTGAAAGCGATAAGCAAACTTCGTGCGGCCGCGGTCATTGCTGTCCACTGGCGGGGCAAACTGTCCAGTATCGGACATCACCCCTTTGTCCCAACGTGCGTCTCTCTCCCACATCTGTCCCGTCGAAATCTAGTAGAATCATCGGTCGAGATTCGGCATGGCCGACATTCGTCGCGGTCTCATCATTGTCAACACGGGGCCGGGCAAGGGTAAAACCACCGCCGCCATGGGAGTCGCCCTGCGCGCCGTCGGGCAGGGAATGCGGGTCCTGATGCTGCAGTTTCTCAAGGGCTCGTGGCACTATGGCGAACTCGACGCCGTACAGGCCTTCGGCGACAAGTTCGTTATGAAGCAGATGGGGCGCGGCTTCGTGAAAGTCGGTGCCGAAAAGCCCGACCCCGAAGACGTTCGCATGGTCGAGGAAGCCTGGGCCGAAGCCGCCCAGGCCATCCAATCCGGCGAGTGGAACCTGGTCGTGCTCGATGAGATTAACTATGCCATCAGCTATGGCATGCTGGATCCGGCCAAGGTGGTCGAGAGCCTCAAGAAAAAGCCGGAGATGGTCCACATCATCTTGACGGGCCGCAACGCGCACCCGACAATTGTTGAAGTCGCCGACACGGTCACGGAAATGCGTCAGGTCAAACACGCCTACGAAAAAGGCATCATGGCGCAGAGAGGAATCGAGTACTAGTGATCAGTTGTCAGTGGCATGTGGTGAGAGGGTTTCACTGGCAACTGGCGACTGACAACTGCTCTATGGCGTGGTTCAAACGCGAATCCGGCGAGCTCGACACTTCAGGCGAGAAGAAAGTTCGCACGGAAGGACTCTGGGTCAAGTGCGAGAACTGCCGCCAGATTATCTGGAAGAAGGATCTGGAAGAAAATCTGAACGTCTGTCCCAAGTGCGAGAAACACTTCCGGATCGACGCCCGCACCCGCCTTGCTCAACTGCTCGACGACAATCAGTACACCATCTTCGATTCCAACATCTCTTCGACCGATCCCCTCAAGTTCGTCGACCTCAAGCCATACTCCTCCCGCCTTAAGCAAGCCCAGCGCGATACCGGGCTGAAAGATGCCGTCATCAATGCCCAAGGCAAGCTCGCTGGACGTCCCGTAGTCGCCAGCGTAATGGAGTACTCCTTCATCGGCGGCAGCATGGGAGCTGTAGTCGGCGAGGCCATCACCCGAGCGGTGGAGAAGGCCGCCGAAACACGTACGCCCCTGATCATCGTCTCCGCCTCGGGCGGCGCACGTATGATGGAGGGCGTCATCAGCCTGATGCAACTGGCCAAGATCTCCGCCGCACTCGCTCGTCTTGATCAGGCTAAGGTTCCTTACATCTCTCTTTTGACCGATCCCACCACCGGTGGCGTGACCGCGTCCTTCGCCATGCTCGGCGATCTGAACATCGCCGAACCGGGAGCCCTCATCGGCTTTGCCGGGCCTCGCGTCATCGAACAAACCATCCGCCAGAAGCTTCCTCCCGGCTTCCAGCGCAGCGAATTCCTTCTCCAGCACGGCATGCTCGACGCCGTAGTCCCCCGCAAGCAACTGAAACCCTACATCTCCCGAGCCTTGGATTTCATGGCAGCATAAGTCAGGCGGCAGGCGTCGAACTGCAGGCGTTCGCACAGCAAGCCGACGAATGCGTACTAGACGAGCCTGCTGATAAATTAAATTGTTCCCCGGCCTGACGCCGGCCGCCTGACGCCTATCAATGTCCTACGAATCCGCAGTAGCCAGCATGTTCGCCCTGGGTCACGAACTGGCCCACACACCATCGCATAAGTTCGACTTGGCGCACATGCGTGTCCTGCTTCAGGCCATGAACCACCCCGAACGAACCTTTCCCAGCATCCTCATCGCAGGAACCAATGGCAAAGGTTCCACCGCTGCCACTCTGGCGTCCATCCTGCGTGCTTCGGGCCTCAAGACCGGACTCTACACGTCCCCTCATCTGATTCGCATCAACGAACGCATCCGCATTAATGGCGTACCAATCAGCGACGAAAACTTCGCCACTCACCATAGCGAAATCGACTCCACCGCCGAACGCCTCGTCGCCGGCGACGATCTCCCCTGGCACCCCAGCTTCTTCGAGATGATGACGGCGATCGCATTCGCTCACTTTGCTCGCGAGCACGTCGACATCGCCGTCCTCGAAGTCGGCATGGGGGGCCGTCTCGACGCCACCAACGTCGTCGAACCTCTGGTCAGCGTCATCACCGACATCTCTCTCGACCACCAGAAATTCCTGGGCAATACCGTCACGGAAATCGCTCGCGAAAAAGCAGGTATCATTCGTCCCGGCGGTGTCGTCGTCACTCTTCCCCAGCAACCTGAGGCAAACGACGTCATCGGCAACACCATCCTCGACCTGAACGCCATCGGAGTGAGCGCCGTTCAATACGTCCCGCCAGTCTCTCCCGGAAACACCCAATACCTGTCGCGCTATCCTCTACAGTTCATGGGCAAGCAGATTCTGGTTGAATCATCACTGGTCGGCAGACATCAACTCAGGAATACCGCGCTTGCCATCGCCACTGCCGAGGAACTGAGCAAGAAGGATCTACCCGGCATCACCCCGGCCTCTGTAGCGCTGGGAACTCGTGAAACACACTGGCCCGGTCGTTTTCAGGTCGTTCCCGCTGGCAACGCATGGCCCGAGATCGTCTTCGACGTTGCCCACAATCCCGCCGGAGCCTGGGCCCTTCGTTCCGCCCTTTCGGAGCGCTACGAGGACCGTCCGCTGATTTTCGTTTTCGGCGCCATGCGCGATAAGGCAATCTCCGAGATGACCGAGATCCTGTTTCCCCTCGCGCTTCGCGTGATCGCAACGCGCCCGGGAAACCCAAGGTCGGCTTCCCCTGAAGAGATCCAGCAGGCTGGCAGTCGGACGGGCGCCGAGATCGAAGCGATTCCTGACGTGAGACCGGCTCTCGATCACGCTCGCGCAGTCGCAAATACGCGGGCCGTCGTCGTCGTAACAGGCTCGATCTACTTGGTGGGAGAAGCCATGCAAGCCATGGGCTTGCGCATCTGAAATCGCACTCATCTCAGCATTTTTCTCTTAGAATGGAAATGTGCAGGAAGCGAATTCATCCGTGGAGAGGGTCGAGGAACAGGCCGACCAGGGCGGGCCACAACTCATCTCCACCCGGCCACGCCAGAGTCCTCATGCGATCCCTGGCCGCACGTACGGTGTTTTTAGCCGCCTCCGGTCTTACTTCATTTTCGATCCTCTGATCTGGTTCTACACACTCGCCCTGGGCCCCTCAGCCTTGGTCGCCGGTTGGTTCGACCGTGATGGCAGCATCATGCACTGGTTCGCCCGCACCTGGTCCTGGCTCATCATGAAAACCATTCTCTCGCCGGTGAAGGTGACTGGACTCGACAAGATCGATACATCCAAACCGCACGTCTATGCTTCCAATCACGCTTCAGCCCTCGACATCCCTGTCCTATACGTGAACTTGCCATTCCAGTTCCGCATTGCCTTCAAGAAAGAACTGCTCTCCTACCCAGTCGTCGGCTGGCACCTGAAGCGCTCCGGACAAATCTGCATCGACCAGCAGAACCCCTCGCGCTCCATCAGCAGCATTCGCGCGGGATTGAAAAGCTTGAAGGCTGGAATGCCACTAGTCATCTATCCCGAGGGCGGTCGCACGCCCGACGGTGAGATCAAGCCATTCCTCTCCGGAGCGTTCTTCCTGGCCATCAAAGCCCAGGTCGACATCGTTCCCATCGCCCTCGTCGGCACCTACGAACTTCTGCCGATGAACACGTACCACATCAAATCGCGCCCCTTGGAAATGCGCGTCGGAGAGCCAATTCCCACCGCCGGACTAACCCTGCGCGACATGGAATCCCTCTCCGCCAAGGTCCAGTCCGCCCTGGAAAATCTCTACTACCAACTCTGATTCTTCTGGGGTATTTGTCTCACTGCAACTGCTGCGCGCACTGAAAACTGGGCGCCCCTGGCCGTGCTGACAAAAGTGGGGATTTCCGGCAGCCAGGCCTGCTCAAGCCGCCTTGCGATTCTCCTCACACAGATGCTGATAGTATTCCCGACCCCGCCGGTATCCGCGTGTAAACGGCTCCTCCACACTCGCCCCCGGATACCTCCGCTTCACATCCTCCAGCACGGCATCCATCTCCGCCGATACCTGATCGAACTCCATGCAGCGTGTTCTGGCATGCATCGCGGCCTGAAAGCCCAACCGGAAATACTCCTCATCCTCACTGAAACTCCGCCCGGATTTCTCATAGTGGCTCTGCTCCGCGCTCCGCAGCCCGGTCCACCATTGGTTGCGGGCGGCGTCCACCGATTCCGCTCCTTCGCCTTTCAGCAGGTCGCGCACGCTCGTCGCAGAGGGCTCATCATCCGTCAGCGCGACCACAACGCTACGCCCCTTCCGTATCGCGTCCTCGTACACATAAATCTCGTCCTCTGGCAGCCCTTCATACGTCGCCCTTTCCGCCTTGCTGCCGGCAGCTGCTCCAATCGTGGCTCCCGCTGCTCCCAGAATGCCTTCCCCAAGGAGGCCCAGGGCCGTGATGGGCCCAACTCCCGGCACTAACGCCATCAGAATCGCCGCTCCACTAATACCCACCCCACCCCCCAGTAGTGCTCCGATCGCACTCCCCATCCCGGGTTGCTCCGTACTCTCCGTCGGAACCTCCTTCAATTCTTTGCTGACCTGATCCGCGCTCCCAGGCGTCAGTAACGTGATCTTGTCCGCCGGAATTCCCGCCTTGTGCAACTGTTCGTAGGCCCGCTCCGCCGCCGTCCGTGTCTCAAATACTCCGGTAATTGCTTCCATATCTCGACTCCTTGAATGGATTACTCCCTCTAGAGGCAGCATTTAGATGCAAACTGGACATCATCCTTTCACCGAAAATCGCTGGAATTCGTTATTCTCCCTCCCGTAACCTTTTTCCCCGCCACACGGTTTACTCTCATGTAAGGCAAGACCGCGGAGAACTCGTTGAAGGCTCTCAAGAAAGAAGCGGACGAGCGGCTTCTCATCGAAGCTGCCCAGCAGGACCCTGCCCGCTTTGCCGATCTCTATCAGATCAATTTTGAGCGTGTCTATGCCTACATTGTGAAACGCGTGCAAGACCGGGCCGAGTCCGAGGACTTAACTGCCGAAGTTTTCCACCAGGCGCTGGCGAATCTCAAGCGCTTCGAGTGGCGGGGAATTCCGTTCGCTGCCTGGCTCTTCCGGATCGCCGCCAACCTGATCTCTGATCGCTGGCAGCGCTCCGGCCGGGAGGTCAATGATGACTCCGGCATCATCGAGTCGGCTCAGGTCAGCCCTGTCGAAATTGAGGAAGTTGAGCGTCGCGCCACGCTTTACCGTCTGGTCGAAACCTTGCCGGCTGAGCAGAAACGGGTAGTCCTGCTCAGATTCGTCGAGCAGAAGAGCATCAAGGAAGTCGCGAGTGCCATTCGCAAGACCGAAGGGGCAGTCAAGCAGTTACAGTTTCGCGCTCTCAGTACGTTGAAGGCGCGCATGGAGGGTGCGAATGCCTAAGCGCTCTCTACATCCGGAAAGCGGCGGCCAGAAGCACATCGAGCAGTTGAACAAAGCTCTCGACGCCATGCTGGCACAAAACGACGGCCGGGTCACGAAAGCTGGGGCGGAGATCGAGCCTCTCGTGCGCATCGCGGCGGAATTGCGCAATCTGCCGAATGCCAACTTCAAGGCACGATTGAAATCCGAACTAGGAGGCAAGAAGCGTATGTCCACCGTTGCCGAGCCCGTCGCCACCGCCCTGAAATCGGCTGCCCCCCGGCTGACTTTCCGGGATGCAGCCAAAGCCATTGAGTTCTACAAAGACGCCTTTGGCGCCACAGAAACGTTCCGCTTTGAAGTGGGAGACAGTATCGCCCACGCCGAAATCGCAATCGGCAATTCGCGCGTCATGCTCGCCGAAGAATGGCCCGAAGGAAACCGCTTCAGCGCTGAGACTCTGGGCAACTCACCCGTGGGCCTTGTCGTCGAAGTCGCCGATGTGGATTCCGCCTCCGAGCACGCGATTGCCGCCGGCATGAAGGTGGTGCGGCCTCTCTCCGATCAGTTCTACGGACACCGCGACATCATTCTGGCCGACCCCTTCGGCTACATCTGGAATGTCTTTACCGTAAAAGAGTCGATGTCCGTCGATGAAATGCACCGCCGCATGGAGAAGCTGACGCATGGACCCGAGGGCGGTCGGATGCCCGCGAAGCCCACTGTCGCTCCCGTTCCACCCGGCTTCCGCACGGTCACCCCGTATCTTGTCGCCGCCGATGGCATCGGCCTCCTCGACTTCGTCAACCACACATTTACCGCCCAGGAAATCCGTCGAGCCGTCATGCCCACAGGTGTCCACGGCGAGGTACGCATCGGCGACACCACTCTCATGCTCGGCGGAGGCCTCGCCGGCAAGCAATTCACCGGCACCCTGCAACCCGGCGCTCTCCACGTCTACGTCGCAGATACCGATGCTGTCACAAAACGAGCTGTCTCTGCCGGGGCCACTCTCGTGGACGAACCGCGCGATCAGGACTACGGCGAGCGTTCCTCCACCGTGAAAGACACTTTCGGCAACTTCTGGTATATCGCAACTGCCCATGGCAAGCGCCATGTTCCCGAGGGCCTGCACAGCGTCAATCCCTACCTTCACCCGCGCCGCGCTGAACCCTTCATCAATTTCCTCAAGCGTGCCTTTGGCGCCCAGGAAGTCGCCAGGTACGCTTCACCCGATGGCGTCGTGAACCATGCAGTCGTCCGCGTCGGCGACTCTGTTCTCGAGATGGGCGAAGCTCACGCCAAGTACGAGTCAATGCCCGCCATGTTCTACCTCTACGTGCCGAACATGGAGAATGTCTACCGTCAGGCTCTCGCCGCTGGAGCCACCTCGCACCAGGAACCCACCGACCAGCCTTACGGGGACCGGAATGCCGCAGTTAAAGACGCCTTCGGCAACACCTGGTACATCGCCACTCACATCAAGGATCTGGAGTAAATCAAGAAAATAAGGGGAGGGTCACCGCACCCTCCCCTTCAATGATCCATCAACGATTTGCTAGCTTGCGCACCGACGCATCGCCTCCGACTCCTCTTCTTCTTCCTCGATCTCGTCCGCTCGCTCCCCCGGAGGATTCGTTCCTTCCGCAGGTTTTTTCACAGCATCTTTCGCTTTGCCCCAGGCATTCTGTGTCTTGCCTTCCACCTGCTTCGCTGCGCCCTTCACCTGGGCCTCGGTGTCTCCAGTCCATTCGCCGACCTGACGCTCCACACGACCGGCAATGTCTTTCGCTTTTCCGCTGGCACGATCCTTATTCATGATTTCCTTCCATGGTTTGAATGACGAAGGGCAAGGAACCTCACGTTTTCGGACTCGTCTGGATACCAGTTCTAAGCCACGCTTCTGCCCTGAATCACTCGAATCAGCACAGCCACGATGGCCAGCACCAGCAGGATGTGAATGAATCCTCCCAGCGTGTAGGAGCTAACCATTCCCAGCATCCACAGGATCAGAAGCAACACCGCAATTGTCCAAAGCATCGTCTGTCCCCTCCATTGAGGCGAGTCACTACCGTCGCGTGGAGATTAAACGTCAACTCCACATGCAAGACATCCGGCAAATTAGGTAGGAATCGGTCGACGTTACCCTAAAGAAATCATGCAGTTCTCAGGGGTGCGATGTCCACTAAGTGTGGTGCCGCAAAGTGAAGCGCTCTTCCTTCGTGAACCTTAGTGTCCTTCATGGTTAAAGATATTCGACTAGAGCCGCCCTCGGATGTGTTCCACGCAACTCAATTCACAGTTCCCGTGAGTCCCGTGCCCGATCCACCCGACCCACACGCCGCCGCACAATTCGAAAGGATCGATTTCCCTCCGCTCCGCGCAACCCGGAAGGATGTCAGCCCGCTCAACTCCTTCGGCTCATCCTGATCCGTCCACAGAAACACCCGCCCCGGACCATTCCACTTCTGCGCCAGGGAGTCTCGCGTTTCGAAAATCTGCGGCGCATCCGGGAATTTCGCTCCATACCACAGGTTCCCGCTGGGTTCGTGCAAAACATGCACCTGAATTCCGGTATAGAAGTTCAGCGTCGAGGCCTCGTGATATTCCCCATCAATCACGATCACATCGCCCGGATGGAAATCCTTCCGCACCGCCTGCGCAAGATCGTACGACGACAAGATCGGTGAAAACGTCGCAAACGACGTGTGAATACATGCGAGTAACACGACCATCATCGCGACCAGACACACATTCCCATAAAGCGCTCGGCCCTTGCGACGAAAGATCCAGTTCAATCCCGTACCCAGAAGCATTGCGAGAGAAGTTCCCAGCAGCGGCCCACGAAACGCCCCCAGCGCTCGCGGAGTCAAATCCATCACGTGCCCAAGCGAGAAGTTATAGTCCTCCGGATTTTTCACAAGCAGATCCGCTAAGTCCGCCCCTGGCGCAGGACGATGCGACACAAGCAACAGATAACCGCCTGCGCAAAACGCCAGCACACCAATCACCGCCAGAACCAACGAAGAGATCCTTCCAGCCTTCGCATCCGACTCGCTCACAACCGGATCGGATTCCCGCGCCAGCCAGCCACCCACCAGAAGCGCCAGTGCCGGCAATGCTGGGATCGTGTAGTACTCCTGTCGTGTTGAAAAACTGAAGAAGCCAGGAATGACGAGCGCCCAGCATGCGAACAGCAAAGTCGCCGACTGCTTCCGATCGAACTCCAACGACGCCTTGCTCCGAAACTGCCGCCACCACGACGACAACCCGCGCAGCGCCTGCGGCAAGAACGCGCTCCAGGGAAACAGCCACACCAGCAAGAGGCCCCAGAAAACTACGATCGGCACGGTATCGTAGCCCGGAGGCACGCGCTTCCCCAGAAACCGCATCACGTGCTCGTTGATGAAGTAAAACCACAGGAACCCGCGCGCTTCACCCTGCGGCGGATTGCGCAGAGCCGCGAACACATGCCACGGAACAGCCACAACCAGAAACACTAGTGTGCTCGAAACGAGATGGAAGTTCCGGAACACCCGCAGATTTTTTGTCAGCAATAGGAAAAGCCCGATCGCTGCAGCCGGAAAGATCAACCCGATCAAGCCCTTCGTAAGCAAGTTCAGAGCGCACGTGGCGGCAAATCCCCAACACAACAACCGCCCCGGCCTTTCTTGTTCGAGCGCCCTCAGGAAGAAATCAATCCCAAGCGTCAGCCACAGCGTGACGAGAACCTCTGGAATCAGAAACCGTGTAAAAACGTACATTCCCAAAGCCGTGACAAGCACGGTCCCCGCATATAGCCCTCCCCGATTTCCGTGGACATAGCGGCCCAGGCGGTACGTCGCAAGCGCCAGTGCCAGTACTGCGATTACCAACGGCAGCCGCGTGCTCGCAGTTCCTACTCCGAAAAGCTTGTAGCTGATCGCTAGCGTCCAATACATCAGCGGGGCTTTTTCCAGATAGCGAAATCCGTTGGTGTAGAGCGTGACCCAATCGTGCCGCTCCATTATCTCCCGCGCGGCCTCGGCATGGACCGTGTCGACGTCATCGAGCAACGCTGGCCAGGACAAGCCCACCGCGTAAATCACCGCCCAGAGCAACACCAGCACCGCCACGGAGACTCGCCAGTCCGAAAGCATGCGGCTCAACACGCCCGCAGAACGATCTGTGCCCCAAACCTCTGGAGTGGGTCTCGAAATCATGGCGCTATTTTAGTCGAGCAATGTTTTTGCAGACCTTCAGGAGTTGCTGAGCAGCAGCACTCCACACGTGACAAAAAACGTCGCTAGCCAACGCCGCCGGTTTACGTTCTCCCGCAGCACAAACTTCGCCCCCAACGCGTTGATCACAAACGTCAGCGCTGCCGACGCCGGGCCTATCACACTCAAATCTCCCCACGACAGTCCGACAAGATTCACGAAAAATGCAATCGCCATGCAGAACACGCCGCTGAAAAAGATTCCGCTCGAAAGCACTGATGCGATCACATGACCCAGGCCACGAGTCCGCCGCAGATCTCCGAGATCTCCCATACGCCGCATCGCAAACGCCAGCAGCACATCCCCGGCTCCCGCCGCAACCGCCGTAAGAATGATGCACAGCCACGTATAGAGTTCTCTCATGGCAGTTTCTCGGGTTCAGTGGACGAGTCCCTTTTACCTTGCACCTCCGCATCGTGCGTGCGCGAAGGACTCCCCGCAACGAATCCAACCCCCACCACAATCGAAGTAACCCCGGCCCAGCGCTGCATCCCCACCTGCTCATGCAGCCACAACATCGACAGCAACACCATCACCACGTAGCTGATCGCAGTCGCCGGCATCACGTAACTCAAATCGGCAAACGAGAGCGCCGTCATGTAGCTGTACATGAACGCCAACAGGCAAACGATTCCAATCACGATGAACGGATTCAGCAGGACCGTTAGGACAGTCGCGAGATGGTGAACGTCGATGACGCCTACCTGCTTCATCCCCCGCGCCAGGAATGCGTCGCCCAGCGCGCTGAATACGGCAATGCTGGCGATCACCAGATACTTGCGCGCCGTCACGGCCGCCGCATCCCCGAAACGCTGTGCCGCTCAATCCGAAGGTCTGGCATAGAACGAAACATGGGTGGGACGAATCAGTGTAACAGGGGTGTTGCAGGGCTAAACCGAGCTCGCTCGCGAGAGCTTCGTGAACTCCTCGGCAAAGGGGAGAACTAAACCGACTCCAAATCGATGCCTTATGCAACGTCAAGATATAATTACTCGCCGTCTCGGTTGACTCATGCTCCAAGGCTCAGGATGTGCGTTCTTCCTAATCCTTTTCTACTTGCCTCCGAGCAAAGTCCTGGCAAGCATTTTCCTTTTCATCCTGTGCGGATCACTGGTGTATTCCTTGTTGCAGATGGTCGCGGCACTGCGTTATCTGGCCGTCCGGCCTCCTGCTCTCCAGTCTGTCGAGCCGATCAGCATTCTCAAGCCTCTGGCTGGCTTGGACCTCGACCTGGAATCGAACGTGCGATCGTTTTTCGAGCAGGATTACCCTGCGTTCGAGATTCTATTCGCGGTGCGAAACGAGCGTGACCCCGCTGCGGAGGTTGTGACGCGATTGCAGCAGGAGTATCCAAAAATCCCTTCGCGGTTGGTCATCACGGGCGAACCGCCGTACCCCAACGCCAAGGTTTATAGCCTCGATCACATGCTTTCTGCCGCGGCACATGACCTGGTCGTCATGAGCGATAGCGACATTCGCGTGACTCGCGATCTCCTGCACACGGTCGCCGCTGAATTTCACGACGGGCATGTCGGCGTGGCCACGTGTCCCTACTGCGCTGTTGCGGGAGCGAGTTTCTGGTCCCGCCTCGAAGCCACCGGCATGAACACGGATTTTTGGGGAGGCGCCCTGGTTGCCCGAATGCTCGAAGGCATGCACTTTGCCGTAGGCCCTACCATTGTCGCCCGTCGCCGCGTCCTACACTCGATCGGAGGTTTCGACCGTGTGAAAGATTATCTGGCGGAAGATTTCGTCCTCGGAAAATTCGCCGCCGAAGCTGGGCATGGAGTGATTCTTTCTTCTTACGTGATCGAACATCACATCGGCAGCGCTTCCTTCGCTGAAAACCTGGCCCATCGCCTGCGTTGGGCGCGTAGCACGCGCCGGTCGCGCCCTCTCGGCTATGTTGGCCAGTTGTTCACCATGCCTTTCCCAATCGCAATTCTGGTCTGCTTGGCCTCGCCGGCCTGGTGGCCTGTTCTGCCGATCGCGTTGTTCGTGCGCTTCCTCGCTGCTTATGCCGTCTCCTCGAAAGTTCTCCACGCAAAACTCGACTGGTGGTTGCTGCCCATGGAAGACGTAACGGGCTTCTGCCTCTGGGTCACAGGCTTTTTTGGAAACACGATTTCTTGGCGTGGCCGACGTTACCGTCTCTTCTCCGATGGGCGATTCGAGCTCATTTCTTACTGATTCAGTTCAGCCCAACATGGCAGATATTCCTAGGGTGGCCGCCTTTGATCTCGGCGCGTACAACCAGGACGGTGGGCGCGATGCTACATGCGGCACCGGTTTTCAATCCTGCCGAAATCTCATAGCATATGCAGCGTCGTACCCGCCCTTGCAAAGGATGTCGAGGACGGGCCACCCTCAGTACTAAAGGCCTGCGAAAGAAGGAGTAGGCCACCCGCTCGCCCTCGCAGCAAGACGAGCGGGCGCCCTTGCTATTAGCACAGGGGCCTTTCCGCGATCTCCCGGAACCGCGTGAGTTGGCCCAACGTGAGTAGAATCTAACTATCTGTAAAAAGTGATGACTGTGCTTCTGCAAATCTAAGGATACGGCTCAAGGAGCGGCCCTTCCACTTGCCAGGTTCGACTCTCCTCGCCTCAGGTTTGATTCTCTGTTGTGCGGCCACGTTGTTCGCGCAATCTGGTTCTGGTACTGCCCCCGAGTCGCAGGCTGGAGCGGCATTTGCACCTCAGACGCCAGTGCTTACACAGCATCCCTCTTCCGCAACAGACGCGGTTCAGGGCCTCATTAACCTTGACGTCGTGGTGACCGATAGCACAGGAAAGCAAATCTCCGGCCTGGGATACGACGACTTTTCCATTCTGGACAATGGCCAGTCGCAAAAAATCCTTTCCTTTCACGCCTTCGATGGAGTCTCTGCCAAGCCTGATCCTCCGGTTGCTGTCATTGTGTTCATTGATACGGTCAAGATGCCATTTGATCTGGCTGCCTTTGAGCGGGAGGAAGTTGAGAGGTTCCTGCGACGGAACGGCGGGCATCTGGCGCAGCCCGTTTCGGTTTTCGGACTTTCCGATATTGGCTTTTGGACGCTAGCGCAGCCATCGGGCGATGGAAACGCGTTAGCCGCAGAAATCGCTGGCGACAGACTAGTGTTTATCCGCCGTCGCCAGCTTTTGGGCAACGGAACGGGAGAGTTCGCCGACTCATTCCGCGAAGATCCCGCTGGCTTGAAAGCCCTGAAGTCGCTCGGCGACATTGCCACGGCTGAAAGGCGAAAGCCTGGCAGAAAGCTGCTGGTCTGGGTCGGACCCGGGTGGGGTATTGGGAGCGGAGCGGAATTTGAAAGCTTACCGGACTATGACAGCGTACAACGAAGGGAACGCGCACGAGCTAGGCAAGTCACCTTCAATACGATTTACTGGTTTTCCACGCTGCTGCGCGAGGCTCGCATTTCTCTCTACAGCTTTTCAGTGGGGCAAACCGATCCTGATCCTCGCTCGCTCCTCTATTTGACTTTCCTGGAGGGTGTGGAATCGGTCCAGCAAGCAAGCCTCAAGAATCTGGATCAAAGGGTTCTGGCCATTCAAAGCGGTGGGCGCGTGCTGGGCCCAGGTAACGACTTAGTCAGTAAGATCGATAACTGTATTCAAGAGGCCAGCGCCTTCTATACGCTATCGTTCGACCCTTCTCCTGCGGATCGTCCTGCCGAATATCACAGCCTGCAGGTGAGAATCAGCGTCACCGGGTTAACTGCCCGAACCAACACCGGGTACTACGATCAACCGTACTATTCCGACCAGCCAAATCTTGCGATCAGACGCGTTACGGTTGAACAGTTGGAGCAGATGTTGGAAGTGGCCGGCAGAGAGTCGGACGCAGAGTTGGCACGGCAACTTTCTGATCTAGTACTAACCGAGCGGCTGAGCTCCACAAAACTTTCATCCTGGACAGCGAGATTGCGCGGCAAAAAGGCACGAGAGGCGCTGGTTGCTGTCGCCGATCTTTCGTCGTTTCTGGATCCTCCGCCGACCGACGTCCCTGCCGACGTTTCGCCCGACGAAAGTGCACTGAGAAGCATGATCTCGCTAGCCGCCGACTACCTGAACGAGACGATTCACAAGTTGCCGGACTTCTACGCGACGCGAGCTACGGTTCGCTATGAGGAAACTCCCCAATACCTTGAGGCAAGTACCCCGGTCGAATATCGGCCACTGCGCGTTGCGGCCAGATCCAAAGCAACAGTGCTCTATCGCAATGGCAAGGAGGTCGTCGATTCCGGTGGAGCGAAGGGGAAAAAGCGCAAAGCGGAAGATGGGTATTTAGTCACGTATGGTGTGTTCGGACCCCTTCTCGGCGTTGTAACCGATGCCATTGCCAGCGGTTTGACCTGGAGCCACTGGGAAGTTGGTGCGGGCGGACCCCATGCGGTGTTTGCCTATCGGATTCCAGCGGAGAAATCGCGTTATCAAGTGGGTGCCTGTTGTCTTCCAGACGGAGACGGGAACATTTCTTTCGAAGAAACCGTCGGGTATCACGGACAGATCGCGATCGATCCCGCGAGCGGAGCCATCCTTCGCCTGGAACTGGTGGCGGACCTGAAGTCAACCACGCCGCTTGTGCGGTCCGACATCATGATCGAATATGACCGGGTGGAGATCGGAGGAAAGACCTATATCTGCCCTGTGAGGAGCGTCTCCACTTCGAGGGGAAGGTCCGTGATAGTTCTAACGGAATGGGATGAAAGCTTCAGAACGTACGGACCTTATGCGACGATGTTGAACGATGTTACTTTTGAGCGATATCACATGTTTCGTGCCAAGTCGCGCGTGCTGACAGGCTCTAGTTCGACACCAGAGCAATCAGTGCCTCCGAAGTCTCAGTGACATTCGCGTTGGTATTCCAGAGATCGCTCACGCCAAGCCCAACAATAGTGGCTCGCAACCCGCGCACGCACGAGCCCCACGCACGAAGCCCCAGGCCTAAGTCAAAACCTGTTCAGTGGTGGAACCGGGCGTGCAGGAATTTTCCCGGCCTCTATAGCTATCCCCTCCCCCCGTTTGACCCTCCCTAACTGCCCCTTTACACTAAAAGATTAAGCTTCAAACTGTTGCACCTCATCGCAGGTCCCAAATCATGGCAGATAGCATTCATGTGAAGCTCCCCGACGGGAGCGACAAAGAAGTCCCCAAAGGCACCACCGCCTTCGACATCGCGAAATCCATCAGCCCTCGCCTTGCCGACGCCTCCCTCGTGGCCAAGACCAATGGCGACCTGATCGATCTTGCTCGCCCCCTCGAGAAAGACACCGACCTCCGCCTCCTCACCGACAAGGATCCCGAGTCCCTCGAAGTCTATCGTCACTCCTCTGCGCACCTGCTCGCCGCCGCCGTCCTCGAATTGTTTCCCGAGACCAAGCTCGGTCACGGCCCCGCCACTGAAACTGGATTCTTCTACGACTTCTATCGCCCCACGCCGTTCACGCCGGAAGACCTCGAGAAGATCGAAAAGAAGATGCAGGAACTCGTCCAGCAGAACATTCCCTACGCCCGCGAGTTTGTCCCACGCGACCAGGGACTCGCCGAGTTCAAAAAAGAAGGCGACTTCATGAAGTGTCATTTCGTCGAGCAGTTCACCAAGCCCGACGAAAAGATCTCCATCTACCGCACCGGCAAGTTCACCGACTTCTGCCGCGGCCCTCACATCCCCTCGACCGGCAAGATCAAGGCCTTCAAGCTCCTCAATATCGCCGGAGCCTACTGGCTCGGCGACGAAAAGAATCCCCAACTCCAACGTATCTACGGCACCTCGTTCTATTCCAAGAAGGACCTCGACGACTACCTCAAGCACATCGAGGAGACCAAGAAACGCGACCATCGCGTGCTCGGCAAGCAGCTCGATCTCTTCTCCATTCAGGAACTCGCCGGGCCGGGTCTCATCTTCTGGCATCCCAAGGGCGGCATCATCCGCAAAGAGATGGAAGACTGGATGCGCTCTGAGTACATCAAGCGCGGATACTCCCTCGTCTGCACGCCGCATGTCGCCCGCCGCCAGCTCTTCTTCACCTCCGGCCACGAGGGCTACTACTCGCAGAACATGTTCGACGCCATGGAGCTCGACGACGCTGAGTATCGCCTCAAGCCCATGAACTGCCCCGGCCACATTCTTATCTATCGCGATTCTCTCAAGTCTTATCGCGATCTCCCCGTACGCCTCGGCGAACTCGGCACCGTCTATCGCTACGAGCGCTCCGGCGTAATGCACGGCCTGTTGCGCGTCCGCGGCTTCACCCAGGACGACGCCCACATTTTCTGTACTCCCGAACAGATCGAAGACGAAATCGCCGCTTGCCTCGAATTCGCCCTCGACGTGCTCAAGGATTTCGGCTTCGACAAGTTCCAGACCGAACTCTCCACCTGGAATCCCGACGACCGCAAGAATTTCGTCGGCAGCGAAGAACAGTGGATCCACGCCACCGAATCGCTTGAAAAAGTTCTGAAGGCCCGCAACATCGACTACAAGACGATCCCCGGAGAAGCCGCCTTCTACGGCCCCAAAATCGACATCAAGCTCGTCGACGCCATCGGCCGTCTCTGGCAGCTCTCCACCGTCCAGTTCGACTTCAACCTGCCGCAGCGCTTCGGACTCGAATACGTCGCCGAAGATGGATCACGCAAGCAGCCCGTGATGGTCCACCGCGCGCTCTACGGATCAGTCGAACGCTTCTTCGGCGTGCTGATCGAGCACTACGCCGGAGCATTCCCAGTGTGGCTCTCACCCGTGCAGGCGGTGATGATCCCCATCAGCGAACGTCACGCCGACTACGCGAACAAGGTGGCGGCGCAGCTGAAAGCCATCGGAGTACGCGTCGAAGTCGACGCCCGCAACGAAAAGATGAATGCCAAAATCCGCGAGCACGCTCTTCAGAAAGTGCCGTTCCTCTTGGTGGTCGGAGACAAAGAATCGGAAGCAGGGAAGGTCAACGTCCGCACTCGCGGCCAAGAGAAAACCGAAGACATGCCAGCCGCGGACTTCGTAGAAAAAAT
>Ga0335085_10006676_pt1 | contig 18111 bp, 14 predicted proteins | sample Lox_Sample_45_FD_206712 | JGI IMG/M metagenome (GOLD analysis project Ga0335085, IMG submission 206712) | Soil microbial communities from Loxahatchee National Wildlife Refuge, Florida, United States - Lox_Sample_4.5 | ecosystem: Environmental > Terrestrial > Soil > Wetlands | place: USA...
ACCTGAAGCACGAGGACCCCAGGAGCCTTCCCCGTCTCCTCCAGTGGCGGCAATTTGGTCGAAGCTAGGCCCGAGCGGATGCGACCCCGGAGATCGCGATCGTATTCACTCGCTACCGGCTGTCCGTTGTCCGTCAGAGCCGGTGCGATATAGACCGCGTGATAACTGGAGATGCGGGCATCAGCATCCACCCACAGCCTTGGGGCGTCTGCGAAGGACGGGCGCGCAAGAACCAGCACTGCGAAGCCACATATCACTGTCAGTATAGCCCTCATGCTGCGTATGAAATGCTCGTATACGGAGTGTAGTCATTGAGGCAGATCAAGAAAGTTGGGGATGTCGCCCAAGAGCGGGAACACCACGCATGGGTCCGCGGCCCTATACCGCGAGGACTGCCGGTTTGAGCCGAAAATAGCAGCCCGCGCCGTCAATTGGGGGCGTCTTGGCCGCGTAAGGAAGTCTACGGTCGGCGCACTCGGACTGAGAAAAGGGAAGACATCCGCCGCGCCGCTGTCGTGCAAAAATCGTGGCAGTGATGAGCGTGATTCGCTGTTATCACCCCGAATTCCCTGATCGTCTTTCGATAATTCCCTGATACCCGGCTAAAAATTCCCTGCTCGCGTTTGAGCGAGAGACACGTGGACCGTCGAGAAACGCCCAATAGATCGCGTTTTCCGATGCCTACGGCCAGCGAGGAGGGCTCCCCCGAGCGCGAAATTCCCTGTAAATTTCCCTGTTAGCAGGGAATTTGGGCCAGAGACGGGTTCGCACGAGACTGCATCCTCCGCCAGTTCTGCGCCAGAGCGCGACATGCTAACCGGCGACGTCCCGGCGCCTACTCCGCCGCCTTATGCGACCATGAGGCCGAGATGTTCCTCCATCGGACCGAAATCCCGGTCGTCGTGCAACAACGCGTGGCGGTGCTCGATACAGAAAGTGCCGATGATGATATCGGCCGTCTTGCGGATCGTGATGCCCAGGTCTCTCAGCTTGCGATAGTTCCTGGCGGCGCGAGCGGCAAGATCGGCGCCGAGAAGCGGCACGAGAGCATACTGGCGAAGTCCGCGTTCAATCTGCGCAGCATGAGACTCATCTCTGGCACCCTGAAGCACCTCGAGCAGGATGAGGTCGCCGATCAGAAGCGGTTCCCGACCGGCGGCGGCTTCCAGTTTGACAGTAGTCGGCGTTCGAAGGCCGCGCAGTTGCGCGATCCAGACGGAGCTGTCGACGAGAATCATGACCGGCGCGGGGAACGGCCCTGGCGCATTTCGTCCAAATCGCCTTCCCAACCCAGTCCCTTGAGCGCCGCAAGCGCCTTGGCCTGCTTGCGCACCCGAACCAGAAGCCGCAAGCCCTCTTCCACTGTGGCTCGTTTGGTCGACAAGCCGGCCGCAGCCATGGCTTGAGACATTAATTTGTCGTCGATATCGATATTGGTCCGCATGCTGGCGAGCCGGCATTTGTGTATAACTCTATCATTATATACACATCGCGGAGCGCCGGATCAAGGGAGGGCTATGGCGTAGACATAGTGCTCATCATCGTCGGTCGTGGCCCGCCAGTCCCCATCTTCCCCGCTGCCCGCGGACATACCGGGAAGCACTCCGCATTCCCCAGCCTTCTTCACCGCTCGCGTGCGCCGACGAGACCGTGCGCTCAATTTTCGCGGCGCCGACGGGGCTGCGACCCGGAGGTGGGTTGCCGACTTGTCCGCGGCGGTCTCGGGGGACCATCTCCGAAGCCGTCGGCGGAGCGCGTCATGATCGCCTCAAGGTGCGTCGCCGCGGTCGCACGCAGAATCTCGATCAGCCGATTTACAAGAAGGGAGCGATCCCGGTTGGAGGGATGCACGAAGCCGAATCTTATCGGCGCGAGACCGCTCAGCGGGCGCAGGGCAAGACGATCCCGTTCGAGCGCTCCGCTGCTGAACGGATTGACCACCGCCACGCCTAGTCCGCGCGCGACGAGTTGGCAGACGACGAAGTCCGACGAGGTCTCGAGCGCGATTCGCGCGCGGACCCGCTTGGCGGCCAGCCGAGCCTCCAGATCGCGCCGGAGCGCATCGCCGGAATTGAGGACGATGATCGGCTCGCCGGCGAGATCGTCGACCGAGAGCGCGGTTCTCCGGGCGAGTCTGTGCCTCGGGGCTGTCGCCACCATCGGCCGAACCTCGATCAGAGGCGTGCTGGAAAGGCCGGCCAGTCTCGGCGGAAGTATCGAGAGACCGCAATCGAACTCGAGCTCGGCCACGGCCCGCTCCACGAGACCGGGCTCGTACACCTCGAGAGAAATGGAGAGCTCGGGAAAATCCCCCAGCAGGGCTTGGAGTGCCGCGGGCACGAGCCCGCCCGCAAGCTCCGGCACGGCGGCGATGCGTAGACGCAGGCCGCCGTTCGCGCGGATCTGCTTGGCGATCGTGAGCAATCCATCCACGCCGAGGAGCGCTCTTTCGGATTCGCGATAGAAGGCGAGACCCTGCGGCGTCGGAGAAAGCCGTCCGTGGCTCCGGACGAAGAGCTTGAAGCCGAGCTCGCGCTCCAGCGACGCGAGCGCCCGGCTGATGGCGGGCTGGGTGCAGTGCAGCCGCTCCGCCGCCTTGGTCGCTGAGCCCGCGGTCATGAGTGCGCGATATGCCCTGAGCCGCTGTATGTTCACGCGCGTCCCCGTCTCGATACGCTCCCAGGCTACGCCATCGCCTGCGGCATGCGAAGAAAAACCCCGTTCCCGCCTGAGGTTCCCTCGGATGCCGCGGTATGAGGCATTGTCATGATTGCAGGCGACTTAGTCATTTGGTCCGCATCGAAGGCCGGTCGTATCGTGAATTCATGAACCGGCCCCGCCTCGAGCCCCGCTGCCGATCCTCCATCCCGAAAACGCGCGCGAGGGCCGCGGCCGTGCGCCGCGGCGGAGGCGGCCGGGCGGTTGCGGTGACGTCGCGATGAGCTTTCATCCGCTCCAGGACCCGTCGATCCCGCCGCGCACCGCCTACACCGAATCCGCTCTGCCTGCGCCTCGGACGGAAACGCTTGCCGGGCCGATCGCCGCGGACATCGCCATCATCGGCGGCGGCTTTACCGGCCTCTCGGCGGCGGTGCATGCGGCAGAGGCCGGACTGCGCGCGGTCGTTCTCGAGGCCAACGAGATCGGCTGGGGCTCCTCCGGACGCAACCAGGGGCAAGTGGTCCCGGCGCTGAAGCAGGAGCACGACCACGCCATCCGCACCTTCGGTCGAGAGCGCGGCGAGCGTTTGATGAGCGCCGCGGGCGACGGGCCTGACCTGGTCTATGGACTGATCGAGCGGCTGGGCATCCCCTGCAATCCGATCCGCAAGGGCATCGTCGCCGCCGCGCACTCGCGGGCCGCGCTCGAGCAGATGCGCCGGCGCACGGAGTTCTGGCAAGCCCGAGGCGCGCCGGTCGAGATGTACGAGCGCGACGCCGCCGCGGACCTCATCGGGAGCGACCTCTATTTCGGCGCCTCCCTCGACAAGCGCGGCGGCACGATCAACGCGCTGAGCTATGTACGCGGCCTCGCGGGGGCCGCCATGCGCATGGGAGCGAGGATCTTCACCCATGCGCTGGTGCAGAAGCTGGAGCGCAGCGAGGGAAAATGGAGCGTCGTCGCGCCCGGCGGAACCGTTGCCGCGGATACCGTGCTGATCTGCACCAATGCCTACGTCACCGATCTCTGGCCGGGGCTCCGGCGCTCGATCATCCCGATCCGCGCCTATCAACTCGCGACCAAGCCGATAAGCGACAACGTCCGCCGCACCATTCTGCCCGGCGGGCAGGCCCTCGGCGACACCGCCCGGGTAATGATCGGGATACGCTGGCAAGACAACCACCGACTTCAAGTCGGCGGCTCCGATGCCACGACGGGAGCCCACCGCGAGCCCTTGTTCGAGCTCGTCGAGCGCCGTCTGCTTCGGGTCTTCCCGCAACTCAGCCGCGTCGAGTGGGACGTCACTTGGAGCGGCTGGATGGCGATGACGCCGGACCACTATCCGCGCCTGCATGAGCTCGCGCCCGGCCTGCTGGCGGGCTACGGCTACAACGGGCGCGGCATCGTCATGGCGACGACCATGGGCCGCGAGCTCGCCGCGCGCGCTGCGGGAGCCCGGCTCGAGGACCTCGCGATTCCCGCGACTCCCCTGCGGCAAATCGGCGTCTACGCCGCGCGACGTCCCATCGTCTACGGGCTCCTCAGCTACTACCGCCTGCGCGATTACCTCGACCGCCGGTCACTCCGGTCCCGGCGGCGGGCGCTCCCGCGCCAGCAGCATCGGTGAGGCCGGGAATGCGGCTCGAGAATAAGGTTTCGCTCGTCACCGGGGCCGCGCAAGGCATCGGTCTCGCCTGCGCCGCGCGCTTTGCCAGGGAGGGCGCCCGCGTCTTCCTCGCGGACATCAAGGCCGAGGCCGGGGAGGCGGCGGCGCGGCAGCTCCGAGAGGAAGGGGCGGACGCGACCTTCCTCCACGGCGACGTCTCCGTGAAGGCGGATGTCGAGGCCATGGTCTCGCGCGTGGTCGAGCAAGCCGGGCGCATCGACATCCTCGTCAGCAATGCCGGCACCAGCGTCCCCAAGGACTTTCTGGACCTGGCCGAGGAGGAGTTCGACCGCGTCCTCCGCGTCAATCTGAAATCGGTATTCCTCTGCGGACAGGCGGCCGCGCGCGAGATGGCGAAGCAGGGCGGCGGCGCGATCATCAACATGTCCTCGATCAACGCTGTGGTCGCCGCTCCGACGGGCGCCGCCTACGCCGCATCGAAGGGCGGCATCAACCAGCTGACGCGCGTCGTGGCGCTGAGCCTCGCGCCCCACGGCATCCGCGTGAACGCGATCGGTCCCGGAACGATCGTGACCGAGCTCACGCGCAAGAACCTCCTCAGCACGGAGGACTCGCGGCGGCGGATTCTGTCGCGCACGCCCATGGGCCGCTGCGGCGAGCCGAGCGAGGTCGCCGCCGTCGCGCTGTTCCTCGCGAGCGACGACGCGTCCTACGTGACGGGCCAGACGATCTACCCGGACGGCGGCCGGCTGATCCTGAACTACACCGTGCCCGCCCCCTAGCGGCACCCGGTCCGAAGGCTCGCGCACCGCGATCGCTCGCAGCGGCGCCCTATCCGAACCTTGCCGCGCGCCCGTAAGCCAGGAGCTCATAAGTGTTGCCTGATGCAGCGAAAGCACCATCGACCTCCCCCCGAGTTCGCGCCGCCATCGACATCGGCGGCACTTTCACGGACGTCGCCCTCGAGGCCGGCGACCGCCGCGTCACTGCGAAGGTTCTGACGACCCCGGCACGGCCCGAGCAGGGATTCATCGAGGCGCTGGGTCTGGCCTTGGCGGAGGCCGGGCTCTCCGCGGCCGACCTCGGGCTCATCATTCACGGAACCACGCTCGCCACCAACGCGCTCATCGAGCGGAAGGGGGCCCGGGTCGCACTCCTCTGCACCGAGGGTTTCCGCGACAGCATCGAAATGGCCTACGAGCATCGCTTCGAGCAGTCCGATCTCTTCATGGTGCGGCCGCCGCCCTTGGTTCCGCGGCGGCGACGCTACGGCATTCCCGAGCGCCTCTCGGCGCAGGGGTCCGTGCTGCTGCCGCTCGAGGAATCCGCGGTGGAGGCATTGGTTCCCGCGCTGGCCGCGGAGAGGATAGAGGCCGTCGCGATCGGCTTCCTGCACAGCTACGTCAATCCCGACCACGAGAGAAGGGTGAGGGACATTCTCGCTCGGCGCCTGCCGGGAATTCCGATCTCGCTCTCCTCGGACGTCTCGCCGGAGATACGCGAATACGACCGTCTCTCGACGACCGTCGCCAACGCCTATGTGCAGCCGCTCGTCGGCGGCTATCTGAAGCGCCTGCAGGAGGAGCTCGCGAGGATGGGGGCGAGCTGTCCGCTCCTCCTGATGATGTCGAGCGGCGCAATGGTGACGCTGGAGACGGCATGCAGCTTTCCCGTCCGGCTCCTCGAGTCGGGGCCCGCCGGCGGCGCCATCCTCGCCAAGCAGGTCGCGGCCGAATGCGGCCGGTCGAAGGTCGTTTCCTTCGACATGGGCGGGACGACCGCGAAGATCTGCCTGATCGACGACTACGCGCCGCAGATTTCCCGCAGCCTCGAGGTCGCGCGCCAGTACCGGTTCCTGAGGGGCAGCGGCCTGCCGCTCCGCATCCCCGTCATCGACATGGTCGAGATCGGCGCGGGCGGCGGCTCGATCGCATCCGTCGACGCGCTCGGTCGCATCAACGTGGGTCCCGAGAGCGCGGGCTCCGCCCCGGGTCCCGCTTGCTATGGCCGCGGCGGAGACCATCCCACCGTGACCGACGCCGATCTCGCAATGGGCAGGCTCAGCCCGGAGCGCTTCGCAGGGGGGCGGCTGCGGCTCGTTCCCGAGCGAGCTCTCGCCGCGCTCGAGGCGGAGGTCGGGCGGAAGCTCGATCTCGATCCCGTGCAAGGCGCCGCCGGCGTCTCCGAGATCGTCGACGAGAACATGGCCAATGCCGCGCGCGTGCACGGGATCGAGAGCGGCAAGGAGCTCGCTCCGCGCACGCTCATCGCGTTCGGCGGGGCCGCGCCGCTGCATGCCTGCCGTCTCGCGACGAAGCTCAGGATCGACGACATCGTCGTCCCCGTCGGCGCCGGTGTCGGCTCGGCCATCGGCTTCCTGCGGGCAAACATAGCCTATGAGGTCGTGCGCAGCCGCTACCTCGACATGCGGCAATTCGATCCCGATACGGTCAACGGGATCTTCGCGGAGATGCGCGCCGAGGCCGAGGCGGTGGTGCGAATGGGAGCGCCGGATGAGCCCCTCGCGGAGAGCCGGACGGCGTTCATGCGCTATCGCGGCCAAGGACACGAGATCGCCGTGCCGCTTCCCTGTCGGCGCTACTCCGCGGACGACGCGCGGGAGTTCGAGGCGGTCTTCGCCCGCGAGTACCGCACGCTCTACGGCAGGACCATTCCGCGGCTGAGCCTCGAGGTCATGACCTGGACGCTGGCGATCGGTACGTCGCAATCGATGCCGGCTCCCGCAACCGTCAGCGAGCGGAGGAGCGTCGCGGTTCCCTCCGGCCGGCGCAGGGTCTTCGACGCGGATCGCGGCGCGTGGGAGGAGCTTCGCCTTTATTGGCGCCAGGATCTCCCCGCAGGCAGCTTCGTCGCGGGACCCGCGGTCATCGCCGAGGACCAGACCTCCACTCTGGTCACGGCCGCCTTCGACGCCTTCGTCAACGAATTCGGCCACCTCGTCCTCTCGCGAAAATCGGCGCGCTAGAGAAAAAGGAGCTGCCATGAGCGAAATCCCGAGCATCAAGCATCAGGTGATGTGGAACCGGCTGCTCGCGATCGTCGAGGAGCAGGCGCAAACCCTGGTACGCACCGCGTTCAGCACCTCGACGCGAGAGGCCGGCGACGTTTCCGCGGGCGTTTTCGATCTCGCCGGCAGGATGCTCGCCCAGGCTGTCACCGGCACGCCGGGGCACATCAACTCGATGGCGCTGTCGGTCCGGCATTTCATCGAGCGCTTCCCGGTGGAGACGATGCGGGATGGCGATTGCTACATCACCAACGATCCCTGGAAGGGGACCGGCCATCTGCACGACTTCACGGTGGTCTCGCCGGCGTTTCGGCGCGGCACGCCCGTCGCGCTCTTCGCCTGCACGAGCCACGTGGTGGACATCGGCGGCGTCGGGCAGGCGCCGGACGGGCGGCAGATCTATCACGAGGGGCTCTATGTCCCCATGATGCCCTTCGCCTCCGCGGGCGTCGTCAACGAGTGGCTGCTCGAGATCGTGCGCCACAACGTCCGCGAGCCGATCCAGGTCGAGGGCGATCTCTACGCGCTCTCCTCGTGCAACGAGATCGGCGGACGGCGGCTCCTGGAGATGATGGACGAGCACGGGATCGAGGGTATCGAGGGCCTCGCGGATTTCATCATCGAGAGCACCAGGGCCGCCATGCGCGAGGCGATCTCGGTCCTGCCCCGTCGCACCACGACCAATCGTATGACGATCGACGGCTTCGACCGCCCCATTGAGCTGGTCGCGTCGCTCACGGTCGGCGATGGCGAGATCGTCGTCGACTATTCCGGGACCTCGGGCATCTCGGACTTCGGCATCAATTGCCCCAAATGTTACACCGACGCCTATACGGCGTTCGGGATCAAATGCGTTCTCGCGCCCAAGCTGCCGAACAACACGGGATCGCTGGAGCCGATCCGCGTGGTGGCGCCGGAGGGCACGATCGTCAACGCGCCGCACCCCTGCGCCGTCGTCGCGCGCGCGGTCGTCGGGCACATGCTGCCGGACGTCGTTTTCGGCTGCCTGCACCAGATGCTTCCCGATGCGGTTCCGGCCGAAGGAACCTCGTGCCTTTGGAACCTCAAGCTCGGAGCAGGGCACGGCATCACTCCTCAGGGACCGGAAAGCAACTTCGCCGGCAGCCCCTTCACCGTGATGAGCTTCCACAGCGGCGGTGCCGGGGCGCGGCCGGGCTTGGACGGCCTCTCGGCGACGCCGTTTCCAAGCGGCGTTCGGAACGTCCCTATCGAGGTCACGGAGGCCATCACGCCGATCGTGGTCTGGCGCAAGGAATACCGTCGGGATTCCGGCGGGGCCGGAAGGTTTCGCGGCGGGTTGGGCCAGACCATGATCGTCGGCAGTCGGGAGGAAGCGCCGTTTGCCGTTTTTGCGACCTACGACCGCGTCCGTCATGCGCCGCGCGGACGCGAGGGCGGCATGTCCGGAGCGGCCGGCCGCATAGAGCTCGCCTCGGGGAGCCTTCTACAGGCGAAGGGCCGACAGGTGGTGCCCGCGGGAGACCGCCTCGTCCTGAGCATGCCCGGCGGCGGCGGCTACGGCGATCCGCTCGAGCGCGACGTCGCGCTCGTCGTCGAGGATCTCCGGGACGGCTTCATCAGCCGCGAGACGGCCGAGCTGCACTATGGCGTCGTAGTGACGGACGCCCTCGAGCTGGATGCCGCGGCGACCGCCCATCGCCGTCATTCGATCCGGATGTCCGCGCTCCTGCCGCGAGCCGAGGCTCACGATCCTTCCGCCGTCCCGCCGTCGCGTCAACGTACAGCACCGCATAGGAGGACCCCATGAGCTCCGTCATCTCCCGAAATCCCGTCGCTCCGTCGGAGCGGTCGATCCGCTCGGGCTTCTTCTCGCCTTTCGTCGCCCGCATTCGGCCCTCCGCGAGTGGCGCGGCCGCCCAGCGGGCACGAGAGCTCGCGGCGGCCGGCCGCGACATCATCAGCCTGACCGCCGGCGAGCCCGATTTCGAGACGCCCGATAACATCAAGCTCGCGGCGATCGCCGCGATCATCAGAGGCGATACTCGCTACACCACCGTAGACGGCACGCCCGCGCTCAAAGCCGCGATCCGCCGCAAGTTCAGCCGCGAGAACGGGCTCGACTACGAGGCTTCCGAGATCACCGTCGGGAACGGCGCCAAGCAGATCATCTTCAACGCCTTGATGGCCACGCTCAACCCCGGCGACGAGGTGATCGTGCCCGCGCCCTATTGGGTATCCTATCCGGAAATGGTGAAATTCGCGGGTGGCGATCCCATCGTCGTCCTCGGCCCGGAGGAGAACGGATTCAAGCTGCGGCCCGAGGCGCTGGAGCGGGCGATCGGGCCGCGCACGCGCTGGCTCATATTGAATTCGCCGTCGAATCCCTCGGGGGCGGCCTACTCTGCGTCGGAGCTGCGCGCGCTGACGGACGTGCTGAGGCGGCATCCCCATGTCTGGGTCCTCAGCGACGACATCTACGAGCATCTCGTCTTCGACGACGCGGGCTTCTTTACGCCGGCCGCGGTCGAGCCGGCGCTGCGGGACCGCACGCTGACCGTCAACGGCGTGTCGAAGGCCTATTCGATGACGGGCTGGCGGATCGGCTTTGCAGCCGGGCCCAGGGAGCTGATCGCACGCATGGCGACGCTGCAGTCTCAGAGCACATCAAACCCCTCGTCGATCAGCCAGGCGGCTGCGGTCGAGGCCCTGGAGGGACCGCAGGACCATGTCGCCGCGCGCATGCGCGAATTCCAGCGGCGGCGCAATTTCGTCGTGGACCGGCTCAATGCCGTCCCCGGCTTGAGCTGCAGGCGGCCGGAAGGCGCGTTCTATGTCTTCCCCTCCTGCCTTGGCCTCATGGGCAGGCGTACCCCGAGCGGAAATGCGCTCGCGAGCGACGGCGACGTTGCCGCTTACTTCCTCGAGTCGGTCGACGTCGCCGTCGTGCAGGGCGCGCCCTACGGCCTCTCGCCCTACATCCGGATTTCCTTCGCGCTCTCCGATGCGCGGCTCGCGGAGGCCTGCGATCGCATCGCGAGGGCGTGCGCGGCGCTGAGCTAGCGGCACGGCGCGCCGCGCGTGCGAGCCGCCGCAGACGCTCAGGCGCGCGCGGTAGCGGCCCGCCGCTCGAGATAGCGGCCGTAGCCGGCGATCGCCTTGCAGAAGCAGAAATAGACGAGCGCCGCGAAGACGTAGGCCTCGACGTCGAATCCGAGCCATTTCGGATCGCTGGTCGCGACCCGCGCGGCGCCGAAGAATTCCGTGAGGCCGACGATGATCACCAGCGAGGTGTCCTTGAAGAGGCCGATGACGGTCGAGACGAGAGCCGGCGTCGCGACACGGAGCGCCTGGGGCAGGATCACGAAGGCGACCGTCTTCCAATAGCCGAGCCCGAGAGACGTCGCCGCCTCGGCTTGGCCCCGCGGCACGGCCTGCAGCCCCGCCCGCACGACCTCCGCGAGATAGGCCGCGGCAAAGCACAGCATCGCCGCCTGCGCGCGCAGCACCTGATCGAGATTGAATCCGGCCGGCAGGAACAGCGGGAGCATGTTGGTGGCCATGAAGATGAGGCCAATCAACGGAACTCCGCGAACGATCTCGATATATCCGATGCACATAAGTCGAAGAAGGGGGTAGCTCGACTGCCGGCCGAGCGCGAGGAGGATCGCGATCGGAAGAGCGAGCGCGATCCCGAAGACCGAGAGCATCAGGGTCAAGGGAATGCCGCCCCACTGCCTCGTTGCAACCGGAAGCAGGCCGAGGATCCCGCCGGCCATCAGCACGTACATCGCGGCGAAGAGCAGGGGCAGGCAGCAAAGATAGGCCCAGTTGCGCAGGGACGGAAATAGGCCCGTGGCCAGCGTCGCCGCCAGGAGCCCGATCGCCGCGAGCGGTCGCCACTGCTCCGCAAAGGGATAGAAGCCAAACGCCATGAAGCGCATCTTCTCGATGACGAAGCTCCAGCACGCGCCCGCGTCGGGCGCGCGACAGAGCGCGGCGCCGCCGTCCCAGCGCGCCTTCAGGAGGGCCCATTCGACGAGGCCGGGCAGCAGCCAGGCGAGAATGCCCGCGCAGGCGAGGGTGATTGCGGCATTGAGCGGCGTCTTGACGAGGGAATGGGCGAGGGCCCGCACGCTTCCGCCGGCGGGCGGTATCGCCGGCGGAGCGATGGCGGGCTCGAGCGACGCCGCGCTCATCGGCCACGCTGCATTGCACGACGGTTGTACCAGTTCATCAGGCACGCCGTGGCCAGGCTGATCAGGAGATAGACCGACATGAAGACCGCGACGATCTCGATCGCGCGGCCCGTGAGGTTCATCATGGTCGAGGAGACGCTCACGAGCTCGGGGTAGCCCACGGCAATCCCGATCGAGGTGCCCTTGATGAGATTGAGCCACTGATTGGTGAGCGGGGGCAGCACGGCCCGGAGCGACTGCGGAAGCACGATGAGCCGCAACGTCCTCACGTGCGAGAAGCCGAGCGCCTTCGCGGCCTCCCACTGGCCGCGCGACACCGAGAGGATGCCGCCGCGGACGACCTCGGCGACATAGGAGGAGGTATAGATCGTAAGGCCGAGGAGAAGCGTGGCGAATTCCGGGCTCAGCACCGTGCCGCCGACGAGATTGAATCCCTGCATTGTCGGGAAGACGAGATGGGCGTCGATTCCGGCCGCTGCGACGGCGGCGACCGCGGCCGCGCCGACCGTCGCGGCGAGCCTTGGGAAGCGCGCGCCGCTGCGACGTCGCTGCCAGCGCACGAAGATCCAGGCGAGAAGGATCGCCGCGGCGGCGATCGCCAGACGCAATCCACTGTCGTGGCCGACCTCTAGCGAGGGGAGCGCCAAGCCGCGGTTGCTGAGGAACACGCCGCCGACGGGCTGCAATGCCTCGCGCGGTCCCGGGAGCGCCGCAATGAGGGTGTACCAGAAGACGAGCTGGAGCAAAGCCGGGACGTTCCGGAGGACGTCGACGTAGATCGACGTCAGCGCGAACAGCAGGGCGTTGTCCGAGAGCCGCAGGATGCCCACGAGCGTGCCCAGGACTGTCGCTAGGACGCACCCGAGCAGAGCCACCCTCAGCGTGTTGAGAACGGCGGAGACGATCGCCCATCCATTGCTGTCGGCCGGGGAAAAGGGGATCAAGCTCTCGCCGATCCGGAATCCCGCGCTGCGCCAGAGGTAGTCGAACCCGAAATGGATGCCGAGACGGTCGAGGTTGAGCGCGGCATTGCGCACCGCCAGATAGGCGACGGCCGCAATGAGCAGCAGCGCAAGAAGCTGCAGCGAGAGCGCCCTCAGCCGCGCCGATCTTCCTTCGTCATTGCCGGCTCTTGACCAGGTCCCGAGCCGCCGCCGGCGCCCGCGGCCGAGCGTCGGATGCACGGCCGCGAGGACGGATTCGGCGGCGCGGATCGGCGAGGATGCATCACCGGAAAGCCGGCGCAATCAGCAGGCCCCCTTTGGTCCAGAGCTGATTGACGCCGCGCTCGAGCTTGAGCGGCGTCTCGGGCCCGACGTTGCGCTCCCAGACCTCGCCGTAATTGCCGACCTGCTCGACGACTTTGGCCGCCCAGTCGTTGGAGACGCCCATTCCCTTCCCCAATTCGCCCTCGAGCCCCAGGAACCGGCGCTCCTCGGGATTCGTCGTCGTCTTGATGCGCTCCTTGACGTTCGTCGACGCGACCCCGAGCTCCTCCGCCTCGATCAGCGCGTAGACGGCCATGCGCACGAGCTTGCGCCACTCGTCGTCTCCCTGGCGAATGGCCGGGCCGAAAGGCTCCTTAGAGATGAGCTCCTTCATTATGATGTGATCGTCCGGGGCCTTGAACGTGCTGCGGCGCGCCGCGAGCGTGGGCGGCTCCGTCGTGACGGCATCGCAGCGGCCGGCTTCGTAAGCCTTGTAGAGAAGGTTCTGGTCCTCGAAGAGGACCGGGGTATAGGTGAGGTTGCGGGTGCGGAAGTAGTCGCTGAGATTGGCTTCGGTCGTGGTGCCGCTCGTGACGCAGACCGTGGCGCCGTTGAGCTGGCTCGGCGACGTCACGTTGAGGCGCTTGGGCACCATGAAGGTTTGCCCGCTGTAGTAGTGGAATGCCGGAAAGTCGAGGCCCAATGCCGCCTCGCGGCTTACGGTCCAGGTAATCGTCCGGGTGACCACGTCGATCTCTCCGGACTGCAGCGTGGTGATCACCTGAGTGAAATTCTGCGGAACGAAGGTCACCTTCGCGGCATCGCCGAAGAGCGTGGCGGCGATGGCGCGGCAGAGGTCGGCATCGATGCCGCGCCAGACGCCCTGCGTATCGGGCGCGGAGAAGCCGGGATTCCCGGTGCTGACGCCGCATTTGATCGTTCCGCGCGCCTTGATGCCGTCGAGGAACTTCCCCGCCTCCGCCGGCGCCCCGGCGATCGCCGTCGCCGCGAACAGAGCGAGCAAGAAGAGACCGACTCTGCCGACACTCCGCGTCATGTGTTCCCCCTATCAGCCATGTTGCGCGAACCGGGCGTGCGGACACGCATGCGATCGATCGGGTTGAAGGCCGGCTGCCGCTCCTTCGTGTCGCTGCCGCCGCGCAATGCCCTTGCCACGCTGTGACGCGAAGCATAAAACCGTCGAAAACATGTTTCCTAATGACTAAGGCGCCTAGCAAAATGAACCGCGGTTATGATCCGGGCGCTACCTCGCCGTGAATGTGCAACGGCTTCGTGCACTCCGTGCGGTCATGGCCACGGGCTCGTTCACGAAGGCGGCCGAGAGCCTTCGCCTCACGCAATCCGCGGTCAGCCGCTCGCTCGCCGCGCTCGAGTTCGAGATCGGCTTCAGGATCCTGAAGCGGCGCCACGGCAATCTCGTCCCGACGGCAGAGGGCGAAGCATTCTGCCGCGAGGCCGAGCGCATCCTCAACGCGATCGACGATCTGCCCCGTGTCGCGAGAGACATCGAGGCCGACAGGGGACAGCAGCTCCGGATCGTCGCCCTGCCGCAATTGGCGCGCGGCCTTTTGCCCGACGTCATCGCAGCCTTCGCGCGGGAGTTTCCGAAGGTGCAGATCGGCCTCGACATCTGGGAGCGCCGGAACATCGAGCAGCGCGTGGCGGCGATGCAGTTCGATCTGGGGCTCGCGATGCTCCCCTTGCAGCTTCCATCGCTCAAGAGCTTGCCGTTTGCCACGCTGCCGGCAGTGGCGGTGCTTCCGAAGGGGCATCGCCTCGCCGACAAGCGAGTGCTGAGCGTGACCGATCTCGCGCCCGAGCCCTTCATCGCGCTCGATCGGACGAGCATGCTGCGGCACATCGTCGAGGGCGCCTTTCTCGAGCGGGGCATTGCGCCGCGGATTCGCGTCGAGACGACGTCGGCGCTGGTCGCCTGCCAGATGGTCGGCCTCGGAATCGGGATATCCGTCGTCGATCCCTTCACCGCCCACCTCTTTTCCGGAGAGAAGATCGAGTTGCGGGCTTGGGGAGCGCGAGCGAGGCTAACCTACGGCTTCGTCCATCTTACAAGGGGAGCCATCCCTCCTTTCGTCGCGCGCTTCATGGCATTGACTGCCGAGGCGGCTGCGCGGATCGCCACCCGCTTGCGCGAGTGAAGCGCCGGTCTTGCGCTCGCTGCTCCGCGGCGGTTGCGTCGATCCAATCGTGGCGGGCTTGATCGACGAGAACCTCCGCGATGCCGCGTCCGCAGTGTCAGCGGTGCGCTTCTACGCTTAGCAATTAGCAAGAGGAGCCTCGCCTGCGAGCTGCGCACGACCGCAAGAGGCGTCAAGCGTGGCCCAGGACAGCGCTATCCAAGTCGGGAAAATCGAGCGTCGGCGGAGGATACGGCCCCGAACGAGAGAGGCACGCCATAGGTTCTCGGCCGTCCGCCCCTTGAGCTCGCGGACTCCCGCTCGGCCAAACCCAGCGTTCGCAGATGCTCGCCGCCATCCAAACAGCTCCGCAAAAAAGCCCGTTCGGGCGCTTTTCACGCCGTGCTCTAAGGCCCGCCGCGCTGGATGGGTTTGGGACCGGGCCACGCCGTCGGTCCAGCCTGCATGAGTATCCGTCTTTTACCGCCCGCAGAGGGGACCGCGCCTTATTTCGGAAGCGACGCGGAAAAATACAGCCAAATCCATTTCGCGAACTCGCTCAATACGCCCATGATGACCGCGCCGGTGACGGCGCTGACGCCGCTGAAAGTCAGTAGCGCCGGTGTGCGCGTCCGCTCGAGTTCGCGGCGCTCGGTCTTCTGCTCTGCTTTGCGCGCAAGTAGATAGGAAAGCCAGGCCTTCGCCGACTTCTCCAATTCCGCCTCATTGGTCAGCTTGCCTAGGTCCGTTTGGATCTCGTTATTCATGGCGGATATGCGGCGCAACGCGTCCAAATGCCGAAAGCGGGGATCGAGCTCGCGAACCAGTTGATAGGCGGGGACGACGAGCTTGATCTCTGCCGGCGCCGCGCCCCGGTCGATCTCGACGCCGATGCCGATCAGAGGATCTTCTCCCGTGAAGGCAGTGATTTCTCGGTCGAGGTCGGTCTGGAGCGCGCCAAGCTCTTGCCGGTAACGCGGCCCGGCCGGCTTCTCGAGAACGTCTTCAATTCTCTGCAGCCAGCTTCCGCGCCTCTCTAGCAGCGCGATTCGCCACCGCCTTGCCCGTTGGCCGCCGACCAAGTAGGGCAGGAGGACCACGAGCACAAAAAAGGCGAGCAGCACGGCGACGAGCAAGGGAGAAAATGCGAGTGTGCCGCCGCCGACTCGGAGCTCTGCCCCCGTGCCGGCGATCCCGAACGACCAGAATGTGAGCGCCGTATAGAGGGCCAAGGGTAGGAGCCCAGTGATTTGGTTGACAAAAAAGAATCGTCGCGCGTCTTCATCGAGATTCCTGGACGCCAACGCACCGATGAGAAAGGACCAGATCAGCGGGTAGACTGCGACTCGCAAGCAAAGCGTATATTGCAAAACCCGGATGGGGAGTTCCGCCGCGGGCGCATCGAAATAGGCGATGCCGATGGCAATCGGAAAAGCAATGAAGGCCAGCGCCATCGCCGCTTGACCGCCCAGCATCATCGCGCGGTGTTTTATTGCGAATTCGACCCCCGCCAACTCGCCGCGCGCCGTTCCGATTTCAAAGCTAGCCGAGCCGATAAGAGGGACCAGAATTACCGACATCAAGATCCCTAGCTGCGTGGCGGCGAGCAATGCCAGAAGCAGGAGAGCGTCGAAGTAGCCTGAAAGCAGGAAGACGAAGCTGAACAGCGCCACGATGTCCAAGAGCACGCTCAGCTCGACGTTCAAGAGGGCCCGATGAGCCAGGCGCTTCGCCAAAGCGCTTCCCGCCCACATGTATGCGGCGTATGCGGCGAGAAAAGCGATGAATAGAAGCACGCGCATCTGCAAGCCCCACACGATTGCAGAAGGCTAGATCGGAGAGCGCATTTCCATCTTAGTCGCACGCCATGACGTCGATCAATTGCCGTCTGTCCGCGGCCGGACTACCCGCAAGGCTCATCACGCGCGAGTCCGGCGGGGCGGTCGAGGTGCGTCCGTCGCGCGGCGCCGGCTCATTCGGCCGGCGATCGTTCGAGGCGAGAGCGCGCAAGGCGAATATTCGGAAGGGCGATGGTCCGGAACTGGGGCGTCCAAGTCAAAGCGCTCGCCGACTTACCGCGCTTTCCGCGAACTCGGATAAGCTCAAAGAATGCCTGCCAAGCGGGCGCGTTGCAGGACGTCCTGCGGGGCATCCGTGAGGGCTTTCAGCGTCTCGAGCTCGCGTCGACATTGCTCGAGCGTCCGAAAGTCGTTCATGTCCTGGCGGTCAGCCGTATCCAGGTCGCGCACCCTTGCCTCTATGAGGTTGAGGAGGGCGCGGACGGACGTTTCTGAAAGCCAACTGCCCATGACCGCTCCGGGCGCTGCAGCGCGGGTTGAACGCGAACTCTGTAATTTTCGCATGAGCTTTTAGGCAAATAAAGTTAACGCCTATACCCATGCGCAATCGCGGCCGTCCCGGTCGCACGTGCTTCTGATCGCTGAAATACAGCGCTCGGCTGTTGCTGCCATTGCAGGCTTGCGGATATGGGTTCGAGCGTAACCCCTTGACAGAACGCGGAAATCCCTTGCTCCTCGGCGGCCTCGTGTTCCGCCTTATGCTGTGCTCGCATCTTTCCGCTGGTGCCGATGCAGATATTGGGTAAGAGGCCGTTCTTGCCGGTTCCCGGGGCGCTGTCGGCAGCGAATCTAGGCGTCCTCCCGCGTTAACACTTCATTAGCCATCGCGGCGCCTTCTCAACAGGGCCGCGCTGCGCGGGTCTGCTCTATTGCGTATTTGGCCGGACGCTTGGCGTGAGCTTCGGCTATAGTCCGGGAAGTCGGGCGCGGCGGGGAGGCCGCGTTTTGCGCGGTTTCATAGGGGAAGAGGGTCGGATCGGCATGTTGCGCATGGAGCGGTGGGTCCCGCAGACGCTCGTGCTGCTTTTCTACGCCGCGCTTGCGCTTCCGGCCGCCGCATCGGCAGGATGGGGCGCGAATCCCTGCGACCGTGCGCTGCCGCAGCGGCTCTCATCGCGCCTGCCGCTCGCACCCAGCGGCAGCGATTTCGCGCGGCGCGTCGCGTCGATGAGCGAGGACGACCGCGAGCAGGCAATCGAGACGGAACTGCTCGCCGGGAACATGCCGGCTTTCCTCGGACGGCTCGTCCCGGTCGCGCTCTCCGGGAAGACGCCGGACGGGCGGAGCGTAGAGGTGACGGTCTGCGTCCTGCCGGACTATCTCGCGATCGGCTCCGATCGCGACTTCCTCTACGTGCCCATGCGGCTTGCGACGGCGCTCAAGGTCGCGGCACG
>Ga0335085_10006677_pt1 | contig 18110 bp, 10 predicted proteins | sample Lox_Sample_45_FD_206712 | JGI IMG/M metagenome (GOLD analysis project Ga0335085, IMG submission 206712) | Soil microbial communities from Loxahatchee National Wildlife Refuge, Florida, United States - Lox_Sample_4.5 | ecosystem: Environmental > Terrestrial > Soil > Wetlands | place: USA...
ATCCCGCTGCTGCGCTCGATGGACGCCCTCTCGGGGGCCGCCATCCGTGCGCTCGAGCTGCTCGGCGTCGACGACGCCGCGCGCGTGTTCACCACGATCGGCTGCGAGCAGGAGTACTTCCTGATCGACGAGCAGTACTACTTCGAACGGCCGGACCTGCTCACGACCGGGCGCACGCTGTTCGGGGCCCAGCCGCCGAAGGGGCACGAGCTCGACGACCACTACTTCGGGTCGATCCCCGAGCGCATCCTCGCCTACATGCTCGATGTCGAGCTCGAGCTGGCGAAGCTGGGCGTGCCGATCAAGACGCGCCACAACGAGGTCGCTCCCAACCAGTACGAGATCGCCCCGGTGTTCGAGAACTCCAACGTCGGAGCCGACCACCAGATGATCACCATGCAGATCATGCAGAACACGGCCCGCCGCTACGGGCTCGTGTGCCTGCTACACGAGAAGCCCTACGCGGGCGTCAACGGCTCGGGCAAGCACAACAACTGGTCGATGGGAACCGACACCGGGCTGAACCTGCTCGACCCGGGCGACACGCCGGCCGAGAACCTGCAGTTCCTGTTCTTCTGCGCGGCCGTGATCCAGGCCGTCAACCGCCACCAGGCGCTGCTGCGGGCCTCGATCGCGAGCGCCGGGCAGGACTTCCGCCTGGGGGCCAACGAGGCACCGCCGGCGATCATCTCGATCTTCCTCGGCGCCGAGCTGGAAAAGGTCTTCACCGCGATCCAGACGGGCAAGGCCCAGACCTCCAAGCCGGGCTCCTTCCTGGGCCTCGGCACGCCGGTGCTGCCACGCCTGCCGCTGCACGGCGGCGATCGCAACCGCACCAGCCCGTTCGCCTTCACCGGCAACAAGTTCGAGTTCCGGGCACTCGGCTCGGGTGCCTCCCCGGCGTGGCCGAACACGGTCCTGAACACGATCGTGGCGGAGTCCGTGGACGAGCTCGCGGACAAGCTCGGGACCGCACTGAAACGCTCGGGCGCCACCCTCGAGAAGGCCGTCACGAGCGTCGTCAAGGACGTATGGGGGGCCAACAAGCAGGTCGTCTTCGACGGCGACAACTACTCCCCGGAGTGGCACGCCGAGGCGAAGAGACGCGGCCTCGCGAACCTGCGCACGACCCCGGACGCGCTCCCCTACCTGACCGACAAACGGACGCTGGCGATGTTCAAGAAGTACAAGGTGCTCTCCAAACGCGAGCTCGAGTCCCGCTATGAGGTGTTCACCGAGCAGTACGCCACGACCGTCAACATCGAGTCCGAGACGGCCTGCTCGATCGCCCGCACGATGCTGCTGCCGGCCGCCGTTCGTCACAACAACGAACTGCTCGCCAGCGGGATGGACGAGCTCGTGGGGGAGTTCGCGCCGCTCGTGAAGGAGCTGCACTACGCGCTGCTGCAGCTCGAGGACGTGAACCTCGAGGACAACCACCCGCACGGCTCCGCGCAGAAGGAGGCGGAGTACATGCGTGACCGCGTGCTCACGGCGATGGACGACGTGCGCGAGGTCTCCGACCGCCTCGAGAAGCTCGTCGCCGACGACCTCTGGCCGCTGCCCAAGTACTCGGAGATGCTGTTCATCAAGTAGCCGCCGATTTGCCTCCAGTACACACAAAAAGCCCCGCTGATGCGGGGTTTTTTGTTGGGGCACGGATGCCGGTGGCAATTTCCGCTGGCAACCTGCCCGCCTAGGCCATGCTCCCCCCGGCGCCGCAGCACTTCTGTTACGCCGCTGAAGGCTCTGCCGCTGGCGCTCAGCCTTCCAACGTCGTTTCCAACGGGTAGCCGCCGTTGTCGGCCAGTGTCACCGTGAACGCGATCGCCTCTTTCTTCGGGCACAGCTTGTTGGGGGGTTCCTGATGCCCGATGCTTTTGGCGGTGGCGCTCAGAACTGCGCTACCTGCGCTTCCCGGCGCAGGAACCGGGAAGCTGGTCTTGGTTTTGATGAGTGAGAAGTGATAACGGCATTTCGATCCCGGCCCGTAGGGTCCCCATAGGACGATTTCGAGCCCCGCGTTGCTGGGCTCCGGCCCGAACCTCACGAGCTTGCCCTTGGCCTCCAGCTCCACCCAATCGCTCGAGAATTCGAATTCGTCGCGTTTGCCTTCGTATTCGTCGCCGCACGACATTCGCTGGGTCTCGGTCCTGACCAGATCTTCAACCGCGTCGTTGTCGACGACCGTTCCCCGGCTCGGGGTCGTCGTGGAGCAACCGCCGAGGGCGGTTTCGAACCTCTCTTCGACGAGCGCGCCTTCCGGGAGGGCCGGATCGAGGCCTTCGTAGAGATGTGGGCCTCCTTCCCGAAGCACCAGCTTCGGCTTGCTCGCGCTCGCCACGCTCGCACACGTCGCTAGGACCGCCAACCCCACGATCAACGCCGACCCCGTGAGCTTCAATCGCCCCACCGTTTCCCCCTTCGTCCGATACGCGAGTTCCGTCCCGGTAAGACTACCCAGCCGAGGTGGTGTCCCGATCCTGGCGAGGCGAGGCTTCGCGGGCTCCTCGCCCAGATCCGCGGCGAATGCCCGCGCGTGGCGGTCGGATCGCCTGAGGACGCGCGCCGACGCCTCAGCGCACGAGGGGTGAGGACCACAGCGACTGGTCCTCGCTGCCGAGCCTCCAGAGGCCGACCTGGAAGCCGGCGTGGCGGGCGATTTCCAGCACGTCGAGGATCGAGCGGGCGTCCAGGTACCAGACCTGGTGCGGCACCCCGCCGGCGGCGGCGTAGCTGAAGCTGAGCTCGCCCGAGACCGGGTCCCGGACGGCGTGGGCCCCGACCGAGCGGGCGAGCTGCACCACGCGCGAGTACTGGTAGGCGCTCGCCGGGGTCGCGGGCTTTGAGCTCAGCGGCTGGCCGGTGGCTTCCTCGCCGGCCCAGTCGAGCCCGTACATCGGCGAGCCGATCACGAAGCGCGAGCGCTCCGGCAGCGTGGCCAGGAAGCTGACCACGCCGTTGACGAACGGCAGCGTGGAGATGGCGCCGGGCTGCGAGCCCGCCCAGTGCGTGCCCCACGCCATCGCGAACACGGTGTCCGCGGCCGCCGACAGGGCGCGATCGTCGTAGAAGGCGTAGGGCGCTCCGGGGCCTTCGCGGGTGACGCCGTCCACCACCACGGCCAGCCGGCGGTGGTGGCGGTGGAGTTTTTCGGCCAGCGAGGCCACGAACGAGCTCAGCGCTTCACGGTCTTCGGGGCCGTCGTTCTCGAGGTCCAGGCAGAGGCCCGCGAACGCGGGCCGGCGGGCGATCGCGGCGAGCCTGGCGAGCAGCTGCGCCCGGGGCCCCGGTTCGCTCAGCAGGCGATGCACGACCGCGCCGTCCTGGCAGTTGAAGCGCGGCATCACGGTGATCGACCGTGAGCGGGCGAAGGAGTCCACCGCGGGCATGTCGGCACCGGCCACGCCGCCGCCCCCCGGCGTGCATTCGAAGTAGGTGGGGTATACGACCGAGACCGCGCCCGCGTGGGCGCGCAGGTCCGCGAGCGAGTCCGGGGAGCTGGTGAGCAGGAACGCCTGCACCCCGGGACGGGGGCCGTGACGGTGCGCGGTGCTCGCTCCCGAGACCCGTGCCGCCCCGGCCGAGGCGCTCGGGGCCCAGGCGAGCGCGGCCGCCGCGGCGGCCGCCAGCAGGGCGCGGGCCCTCAAGCGCCTTCCCCGCCCAGCAGGGGCAGCTGCCAGATCGTCTGATCCTCTTTGCCCAGCCGCCAGAGACCGAGTTTCATCCCCAGCGAGTTTGCCAACGAGGCGCGCACTTCCAGCGAGTGCTGGTTTACGTACCAGACCTGGTGGTGGGCGCCGCCGCCGTCGGTGTAGGAGAAGTGCGGGCTCTGGCTGGAGGAGTCCCATTCGGGGGTGATACCGAGCGATGCGGCGAGGCTCGCGATTTCGCTGTACTGCAACGCCGTGCCCGGGCTGGAGGGTCCGCCGCCGTTGGCCCAGTCCACGCCGTAGAGCGGCATCGCCAGCACGAACTTGTGGATGTTGGGCATCGTCCCGGTGTATTTGGCGACGTTGCTGAACCAGTTGTATTCGTCGATCGAGCCCGGGCCGGAGGTGATCCAGTGATAGCCCCAGTCCATCACCAGCACGTAGTCGGACGGGACCGACAGGGCGGCGTCGTTGTACATCGCCGCGCGTCCGGTGGGGACGTTCCAGTACTTGGCCGTGACGACCGTCGAGAGCTTGTCGCCCTGGGCGTGGAGGCGTTCGGCGAGCATCGTGATGAAGGCCGTGAACGGTTCGCGGTCGCTGGGGGGAGCGTTCTCGAAGTCGATCTGGATCCCGCTGTAGCCGTAGGAGCGGCAGTATTCGGCGAGCTGTTCGATCGTTTGCTGGCGGACCGAGGGCTGGTTGAGGATCGCTTCCTCGGCGCTGACGTTGAGGCAGTTCACACGGGGGAGAACTTCGATCTTGCGCAGCGAGGCCCAGTGGGTCACGAGCGGGTCGTCGTGGCCTTCGATCGTGCCCCCCGGCCCGCACTGGAAGTAGGTCGGGTACAGCACCCCGATCTGTTCGTAGTGGGCCTGCAGGTCGGTGAAGCTTTCGGTGGTCGTGGCCAGCAGGAAGGCCTGGACGTTGCCGTGGGTGGGTGTCGGGTCGGCCGTGGTCAGCGCCAGCGGCTGGCTCGGTTCGCTGATCGCCCCCATCGAGTCCACGGCGCTGACGGTGATCGTGTATTCGCTCCCCGGGGCGAGCCCTTGGAGGGTCCGTTCGGTGCCCGCGCCCTGGCCCACGGGGACGCCGTCGCGGAACAGGCGGTAGCCGACGATGTTGCCGCTCACCGCGGTGCTCGGCTGCCAGCTGATCTGGGCCGAGCTGCTGGTGACGGCGCCGGCGACGAGGCCCTGGGGCGGCGTCGGCGGGGTGTGGGTCGTGAGGACGGTCAGATCGGCAGAGGGTGCGCTGAGGTACCCGTCGGAGTCGCGCGTGCGCACGCTGAAGGTGTAGGAGCGCGCGGAGGCCAGCGCGACGGTCACGATCTGGGCGTTCACGAAGCCCTCCGGCGCGCCGTTCTCGAACAGCAGGTAGCCGTTGACGGTGCCGTCGGCGGCGGTGCCCGCCTGCCAGGAGAGCGTGGCCGCGGTGTCGGTCACGTTGGTGGCCGACAGCAGTGAGGGAGGCGTCGGGGCGGGGTGGGCCGTGGTCAGCTTCAGGGGCCCGCTGCGGGCGCTTTCGGCGCCGTCGGTGTCGACCGCGGCGACCGTGATGACATACGTCTGCGGGAAGCTCAGGTGGGTCAGGCGCAGGGTGGTGGAGGAGGTCTGCCCCACCGGCGTGCCGTCACGGTAGACGCGGTAGCCGGACAGGGGGGCTGCGCCGCGATGGCTCGGCAGCCACACGACGGTCGCTTCGGTACCGCTCACGTCGGCGGCGCTGAGGCCTTCGGGCATGCTCGGCGGCGCACCGGCGACCTGGGTCTTGCCGAGGGCCTTGATCAGCAGCCCCCGGCCTGGGGAGCCGAGGCGGTCGCGCGTGTCGACGGCGGTGACGCTCACGCGGTGGTTGCGGCTCGAGCTGAGGATCAGCGTGTAGCGCAGCGAGCGCGTCTGCCCTGACACGGCCCCGTCGAGGGCCACGCGGTAGCCGGCGATCGGGGCGTCGCCGCGGTGCGCGGCCTTCCAGCCGATCACGGCGCCGGTGGCGGTGCGGGTCAGCACCTTCAGTCCCGGCACCCCTCCGGGCATCCTGACCTGTACCGTCTCGCTGAGCTGGGCGGTGCACTTCAGCTTGCCGTTGCCGTAGCGGGCCTGGACGGCGAAGGTCGTGTGCTGTCCCGGGACGACCGCCAGCGTCATCGAGGGCTGGAACGTCTGCCCCACGGTGCGCCCCCCGCGCAGCACGCGGTACACGAGCACGCTCGAACCCCGTGCCCCTTTGGGGGCGCTCCAGCTCAGGCGCGCCTGGTCGCCGCGCATGCGCCTGAGGTGCAGGTGCGCCGGTGCGCGGCCGCTGCACGGCCCCCGGTGCGCGGCCCCCGAGCCGCCCGCATGACTCGAGCCCGAGCCCGCCGAGGGGCCGCTGTGGGTCGTGCCGGCGGCGGCCGTCGTGCCGGCGAGCACGCCGCCGACCGTCAGTGAGACCGCGGCGACGCCGACGCCGGTCGGCAGCGCCACCAACGCCACCGTCACCAGCAGTCCCAGCGAGAGGGGTCGCCCACGACCCCTCATCGCTGCGTCGCCCCCCTGGCGGTCGTGCTGACGGCCGGCGTCGTGGGGGTGGAGAGCGCGTGTGCGCCACGGCGGTGGTGGGCGGTTCCACCGCCGGCGCCGCCCTCGGTCAGGCGCTGCACCTCGGCCGAGACCTGGCGGTACAGCCGCTGGGGAGAGCGCACGAGGCCGGGCCCGAACAGCAGCACCGGCAGGATCGAGGCGGGGAGGAGAGCCTGCGCGAGCGCCCGGCGGATCGCCACGCTGCTCACCGCGAGGCCCCCGCTCCCACGCCTGCCGTGGCCGGGCGGGTTCCCCACTGCGCGGTGCGGCAGGTCGCAATCGCGTAGTAGGTCTGCCACAGCATGATCGCGAGGTAGAAGAAGACGAACAGCACCCCGTAGACCCACACCAGGCTGTACTCGTCCTGGAACAGGACGTAGTAGAGCGAGTACACCATCGCGAGCGCGTAGATCCCGGCGACGTAGACCAGCGGCAGGGTGCCGCCGTGGGCGATCGGGCCCCACACGATCGCGTGCAGGGCGGCCACCGGCGCCAGCAGCGGCAGCACGATGCTCAGGTAGGTGAAGAAGGCGGCGATCGGGTGCTTGCGCCAGATGAAGGTCGCCACCAGCACCGACTCCCGCGTCCAGGAGCGCTTCCAGCGCGTCTGCTGGGTCACGAACGAGCGGAAGGTGCTGGGCACGATCGTGTGCGAGACGGCGTTCTTCTCGTACACGACCTTCCAGTCGCGCAGCACGCAGTTGGTCAGCGAGCGGTCATCGCCGAAGGTCGACTCCACTCCCAGGAAGCGCTGGTTCTCCCACCAGTCCATGCGCGGCAGGATCGCCTCGCGCCGGTAGGCCGAAAAGCAGCCCGAGCAGCACGTCACGGCCGAGAACACCGACTCGGCCGCCTTCACCACGCGGAAGGCCACGAAGTAGCGGACGGCCTGCATGCGCGTGAGCCACGTCTCGCCCACGTTGAGCACGTTGGCGTGGCCGCAGACGGCGCCCACGCGGCTGTCGGCCAGCGGCTGCACGAGCTTGCTCAAGGCGTCGGGGGCGACGACCGAGTCGGAGTCCACGAACGCGACCACCTCGGCCGTGCTGGCGCGGATGCCGGCCGCCATCGCCGCCCGCTTGCCGCGGTTCTCGGGGAAGTCGATCACCCGCACCCGCCCCCCTGATTCCGCCGCCACCCTCTGCATCTCCTGCAGGGTCGAGTCGGTGGAGCCGTCGTTGACGGCGATCAGCTCGAGCTTCTCCGGCGGATAGTCGACCGCCAGCAGCGAACGCAGCGACTGGCCGATCGCGTCCTCCTCGTTGAAGCCCGGCATCACGATCGCGATCTCCGGCTCGTGTCCGACGAACGGCCGCGGCCGGTAGAAGAGGCTGAACAGGAAGCGGCTGAGGATGTAGGAGGCCACGCACACGCTGTAGGCCCCGAAGAACGGGTTCGAGAACATCAGCCCGAGGAAGGCGGCCTTGTAGGCCATCACCGCCACGATCAGGCCCACCAGGTAGATCGCTGCGATGAACTTCAGCACGCGGTTGAGCGTCATCGCTACGGCACCTCCCTGCGGCGGCCGCCGGGGGTTCGGTAGGTGCAGTCGAGCACCGCCGGCACCCGTTGCAGCCAGCCGTAGTCGAAGCCGGGATGGACCGTCGCGACGATCGCCAGGTCGTAGTCTTCGGGCCCGAATCCCGAGCGGTCGCGGCGGGGATCGGGGTCCACGCCCGCCTCGGGGGTCCCGTTGACGGTCACGGTCTCCAGCAGCGGGTCGTGGTATTCGACCGTTGCCCCTTCGGCGCGCAGCAGGCTGATGATCTCGATCGCCGGGGCCTCGCGGCAGTCGGCGACGCCGGGCTTGTACGAAACGCCCACGACGAGGACGCGCGAGCCCTCCAGCTCGCGGCCCTCGTCGCCGAGCATCTCCCGAGCGCGCTGGACGATCTGTCCGGGACGCCCGGCGAGCTTGCGCATTGCCTCCTCTACGAGGCTCGCCGGGCGTCCACGCTCTCTCAAGGGGAAGGTCAGGTAGTGCGGGTCGACGCCGATGCAGTGGCCGCCGACCCCCGCCGAGGGGTAGTGGGCCATGAACCCGAACGGCTTCGAGGCGGCCGCCTCGGTCACCTCCAGCGGGTCGAGCCCGTGCTCGCGGCAGGCCTCGGCGATCTCGAACGACAGCGCGATGTTCAGCGCGCGGAAGGTGTTCTCGTAGAGCTTGACCATCTCGGCGCCCTCCGGCGAGGAGACGGGGTGCAGCTCCGAGCATGTGTGGCTGAGCAGCGAGGAGGCCTGCCGGCGGCAGCTCTCGCTGACGCCTCCGATCACGCGCGGGGTGTTGAGCTGGATGTGCTCGCCCACCCCCGGGTCGATGCGCTCGGGGGCGAAGGCCACGAACACCTCCTCGCCGGCCCGCAGGCCGCGCTGCTCGAGCGGTTCCACCAGCAGCCTGCGGGTGGCGCCGACGTAGCTGGTGGAGGTGAGCACGAACGTCTGGCCGGCGCGGGCGTGCTCCACGACCGCCGCGCAGGCCCGCTCGAGGGCCAGCGGGTCGGGCCGGCGCGCCTCGTCCACCGGGGTGGGGACGCACACGAGCACGAGATCGGCCGCCTCGATCGCCTCGGCCCGGTCGGTGAGCGAGAAGCCGCCGTCCTGCAGGTAGGAGCCCAGCTGCTCCTGCTCGCTCGCCAGCAGCTCGGCCTCGCCCGCGCGGATCTCCTGCAGGCGCTCCTCCGAGGTGTCGATCCCGATGATCCGGGCTCCCGCGGCACGCAGGGCGATCGCGGTGGGCAGCCCCACGTAGCCGAGGCCGACCACGGCCACCACCGCCTGCTCCACGCCCTCCGGCGCCGGCGCCGCCGCGGTGGCGGGCACGGACGGGGCGGTCTGGGTGTCTTCGAGCACCTGCGTCACTAGCTCCGGCGTCATACGTGTCCCCCTAAGTCGGGCGTGATCGGTTTTCCGCCTGGCGCATCCCCTGCTCCTGCGTGTCCGCGGGAGTTGCTCGGGCGGCTGAGTCGGCCGCCAGTTTGCACGGGCTTGCGCGCCTTCCAAACGCGCTTGGACGCTTGACCGAAGCCGTTGCCCCCGCACGGCTACAGGGCGTCGTCCGCGCGGTCCCGGGGCCTGCCCGAGACGGGCAGCGCCTGCTCACCGGCGGCCCGACGGAGCCCACCTGGCTGGCGCGCGCGCCAGAGAGGGTCTCCGAGCCGTTGTTAGGCTCTTGCGATGCGGGATTTCCTGGACACGATCCGCCGGCAGGTGGTCATCTACGACGGCGGCATGGGCGCGACGCTCGAGCAGTTCGAGCTGACCAGCGAGGACTACGGCGGGCTGGCGGGGAAGTGCCACGAGGCGCTCGTGCTCAACCGCCCGGACGTGATCGAGGGGGTCCACGAGTCGATGATCCAGGCGGGCGCCGAAGTGGTCGAGACCGACACCTTCCAGGCCTCGCGCCTGAAGCTCGACGAGTGGGGCCTGGCCGAGCACACCCTGGAGATCAACACCCGCGCGGCCCAGATCGCCCGCCGGGCGGCGGGCGAGCAGCGCTTCGTGGCGGGCTCGATCGGCCCGACGGGGTACCTGCCGGCCTCCGAAGACCCATCGCTCGGCCAGATCCGCTTCGGCCAGCTGGTGGAGGTGTTCGCCGAGCAGGCCGAGGGCCTGATCGCGGGCGGTGCCGACCTGCTGATCATCGAGACCGCGCAGGACATCCTCGAGGTCAAGGCGGCCGTGTTCGGCGCCCGCGAGGCCTTCAGGCGCACCTCCCGGGTGCTGCCGATCCACACCTCCGTGTCGCTGCTGCCCAACGGGGGCAAGATGCTGCTCGGGACCGACATCTCCTCGGTGCTTTGCACGCTGGAGGCGCTCGGGGTGCAGGTGATCGGGCTGAACTGCTCGACCGGGCCCCAGGACATGCGCGACGCGATCCGCTTCCTCGGCGAGCACTGCCCGCTGCCGGTGGCGTGCATCCCCAATGCCGGACTGCCGCTGCAGGGTCCACGCGGGGAGACGATCTTCCCCGAGCGGCCCGAGCCGTTGGCGGAGGCTCTGCAGGAGTTCGTGGAGCGCCACGGGGTGGGCATCGTGGGCGGCTGCTGCGGCACCACGCCCGCGCACATCGCCGCGATCGCCGCCAGGGTCGGAGGCCGTCCCGTGGGCGAGCGTCCGGCGCCGCGCCCGGCGCATCTGTCCTCGATGATCGCCGCCACCCCGCTGGTGCAGGAGCCGCGCCCCACGCTGGTGGGCGAGCGGGTCAACTCCCAGGGCTCGCGCAAGGCCAAGGAGCTGCTGCTGGCCGACGACTACGACGGGCTCGTGCAGATCGCCGAGGACCAGGTCGTCGGCGGGGCCCACGTGCTCGACCTGTGCGTGGCGCTGACCGAGCGCACCGATGAGGACGAACAGATGCGGCTGCTGGCCAAGCGCATCTCGCTCACCCAGCCGGCCCCGATCCAGGTCGACTCGACCGAGCCCGAGGTGATCGAGCGCGCGCTCGAGCAGATCCCCGGAAGGGCGGTGGTCAACTCGATCAACCTCGAGGCCGGCCGCGCCAAGCTCGACCGCGTGGTGCCGCTGGCGCTCGAACACGGCGCGGCGCTGATCGCGCTGACGATCGACGAGACGGGCATGGCCAAGACGGCCGAGCGCAAGCTCGAGATCGCCCGGCGCCTGCACGAGCTGTGCTGCGAGGAGCACGGGCTGGACCCCGCACTGCTGATCTTCGACTGCCTGACGTTCACGCTCGTGACCGGCGAGGAGGAGTGGCGCCCCTCGGCCAAGGAGACGATCGAGGGGATCAGGCTCGTCAAGCAGCAGCTCCCCGAGGTGAAGACCTCGCTGGGCGTCTCGAACGTCTCCTTCGGCGTGTCCCCCGCTGCCAGAGCGGTGCTCAACTCCGTGTTCCTGCACCACTGCGTGGAGGCCGGGCTCGACCTGGCGATGGTCAACCCCAACCACATCACCCCCTACGGAGAGATCTCACCCGAGGAGCGCGCGCTCGCCGACGACCTCGTGTTCGACGCCCGCGAGGACGCGCTCGAGCGCTTCATCGCCCACTTCGAGTCCCGTGGCGAGGAGCAGGCGCAGTCCGGGCCCGCCGACCCCACCGAGGGGATGGAGCCCGAGGAGGCCCTGCACTTCCACATCCTGCGCCGGCGCAAGGACGGCGTCGAGCAGTGGATCGACCGCAGCGTCGAGAAGATCGGCGCCGTCCCGACCCTCAACGACGTGCTGCTGCCGGCGATGAAAGAGGTCGGCGACAAATTCGGTGCCGGCGAGCTGATCCTGCCGTTCGTGCTGCAGTCCGCGGAAGTGATGAAGCGCGCCGTGGCCCAGCTCGAGCAGTACCTCGACAAGCTCGAGGGGCACACGAAGGGGACGGTCGTGCTGGCGACCGTGTTCGGGGACGTGCACGACATCGGCAAGTCGCTGGTCAACACGATCCTCACCAACAACGGCTATACGGTCGTGGACCTCGGCAAGCAGGTCCCGATCCAGACCATCCTCGACGCGGCCCAGCAGCACGACGCGACCGCGATCGGGCTCTCCGCGCTGCTCGTGTCGACCTCCAAGCAGATGCCGGCGTGCATCGAGGAGCTGCAGACGAGGGGCCTCTCCTACCCCGTGCTGATCGGCGGGGCCGCGATCAATCGCGCCTTCGGCTACCGCGCCCTCTACCCCGGCGGACCCGACTCCCAGGAGGTCTACGAACCGGGCGTGTTCTACTGCAAGGACGCCTTCGAGGGCCTCGCCGTGATGGACCAGCTGATCGACGAGCAGGCCCGCGGGGCGCTGGTCGAGAAGCTCCAGGGCGCCGCCCGCGAGTTCCGCGAAAGACCGGTCGAGCTCGACACCGGGCCGCCCAGCACCGACGACTCGGTGCGCTCGGCCGCGCGCACCGACGCGCCCGTCCCGACGCCCCCGTTCTGGGGCGTGCAGGAGATTCCAGTCGACCTGGGCGAGGTCTACCCCCACCTCGACACCCACGTGCTGTTCAAGCTCCACTGGGGCGGCCGGGGCAAGAAGGGAGAGGAGTGGAGGACGTTGCTGCGCGAGGACTTCCGCCCGCGCCTGGAGCGGATGTGGCGCGAGCAGAGCTACCTGCACCCGCGGGCGCTGCTGGGCTTCTTCCCCTGCTACGCGCTCGGCAACGAGATCGTCGTGCTCGACCCCGAGGACCGCACCACCGAGCTCACCCGCCTGGTGTGTCCACGCCAGAGCGCCGGCGAGCGGATCTGCCTGGCCGACTTCTTCCGCCCGGCGCTCGACGGGGCGCCTCCACCCGAGCTCGACGTGGTGGCGCTGCAGGCGGTGACGGTGGGCAGCGAGGTCACCGAGCTGCTCTCGCGCCTGGAGGCCGACGGCGAATACGCCGAGCAGCTGTTCGTCCACGGCCTCGGCGTGCAGACCGCCGAGGCGCTGGCCGAGTGGCTGCACAGCGAGGTGCGCCGCATGCTCGCCATCGCGCCCGCCCAGGGGCGGCGCTACTCGTGGGGCTACCCCGCGATCCCCGAGCAGAGCGAGCACCTGAAGGTGGACCGCCTGCTCGAGCTCTCGCGTGTCGGGATGAGCATCACCGACGGCTACGCCCCCGACCCCGAGCAGTCCACGCTGGCGCTGGTGGCACACCACCCGCAGGCGATCTACTTCGGCTCGCGCCAGGGAAGGCTCCCCGCCGAGAGCTCGCCCGACGAGCTGATCGCGGGCTCCCCGAAGGACCCCACGCTGCTGGGCGAGCTGGACGACTCAGACCCGCCCGAGGAGCAGGCCGAGGGCGAGGAACAGCCGGCCCTGGCCGGCTAGGTCCTGGGTGCTAGGCCACCTTTTGTTTCTGGTGTAGTTCGATCACCTGCGCAGACTCCTGGGCGGCGGTGGCCATCTCCAGGATCTGCTGGCGGGAGAGCGGCCTGGCGAAGTGGAAGCCCTGGCCGTAGTCGCAGTCGATGCCCCGCAGCTGGGCGACCTGGCCGCCGCTCTCGACGCCCTCGGCGACGGCCTCGAGCTTGAAGATGCGGGCGAGCGCGACGATCGCTTCGGTGAGCTCCTCGCTGTCGGGGTTGGGGTCCATCAGGAACGAGCGGTCGATCTTCAGCACGTCCATCGGGAACTGGCGCAGGTAGTTCAGCGACGAGTAGCCGGTCCCGAAGTCGTCGATCGCGAGTTTCACGCCGAGCGCGCGGAGCGCGTTCAGGCGCAGCAGGCTGACCTCGAGGTCCTGCATCATCACGCTCTCGGTGAGCTCCAGCGTGAGCGTGGCCGGGGGGATCCCGCTGTCACGCAGGGCACAGCGGACCTCGTCCACGAACTCGGGGCGCTGCAGCTGGGTCGCCGACACGTTCACGGCCATCGACAGCGGCGGTTCGCGGGGGCATTCCTTCTGCATCACGGCGGCCCAGTTGCAGGCTTCGCGGAGCACGAAGCGCCCGACGGGGACGATCAGGCCGGTGTCCTCCAGCAGCGGGATGAAGTCGTTCGGCTGGACGAGCCCGCGGGTGGGGTGCTGCCAGCGCACGAGCGCCTCCATGCCGGCGATGTCGCCCCGGCGGAGGTCCATGATCGGCTGGTAGCGCAGTGTGAACTCGCCGCAGTCCAGCGCCCGCTGGAGGTCGCTCTTGAGCTCCAGGCGGGCGAGCGCCTTGGCGTGCATGTCGGGCTGGAAGATCTGGTAGTGGCCCTTGCCGTTTTCCTTGGCCATGTACATCGCCGTGTCGGCGTTGCGCAGCAGGTCCTCGGCGTCGCGCTCGCTGATCATCGCCGGGTCGCTGAAGGCGATGCCGATGCTGGTGGCGATCTGGACGTCGCGGTCCTCGAGCGTGATCGGCGCCTGCAGCGCCTCCATCACCCGCTGGGCGATCTCGACCGCCTGCATCTCCTTCTCGGCCCCGTGGATCAGCACGGCGAACTCGTCGCCGCCGAGACGGGCGGCCGTGTCGACCGGGCGCATGCAGTCCTCCAGGCGGCGACTGACCTCCTGCAGGACCTTGTCGCCCGCGTCGTGGCCGAGCGAGTCGTTGACGTTCTTGAAGTCGTCCACGTCCATGAACAGAACGGCCACGGGCAGGTGCTGGCGGCGCTGGGCGGCGAGCGCGTGGCCGACGCGGTCGCGGAACAGGGCGCGGTTGGGCAGGCCCGTGAGGACGTCGTGGAAGGCCTGGTGCTCGAGCTCGGCCTCGAAGGCCTTGCGCTCGCTGATGTCGCGTACGTTCAGCACGATCCCGGAGATCGCCTCGTCGGCGAGCAGGTTGGTGGCCAGCACTTCGACGTCGCGCCAGCGACCCTCGGCATGGCGCACCAGGAACTCCGTCGAGACCGGCTGGCCGGCGGGCTGTTGGGCGACCGAGGCGACGAACGCCTTCATCCGTGAGGCCTCGTCCTCATGCACGAGCTCGCTCAGGCAATGCTCGGCGAGCCCGTCGGGTGCGTAGCCGAAGGTGGACTCGATCGAGGGGCTGACGTAGTGGATGGCGGCGTCATGGCCGACCACGCAGATGACGTCCGAGGAGTTCTTGATCAGCGAGGACAGGCGTGCCTCCGAGCGCTCGTGGGCGCCCTCCTCGGTCATGGCGATGCTCTGCAGGGCCAGCGCGACCTCGCTGGCGAGCGTGCCGAGGCTCTGCTGGGCGGCGTGGTCGAGCCGGTGCTCGGAGATCACGGCGAGCGCGCCCTTCAGGCTCTCGCGCACGAACATCGGCGAGAGGCACACCTCCTTGCCGCCGAGCTCGAAGGTCACGACCCGCACGGCCGCCTCGCGGGTGTGGAGGTTCTCGGGGAGCATCTGCGGCAGGATCTTGGGCAGCCCGGGGATCTTGCCGTCGCCGGGGCCGACGGGCTCGAGCGGGCCGTCCTCGTGCTCGGCGACGTACAGGGCGGCGCGGACCGGCTGGTCGACGACCGCCTGGGCGGCCTCGACGGCGGCCTCGTAGATCGCATCGCGGGTGGGCGCAGAGACGAGCGTCTCGCCGGCTTTGCGCAGGGCAGCTTCGCGCAGGGTGGCGGCCTCGTTGTGATGAACGATCCCCGCCAGGCGCATCAGCACCAGCGCGAACATGATCCCCGAGGCGGCGATCAGCACGTACAGATCGACGGACTCGTGCAGGGCCGAGCGCACCACGATCACGAGCGGGACGGTGAGGCTGGCGCTCGCCAGCAGCGCCAGCCGCTGGCGGGTCAGGCGCGTGTCGGGCACCGGCCCGCGCTCGGACAGCAGGCGCATCGAGGGGTGCAGGGCCGCAGCCCCGAAGCAGGCGTAGAAGATGCCCCAGCCGGCGTCGAGCGCGCCGCCGATCCCGTAGCCGCTGCCGCCGAGGAGCACCGAGCCGTAGATCACATCGGTGATCAGCAGCACGATCGCACCGGCGAGCACGAACAGGAAGGCGGGCTCGCGGCGGTGGCTGCCGGCGGCCACGCGGGCCACGACCCCGAGCAGCAGGATGTCCATCGCTGGATAGGCCACCGAGGCGCTGCGGCGCAGCAGCGAGAGGCCGGCCTGCTCGGCGTAGGGGGCGATCAGGTACACCCACAGCAGCGTCGCCAGGGCCGTGGTGACGATCATCGAGTCGATCAGGGGAGCGCGGTCGCGGTGATCGCGGCGTTCGCGCACCAGCAGCACCATCCCCCCGACGATGAACGGGTAGAAGGCGAGGTGGAACTGGTCGGCGACCGAGGGGAAGGGCTGTGCCTTGCCGAACAGGCGCTCGTAGTTCCACGACAGCACGCCGCTGGTCACGAACAGGGCGATGCCGACCGCGAACATGTACCAGGGGCCGCGGCTGCTGTTGGTGTTGCGCCGCGCGCCGATCACCAGCGCGACGACGGCCGAGCCGCCGATCAGGTTGAACACCAGCCCGCTGCGCAGCCACGCGGGGCCCATCGCGTGGGCCAGGCCGTAGCCGATCGCCAGCGTCAGCGCCGCCACGAGGTAGGCCAGCCACGCATACGGCGCCACTCCCTGAGGCGCCGAGACGCCTACGTTGAGGGGCGGGGTATCGCGGTTTATGAGCGCCGTGTGCTGGCGATGCACCGTTCGGGAATCGGGGCGACCCCGGACGCTCTTGAGTTGAGCAGCCAAATGTTCGACGAACGGCCCCTTGGGCAAGGCGCTGCGCGGGCCCTACAGGACCCGCTGCGGGGCGGTCAAGGGGCCCGGCCAGGGGATTCTGCGTAGGCCCTTACGGGCCACGCCCGGCCGTGGCCGCAGGGGTGGTCCCGGCGGTGCTAGTCGTCCTCGCGCGGGGGAGGACGGAAGAGGATCCGCTTGACCTCCTCGGCGGTTCCCCCGCCCAGCCGCAGGGCGGTCTGGATGCCCTCGGCTCCGAGCTCCCCGGCGTCCAGTGCCCGGCGCAGCTCGTTGAGCTGTCCGAGCGTCTCCTCGTCGACGAGCTCGCGTGCCACCTCGAGCAGGATCAGATGGCGCGGGCGGCGCAGCTCGCTGGCCTTCGCCAGGAAGGGCTCACGGGCGGCCGCGCTCATGTCCTGCAGCCCGAGGACGACGGTCTGGCGGTTCTCCAGGCGCTTGCCGACCGTCAGCCCCAGCAGCTCGTCGGCGCGCTCCTCGATCTGCTCCTCGGGCACACGCCCGGCCAGCAGCTTCAGGACCCTGCGCCTGGTCAGCAGGCTCGAGCGGTCGTCGATCAGCCGTTCGAGGAAGGCCTCGAGCTGATCCGAGGAGGCACAGCAGACGATCAGCAGGCTGCCCGGGGAGTAGCGCAGCCGGTCGGCCGGCGCCAGCACGCGGCAGTTGACCCGCAGGTCGGGGGGCCTGACCCTGCCGCCGTCGCGGCGGGGGCGGTCCGAGGAGTATCCGGTGCGCTCGTCCTCACCGATCTTGACGCTGCGTCCGGGGGGTCGGCTGGCCATCGTCCCCCATCATGACGAATGTGCCGCGTTCGGCGATCAGCCCCAGCTTGGAGGCCCGGTCAAGGCGCTTGATGCGCGCCTCCTCGCGACGGGCCTCGCGGCGGTCGGGCATCGGCAGGACCGCCGCCAGCTCGACCGGCAGGCGGCTGGCGGTGTAGCGGCTGGCCTTGCCGGCCCGGTGGCGCTCCAGACGGTGCTCGATGCGGGTGGTCCAGCCGGTGTACAGACTGCCGTCGGAGCACCTGAGCAGGTACACGCAGGGCCGCTCCTCCATCGCGGTGCGCGGGTTGCCCTCCGCGGGCTAGGCGGCGTCGGGGAGCTTGATCGGGGCGAGCGGCAGCGGGGACAGTTGGACGGGCGTGGCGTGGCTCGTGCGCAGGCGCACCTCTCGCCAGGAGAGGCCCTCGTTGACGAGCGCCGGCAGGCCCATGATCAGCGCGGTCAGCAGCTCGAGCAGCTGCAGGACGATCGCGAACGCGATCGCCCCCGGGGTGGAGACGTGGTAGGCGCCCGCCAGCACGGCGACGCAGGCCGCCTGGAAGACCCCGACGTTGGCCGGTGTGGCCGGCAGCGCGGCGGTCACGTTGACGGCGAACAGGACGGCCGCGGCGGCGCCGACCCCGGCGCCCCCCTGCAGGCCGAAGGCGTACAGCAACAGCCAGCAGGCCAGCAGCTGCAGCGCCCACGCGCTCAGCTGCAGCAGTGTCGCCGGAATCGCCGCCCGCGGACGTGAGACCACGCTGACGCCGTCGCCGAGGCGCGCCAGCCAGCGGAGTACGCCCCTGCGCAGCAGCCGCATCCGGCCCGCATAGCCGCCGGCACCGGGCAGCAGCCACGGGGCGACCGCGGCGAACAGCACCGCGGCCGGGGGCCCGAGGGCGGCGAGCAGGATCAGGCCGCCGTGGCGCTCGAGCTCGCCGAAGTCCGCGCTCGCCAGCATCGCCCCGGCGAGCAGCGCCAGGGCGAGCAGGTTCAAGAGCGCCTGGGAGACCATCGTGCCCAGCACCACGGGCAACGTCTCACGCGCGCGACCCACCCGCCGGGCAACGATCAGGGCGCGCGAGGGCTCGCCCATGCGGGCCGGCAGAGTGGC
>Ga0335085_10006678_pt1 | contig 18108 bp, 13 predicted proteins | sample Lox_Sample_45_FD_206712 | JGI IMG/M metagenome (GOLD analysis project Ga0335085, IMG submission 206712) | Soil microbial communities from Loxahatchee National Wildlife Refuge, Florida, United States - Lox_Sample_4.5 | ecosystem: Environmental > Terrestrial > Soil > Wetlands | place: USA...
CGGGAGGCGACTCGATGGCCGAGGTGAAGCGGAACTTTGACGGCTTCGTGGCGGCCCAGCGCGCGTTCTGAATGGACCTGACGCGCGAGGCCCTCGACCGCGAGTTTCCGTCGAGGCGGCATTCCGTCCAGTTCAACCACGCCGCGGTCTGCCCCCTGCCGGCGCGGACGGCCGGGGCGATCGCCGCGTACGCGCGGACCGTCTCGGAGCGGGGGTCGCTCGACTGGAAGGAGTGGACGGCCGAGACCTTGGGGCTCCGGACCCCCGCGGCGCGCCTGATCGGGGCGGACGCGAGCGCCGGCGGGGCGCAGTCGATCTCCATCGTCCCGAACACGACGTGGGGGCTGAACCTCGTGGCTCAGGGGCTTGAGCTCGGTCCCGGCGACTCGATCGTCACGACGGCCTCCGAGTTCCCCGCGAACCTGACGCCGTGGATCGCGCTGGAGCGGAAGGGCGTCGCCGTCCGGCGCCTCCCGACGCGGGACGGCGCCTTCACGGCGGATGAGCTCGCCGCCGCGTGCGACGCGACGACCCGCGTCGTCTGCGTCTCGGCTGTGGCGTTTCACACCGGTTTCCGCGCGCCGATGGAGGAGATCGGCGCCTTCTGCCGCGACCGGGCGATTGCCTTCGGCCTCGACGCCATCCAGGCGGTCGGCGCGATCCCGGTCGACGTGGCCGCCTGGAACGTCGACTTCCTGTCGGCCGACGGGCACAAGTGGATGCTCGGGACCGAGGGGTGCGGGATCCTCTTCACGCGCCCGTCGTTCCGCGAGCGCGTCCGGCCGCCGGCGGGGTGGTCGAACCTGAAGCGCGACGTCCTCTCGCACTTCCACGTTCCCGACGCGCCCGAGTACGTAACCGACGCCACGAAGTTCGAGATCGGCGCCCTCCCGACGCCGGGCGTTTACGCCCTCCGCGCGTCGCTCGAGCTGCTTCTCGAGGTCGGCCTCGAGACGGTCGGCCGGCGGATCGCCGCGACGCTCGCCGTCCTGATCGAGGGACTTCCGAAGATCTCCTTCACGCCGATTCTCTTCGGCGGCCCGCCGCGTTCCGGAATCCTCGCGGCCCGCCCGCCGGCGGGGAAGGACGCCCGCTATTTCGCGAAGAAGCTGAACGATCAGGCGATCGTCGTCACGGCGCGGGAGGGCTTCCTCCGCTTCTCGCCGCACGTCGGAAACGACGAGGAGGAAACGGCGAGAATCCTCGCCGCCCTCGCTCGCCTCTGACTACCTCCCGAGCGGGGGAAGCGCCGTGTCGGGCGGGGCGGGCGGGCGGTTTCCGAGTTCCGCGGCCGTGATCCAGTCGGCGTCGAGGATGTAGAGGCGCGGGTCGACCGGGAGGAAGCCCGAGTCCCCGAGCTTCCTTACCTCGTACCGGAGGCGCGGCGCGGGGACGAAGCCGCTCTGGCCGACGCGGCCGATCGGCTCGCCGCGTTTCACGCGGCGCCCGAGAAGGGCGAGCGTCTTGCCGAGATGTCCGAAGACGGTCCGCGTCTCGTCGTCGTGGGCGATCACGACGAGGATGCCGAGGCGCCGCCAGGCGGCGTCGGCCTTGCGGCCGGCCGGCCCGGTGTGGACGACGGTCCCGGCCGCGGGAGAGAGGACGAGCGTCCCCGCGGGCACAGCGAGATCGAGCCCGGGAAAGAACTCGTCCTCCCGCGTCAGATCCGACGTGCGGGGGCCGAAGACGGCGACGGGAGCGGCGGAAGCCGGGTCGACGGGAGAGCGCGAGGGAATCCGGAGCGGATTGAGGCGGCCGGACTCCGGGAGCGCCGCCAGGCGGCGGCGGAACAGCTCGAAGAGGCGGAGGCGCCGCCGAAGATCCGCGATCGCCGTTTCCATTTCGTCCGGGGCCGGCGGCGCCGTCTTTCCGCGAAGAACGGTCGGGAACCCCGGCGGGAGTGGAACGTCGGCCATGAGGCCGACGCGCGCCAGGAAGAGCTCGTCGGCCGCGAGGCGGCGCGAGAGCTTCTCGGCGCGCCGCCCGACGTTCTGGAACGCCTCGGCGCCGCGGCGCGCCGCTTCGCGCAGCGCGAGCCGGTCGACGGACCGGACGAGGTCGAAGACGAGGGACGGAGCGCCGGCGAGGCCGAGGAACGTGACCGTCCCGGCCGCCACGAGGAACGCCGCGACCGTTCCGCCGAGGAGCGGGCCGATGGCGACAGACCTCGTCTTCCGCTTCGGATCGCCCGGGTGAAAGCGGATCTCGCTCATGGCGGGTCGGGGCCGATCTCGATGCCGAGGCGCCGCGGATCGTCGGGGCGCTCGGGACGGAACGTCTCCGAGACGGCCAGCCGGAGGACGCCGGGCCCGGCGACCGGCAGCACCAGCCGCTTCCACGCGTCGCCGGCCAGCGTCACCCGCCCGAGCGGGCCGCCGTTCCAGGAGACGGCGACGTCGACCGGCCGGCGGTCGGGCCGCGCATTCCGGACGGGGAGCGACAGGACCCGCGTGACGCCCGGCTTCCCGGCGACGCGCCAGGCGGCCGCCTGACCCGTCCAGCGGAACGGGCGGCCGTCTCCCTCGCGCTCGACGCCCCAGGCGCCGGCCACGGCCGAGAAGCGGAACGCGGCCTCCTCCGTCCGCGTGACCCACGCGGTCCACGCCACGCCCCCCGCGAGAAGGGCGATCACGCCGGCGAGCGCGACCGGAAGGAGCCCGGACAGAACGCGGGCCGTCCGGCCGTCCGGCCGGATCGGGAGGCGGGCGGTCAGTAGGCCCACGAGCGCGGCGATCTCGGGATAGACGAGATGCGAGCCGAAAAGGAAGACGACGAGGAGGCCGATGAGGGCGGCGGCGGCGCCCACGGCCGGGAGCGCCGTTTCGGCCGACGTGTCGACCATGAACAGCGCCCGCCCCGCCCCCCGGACCATGGCGAGAAGGAGCAGCAAGAGGAGAAAACCGCCGGCGAGACCCGACTCGGCGAGCGTGCCGAGATAGAACGACGGCGGGTGGTCGGTCCACTTCACCGGGTGTCCCAGCTCCTCGGCGACGTTCGGAAACTCGGTCGGGAATCCGCCCAGCCCGACGCCGGCAACCGGCCGCTTTTTGAAGAGGGACCACGCCGCCTCGTAAAGGAGGAACCGCTCGGGTGTCCCCTCCGCCGGCGTCCGCTCCGGGCGGAGCGTCGCCTCGACCCGGGCGAGGAGAGCGGAGCGGACGGCTCCGCGGTTCGGCCAGGAGAGTGCGGCGGCGAGCGCCGCCGCGGCGAGGATGGCGAGCGCTCCGACGCTCCAGGCCACCCGCCACCGCCGGCCGCCGCGGGCCCCCGCGACGAGCCGCGTCACGCCCCAGATGACGTAGACGGCCCCCGCCGTCAGCGCGCCGATCAGTCCGGCGCGCGAGCCGGCGTCGGCCAGGACCAGGAGGACGAGCGCGACGCCGAGGGCGGCGAAGAGCCGCGTGGGCGCCCAGCCGGTGGTGGCCCGGGCCAGAAGGGGCGCGAGAAGGAGGGCGGCGGCCACGCCGGCCGCCGAGGGGTCGGTGAAGACGCCCTGCGCGCGTCCCAACGCGCGCCAGGGCTCCGCGCGCCAGAATGGGAGGACGCCGGTCTTCTGCAGAAGAGCGACGCCCCCCGCGAGGAGGGCGGCGGCAACGAGGGCGGTGTCGATGGTCCGGCGCCCGGCCGGATCGGCGCCGAGGCGCGCGGCAGCCCGGTACATTCCGACGGCAACGAGGAGCGACGCGAGGATGGCGAGGACGTCGGGGCCGGCTTTCGCCGCGTCCTCGCCCAGCACGTTCACGACGCGAGGCGGGGGGACGCCCGCCCGGAGGAGGAAGCTCGTCCGGAGCGCGACGAACGAGCCGGCCGCCGAGACCGCCGCCGCTGCGGCGAGCGCCCGCCAGGCGGGGAGGAGAGGCGCCGGAGCCGGCGGTGCGTCGACGTCGAAGAGCCGTTTCAGGCACGACCCGGCGAGGTAGCCCGAGAGGAGAACCGGTCCGGACCAGGCGGGCTCCCGGGCGCCGAAGAAGAACGCCGAGACGCCCGACCCGACGACCGCGAGAAGAGCGAGGACGAACGCCCCCCTCGGGATCGCGAGGGCGGCCGTGAAGAGGACGATCGAGGTCGCCACCACCGCGGTCCGGTAGGCGGCGATCGGGGGGAGGAGGGCCGGCGTCAGGACGGCGCCCAGGAGGGCCCAGGCCAGCGCCGCGAGAAGGATGGGGCCGGGGCGAGGAGAACTCACGAAGCGCTCGCGCTTCTCGCGCCTCTCGCCGCGGTCAGACCCGGACCTCCTCCTGGAGCGGCGCGTACGAGAGGGCCCCGGCGGCGCGGGCGCGGATCGCCTCGATGGCCGCCGACGCCGCCGAGAGCGTCGTCAGGCACGGGATGTCGCGTTCGAGCGCGGTTCGGCGGATGGCGACCTCGTCGTAGAACGACTCCCGTCCGAGCGGGGTGTTGACGACGAGGTCGACCTCGCCGTTGATGAGGCGGTCGACGATGTTCGGGCGCCCCTCGGCCACCTTCAGAACGGGCGTCGCGGTGAGGCCGCCCGCCGCGAGGGCCCGGGCGGTCCCCGACGTGGCGACGAGCGTGAACCCGAGCGCAGAGAGCTCCCGGGCGATCGGGAGGATCGCCTCCTTGTCCCCGTCGTGGACCGAGAGGAAGGCCGTTCCCTTCTCCGGGAGCCGGATCCCGGCGCCGAGGGCGGCCTTGAGGAACGCGAGGCCGAAGCTCCGGTCGTGTCCCATCACTTCGCCGGTCGAGCGCATCTCGGGGCCGAGGATCGTGTCGACCCCCTCGAACTTACGGAAGGGGAAGACCGGGGCCTTGATCGAGAAGCCGTGGAGCGGCGGCTCCTCGGTCAGCCCGACGTCGCGCAGGGTCTCGCCGAGGCAGAGGCGCGTGGCGAGGCGCGCGAACGGGACGCCCGTCGCCTTGGCGACGAAGGGGACCGTCCGGGACGCGCGCGGATTGACCTCGAGGACGTAGAGCTGCCCGTCCTTGATGGCGTACTGGACGTTCATCAGGCCGACGACCCGGAGCGCTTTCCCGAGGCGGGACGTCGCGTCGCGGATCTCGCCGAGCGCCCCGCGCGGGACGCGCCGGTAGGGGGGGAGGACGGCGTACGAGTCCCCGGAGTGGATCCCCGCCTCCTCGATGTGCTGCATGACGCCGGCGATGACGATCTCCGTCCCGTCTCCGAGGGCGTCGACGTCCAGCTCGAATGCGTCCTCCAGAAACCGGTCGATGAGGACCGGGCGGTCGGGGAAGGCGGCGAGCGCCTCCCGGAGGATCTGCCGGAGCGCCGTGTCGTCGTAGGCGATCCGCATGGCGCGCCCGCCGAGGACGTAGCTCGGCCGCACGAGGAGCGGGAAGCCGAGCGAGCGGCCCGCCTTCATCCCCTCGTTGACCGAGGAGGCCGCCGCCCACGGCGGCGCCTGGAGGCCGACGTCGGTCAGAAGGTCCCCGAAGCGCTGGCGGTCCTCGGCCCGGTCGATCGCCTCGGGCGAAGTGCCGAGAATCCTCACGCCCGCCTGCTCCAGCGGGTGCGCCAGCTTCAGCGGCGTCTGCCCGCCGAACTGGACGAGGACGCCGAGGGGATTCTCCCGGTCGACGACGGCGAGGACGTCCTCGATCGTCAGCGGTTCGAAGTAGAGCCGGTCCGACGTGTCGTAGTCGGTCGAGACGGTCTCCGGGTTGCAGTTGACCATCACCGACTCGTACCCGGCTTCCGAGATCGCCTCCGCGGCGTGGACGCAGCAGTAGTCGAATTCCAGCCCCTGCCCGATCCGGTTCGGCCCCGAGCCGAGGACGACCACCTTCCGGCGCTCGGTGGTGCCCGCTTCGTCCTCCGCTTCGTAGCAGGAGTAGAGGTAGGGCGTGAGGGACTCGAACTCGGCCGCACAGGTGTCGACGCGGCTGAAGACCGGGACGACCCCGGCGCCGATGCGCGCCGAGCGGACGTGCGCCGCGGACGTCTCCGTCAGCCGGGCCAGATCCTCGTCCGAAAGACCGTGCCGCTTGGCGTCCCCGAGGAGGGCCGCGTCGGCGAGCGTGGCCGCCCCCCGGGCGCGGACGGTTTTCTCCACGGCGATCACCTCGGCGAAGCGGTCCAGGAACCAGCGGTCGATGCCGGTGATCCCCGCGACGGCCTCGACGCTCATCCCGCTCCTCAAGGCGGCGAGGACGGCGAAGAGCCGCTCCGGACGCGGGACGCGGAGGGCGTCGGGCTTGGGCGGAGCCGCAGAGATCCCGGGATCGTCCACCCAGCCGCTGCACCCGGTCTCCAGCGAGCGGAGCGCCTTGCCGAACGACTCGGCGAAGGTCCGTCCGAGGGCCATCACCTCGCCGACCGACTTCATCTGGACCCCGAGGGTCGTGGAGGCCCCGGGGAACTTCTCGAAGGTGAAGCGCGGCAGCTTGACGACGACGTAGTCGAGCGTCGGCTCGAAGCAGGCGGGGGTCTTCTTCGTGATGTCGTTCGGGATCTCGTCGAGCCGGAATCCGACGGCGAGGAGCGCCGCGATCTTGGCGATCGGGAAGCCGGTCGCCTTGGAGGCCAGGGCCGAGGAGCGCGACACGCGCGGGTTCATCTCGATGACGATGCGGCGGCCGCTCTTCGGTTCGACGGCGAACTGGATGTTCGACCCGCCGGTCGCCACGCCGACGGCCCGGATCACCTTCCGCGCGTCGTCGCGCATGGCCTGGTACTCGACGTCGGAGAGGGTCATCTGCGGGGCGATCGTGATGGAGTCCCCGGTGTGGACCCCCATCGGGTCGAGGTTCTCGATGGAGCAGACGACGACGAACGTATCCGCCACGTCACGCATCACCTCGAGCTCGAACTCCTTCCACCCGAGGACCGACTCCTCGACGAGGACCTCGTGGACGGGGGAGAGCGAGAGGCCGCGCTTGACGATCCCCTCGAAGTCGTCGACGTTGAAGGCGATCCCGCCGCCGGTTCCGCCGAGCGTGAACGACGGGCGAATGATCACGGGAAAGCCGAAGGGGTGCGCGACGCCGCGGGCCTCGTCGAGGCTCCGGGCGAGTCCGGACCTGAGGACTCCCACGCCGGCCTTTTCCATCGCCTTCTTGAAGAGGAGGCGGTCCTCGCCGAGCCGCACGGAGCGGATGGAGGCGCCGAGCGTCTCGACGCCGTGCGCCGCGAGGACCCCCGCGTCGTCGAGCGCGACGGCGAGGTTCAGGGCCGTCTGCCCGCCGACCGTTGGCAGGAGGGCGTCGGGCTTCTCGCGGGCGATGATCGCCGCGACGGTGTCGCGGTCGAGCGGCTCGATGTAGGTCGCGTCGGCGAACTCCGGGTCCGTCATGATCGTCGCCGGGTTCGAGTTGACGAGGACGACCCGGTACCCCTGCTCGCGGAGGGCGCGGCAGGCCTGCGTCCCGGAATAGTCGAACTCGCACGCCTGCCCGATGACGATCGGGCCCGATCCGAGGACGAGGATCGACTTGAGGTCCGTCCGCTTCGGCATGGCCGCGGAGAGTTTACGGGAAGGCGGACGGCCGGTCGGCGCTCAGCGGGGCTCCACCTTCCCGAGCTTCCCGAGCATCGCGAGCCCCTGCGAGACGAGGTCCGCGTGGTCTTCGGGCACCCGCCCCTGCGGCGTCAGCTGGTCGATGAGCCGGGGAAGCATCTCGGCCAGGCCGACATTCGCCGTTCCCGCGGGAAGGCCGAGCTTCGCCGCCAGCTCGCCGAGATTCGCGCCGCCGAGGACCTTCGAGATCTGATCCGGCGAGATGGGCAGGTTCGCGCCGGTTCCGACCCAGGACTCCGCCTGCTGGGCGAGTCCCGAGGCCTTGAGCTTCTCGAGGACGCCGGTCAGGCCGCCGTTCTGCTGGAGGACCTGCAGCGCGAGCTGGCAGAGCTGCTTTCCGCTGCTCCCCGGTGAGGAGCCGCCGAGGAAATTTCCGGAGAGTCTGCCGAGGATTCCGTCGAGTAGGCCCATGGGGTCTCCTCCGTCGTTTCAGGTCGTCCGGGGACCCGAGTCTGTCACGGGCCATCCTTCCGGAGAAGGTCGGCGCGGATCCAGCCGACCCGGTTGTCGGGAAGGCGGACGAAGACCCAGCCGTCCTTTTCCTCCATGCCGGTCACGCGCGTGTTCTTCGCGAGGCGGCCGAGGACGGCGGACTTCGTGGACGGTTCCTCGCGCAGCTGCGTCTTGTCGCTCTTCACGACCCAGGTGGGCCGGAGGTCGGGAGCGTGGGGGGCCGGTGCGGGCTCGGCCTCGGCGGCGGCCGCCGGCGGCGGCGCGGGAGGGGGCGCTGGAGCGCAGGCCGTGAGAGCCAGGGCGAAGAGCAGGAGAGCGGAACCGGCCGAGCCGAGCGACCTCACGTCGCGGCGCCTCCCGAGGCGCCGAGCGCCATGAGCAGGAAGGCCTGGATGTCGGCGGTCTCCTCGATCAGCTTGGCCGTCGGCTTGCCGGCGCCGTGGCCGGCCTTCGTCTCGATCCGGACCAGGATCGGCGCGTCGCCCCCCTGCGCCGCCTGGAGGGCGGCCGTGTACTTGAAGGAGTGGGCCGGGACGACGCGGTCGTCGTGGTCCGCCGTGACGGCGAGGACCGCGGGATATTTCGCCCCTTTCCGGATGTTGTGGAGCGGCGAGTAAGGGTGGATCCACTTGAACGCCTCGGGGTCGTCCGGCGAGCCGTAGTCGGAGACCCACGCCCAGCCGATCGTGAACTTGTGGAAGCGGAGCATGTCCATGACCCCGACGGCCGGGACGGCGGCGCCGAAGAGATCGGGCCGCTGGTTCAGGACGGCGCCTACGAGGAGGCCGCCGTTCGACCCGCCGACGATGCCGAGGTACGGGGGCGAGGTCCACTTGTTCGCCACGAGCCATTCGGCGGCCGCGATGAAATCGTCGAAGACGTTCTGCTTCTTCCCCAGCATTCCCCCCTTGTGCCATTCCTCGCCGTACTCCGAGCCGCCCCGGATCGAGGGCTGGGCGTAGAGTCCGCCGCTCTCGAGCCACGCGATCCGGCCGGGCGAGAAGGAAGGACCCTCCGCCACGTTGAAGCCGCCGTAGCCGTACAGATACGTCGGATTCCGGCCGTTCGTCTTCATCCCTTTCCGGTGGACGAGGAACATCGGGATCCTCGTCCCGTCCCGGCTGGAGTAGAAGAGCCGCTTCGTCTCGAAGGCGGCCGGGTCGAAGTCGACCTTCGGCTTCCGGAAGATCGTGCTCGCCCCGGCCGCGAAGTCGTACCGGAAGACGGTCGTCGGGTAGGTGAAGGAGGTGAACGTGTAGAAGGTCTCGGTATCGGTCCTCTTCCCGGTGAAGCCGCCGAGGAGACCGAGCGTCGGGAGGGCGATCTTCTTCTCGAGCTTTCCGGCGAGGGTGAAGATCCGCGCCTCCTCGGCCGCGTCCCTCATGGTCTGGACCACGAGACGGTCCGCGATGAGCCTCACGCCCGTGACGACGTCGGCCGAGGGCGGGATGACGTCCCGGAGGACCGGTTTGGCCTTCGGATCGGCCGCGAGCGCCCGTTCGAAGGCTGAAAGGTCGACCGTCGCGACCCGCCCTCGCGGGGCGTCCTTGTCGGTCCAGACGTAGAAGAGCGTTCCGACGTTGTCGACGACCTCGTACTTGGCGTCGAAGTCGTCGAAGAGCTTCACGAAGCCGCCGCCTCCCCGCGTCAGGTCCCGGACGTAGATCCGGTTCCGGGTGTCGGTCCCTTTCCAGACGCCCACGACGAGGTACCGTCCGTCGTCGCTGACGGTGGGCCCGAAGCCGAGCTCGGGATCGTCCGGGCGCTCGTAGACGAGGAGGTCCTCGGCCTGCGGAGTCCCGAGCCGGTGATAGAAGAGCTTCTGGTTCCTGTTCAGCGCCTCGAGTTCCCGGCCCGGGACCGGCGCGTCGAATCGGGAGTAGTAGAAGCCCTTCCCGTCTGCCGTCCAGGCGGCCCCCGAGAACTTCACCCACTTCAGGAGGTCGCCGGTCTCCTCTCCGGAGGCCACGTCGAGGACCCGCCACTCGTTCCAGTCGGAGCCGGCGGCGGCGAGGCCGTAGGCGAGGTGCTTCCCGTCCTTCGAAACGGCGTAGCCCGAGAGCGCCACCGTTCCGTCCGGGCTCAGCGTGTTGGGGTCGAGGAGGACGCGGGGAACCGCGTCGAGTTTCGGGAGGACGTAGAGGACGGCCTGGTCCTGGAGGCCGTCGTTCTTCGTGAAGAAGTAGAGGCCTCCTTCCCGGGAGGGGGGACTGGTCCGTTCGTAGTTCCAGAGCTTCGTCAGGCGTTCGCGGAGCTTCGGCCGCTCGGGGACGGAGGCGAGCCAGCTCTCCGTCAGCCGGTTCTCCGCCTCGATCCAGGCCCGGGTCGCGGGGGCGTCGGGATCCTCGAGCGGCCGGTACGGGTCCGCGATCTTCTGTCCGTGGTAGTCGTCGACCGTGTCGGAGGTGGGCGCTTGCGGATAAGAGAAGGCCTTCCTCGAGTCGCCGCCCGCGGCGGCGGAATACGCCGCGCCGAGGAGGAGGCAGAGCGGGAGCGGGAAGAGCACGGCCGGAAGATACAGCGAGGTCATGGGCCCGCGATCCTAGCGTGACCCAGAGGCCTGTACCATTGGCCCGCCATGCCAAAGCGCCTTTCGGTCCACAAGTTCGGCGGCACCTCCCTCGGGGACGCCGAGCGGATTCTCCGGGCCGCCGACCTCCTCCGCGCCGCGGCCCGCCGCGGGCCGGTCGTCGCCGTCGCCTCGGCGATGGGCGGCGTCACGGACCAGCTCCTCGCGGCGGCGCGCGACGCCGAGGGGGGGCGGATCACCGCGGCGCGCGAAATCGTGGAGCGGCTCCGCGCCCGGCACGAGGAGACGGCGCGCGCCCTCGCACGCGCCACGCGGGCCCGCATCGCCTTCGATGCCCGCCCGCTCGAGGAGCTGCTGACGGCCCTCTCCGGCGTTGCCCTTCTTCGCGAGCGCTCGCCGCGGGTGACGGACCTGATCGCCTCCTTCGGCGAGCGGCTCTCGGCCCCCCTCGTCGCCGCGGCGGTGTCGGCGCGGGGCGTCCCGGCGGCCCCCGTCGACGCCCGGCGGATGCTCGTGACCGACGAGAAGCACGGCGCGGCCACCTGCGACCGGGCGAGGAGCGACGGGCGCGTCCGGCGGCTCCTCCTGCCGAAGGTCCGGAAGGGGATCGTTCCGGTGGTGACCGGCTTCATCGCGAAGAGCCCTCGCGGCGAGACGACGACGCTCGGCCGCTCCGGGTCGGACACGACGGCGGCCCTCCTCGGCGCCGCGCTGCGCGCCCGGCAGGTCGTCATCTGGACCGACGTGGACGGCGTCCTCTCGGCCGACCCGCGGATCGTGCGGGGCGCGCGGCTCCTGCCGCGCCTCTCGTACCGCGAGGCGGCCGAGATGACCTTTTTCGGGGCCCGGGTGCTCCATTTCCCGGCCGTGATCCCGGCGATCGCCGCGGGGATCCCGCTGGTCATCCGGAACTCCTTCCGCCCGGAGGAGCCGGGGACGACCATCGCGGCGACGGGAGACGGGCGGACGGGGATCCGCGCCGTGACGGCGATTCCGGGGATGTGCCTCCTGTCGCTCGACGGGCGCGGCATGACGGGCGTGCCCGGCATCGCGGCGCGGGTCTTCGGGGCGACGGCGCGCCTCGGCGTGTCCGTCGTGATGTTCTCGCAGGCCTCGTCGGAGCAGAACATCGCCCTCGTCCTTCCCGAGGTGGACCGTGCCCGGACCGTGGCCGCGCTGGAGCACGAGTTCCGGTACGAGAGGCTTTCCGGCGCCATCGACGGCGTCACCGCGCGCTCGCCCGTCGCCGTCGTGGCGGCGGTGGGGGAGGGGATGCGCGGCACGCCGGGGATCGCAGCGAAGGTCTTCGCGGCGGTCGCCCGCGCCGGCGTCAACGTCGAGGCGATCGCGCAGGGCTCGTCGGAGTGCAACATCAGCTTCTGTGTGGAAGGCCAGGACAGGGAAAGAGCCGTTCGGGCCCTGCACAAGGCGGTCGAATTCTGATGCGGGGGAGGCGACGTCCGTCAGCTCATCGGGGAATGCCGGGGCGACGGCGGGGCCCCACCCCCGCCGTCCCCCCGTACCCCCTCGACTTCCGCAGAATCGTTACCGTTTTCGCGCCCGCGTCGGTCGCGAACCTCGGCGTCGGCTTCGACGCGCTGGGCGTGGCGCTCGACGGGCCGGGCGATCTCGTCTCCGCTCGCCTCGTGGAGACGCCGGGGGTCCGCCTCGTCGCCATCGAGGGGGACGGGGACCGCCTCTCGCGGGACGCGCGCCGGAACACGGCCGGCGTGGCGGCCCTCGCGGTCCTCGAGGAGTTTGCGGGAAGAGGGCGCTTCGGAATCGAGCTGACGCTGGTCAAGGGGCTGCCGATTTCGAGCGGCCTCGGCTCCTCGGCGGCCTCGGCTGCCGCCGGAGCCTACGCGGCGGGACTCCTTCTGGGCATCGCGGACAAGACGAAGCTCCTCCACGCCGCCCTCGCCGGAGAGCACGCGGCCGACGGCGCGTGGCACGGCGACAACGTCTTTCCGTCGCTCCTCGGCGGCCTCCTGCTCGTCCCCTCCTCGAACCCGGCCGGGCCGCTCTCGACGATCGCTCTTCCCGTCCCGGCGCGTCTCCGTTTCGTCCTCGTCCATCCGGAGCTCGAGATCGCGACACGGCAGGCCCGCCGCGTCCTTCCGAGGCGCGTGACGCTCGGAGACCACATTCGCAGCGGTGCCGCCTTCGCCGGCCTCGTCGCGGCGCTCCATTCCGGCGACCTCGCCGCCGCCGGGCGATTCGCCGCCTCCGACACGATCGTCGAACCGGCCCGGGCCCCGCTCGTCCGGGGCTATGCGGCCGTCCGGCGAGCCATGGAGGAGGCCGGAGCCCTCGGGGTCGTCCTGGCGGGAGCCGGGCCGTCGCTCCTCGCGCTCTGCCGGGCCGGCGCCCCGGCGATCCGCGTCGCCGCCGCCGCCGAATCGGCCTACTCGCGCGAGGGGATCGCCGCCACGGCTCGGGTCCATCGCGTCGACACGCGGGGGGCGCGGAGCGTGAGGCCATGAATCGCTTCGGCGGGAGAGGGTAGAGCGGATGGCCGAGCGGACGCCGTCCGGGGGGATCCCGTCCTTCGCCTTCGAGATGCTCCGGAAGGTCCTCCGGGACCTTCCGGCCGGCATCCTCCTCATCTCGCCCGACGGCACGATCACGCTGGCCAACCGGACGGCCGCCGACCTCCTGCGCCGCCCCGAGGGCGACCTCGTCGGGGCGAACGTCTTCAGCGACCCCTGGAGCCCGCTCCGAGAGGACGGCACGCCGTACGGGCCGGGCGAATCCCCGCTCGCCCAGGCGCTCGTCAGCAAGGTCGCCGTCCGGAACGTCATCGTCGGTGTCCCGGGAGCGCAGAACCCGACCTGGCTGCTCTTGAGCGCCGAACCGGAGTTCTCCGCGGAGGGCGATGTGAGGCAGGTCGTCTGCAGCTTCCTCGACGTGACGGAGGGGCGGCGGGCCGAGGAGGAGATCGAGCACCTCGCCTACCACGATTCCCTCACCGGGCTTCCGAACCGGCTCCTCTTCGCCGACCGGATCGAGGTGGCCCTCTCGAAAGCGCGCTATTCGCGCGAGGCGCTGATGGTCCTCGTGGTCGACCTCGACCGCTTCAAGCTCATCAACGACAGCCTCGGCCACAAGGCGGGCGACGCCCTCCTCCAGCAGACGGCGGCGCGTCTTCGCCACTGCATCCAGGATGGCGACACCGTCGCCCGGCTCGGAGGGGACCAGTTCCTGATCCTGATGCCGCGGATCGGCTCCCCGTCGGCCATCCCGACGATCGCCGAGCGGATTCTCGAGGCGCTCCGCCGCCCGTTCCACATCGACAACCGCGAGCTCTTCGTGACCGGCTCGATCGGGATCAGCCTCTTCCCGGATGACGGCGACGACGTCCAGACGCTGCTCCAGTGCGCCGACACCGCGATGAATCGCGTCAAACGCGAGGGGCGAGACGCCTTCATGCTCTACCGGCCCGACATGAACGCGCGGGCGCGCGAGCGGATGAAGCTGGAGACGAGCCTTCGGCGCGCCCTGGAGCGGACGGAGTTCCTCCTGAACTACCAGCCGCAGATCGACCTCGCGAGCGGGCAGATCGTCGGCGCCGAAGCGCTCCTGCGCTGGCGGCGGGGGGACAAGGTCGTGGTCCCGCCGTCGGACTTCATCTCCATCCTCGAGGAGACGGGCCTCATCGTTTCGATCGGCGAGTGGGTCCTCCGGACCGCCGCCGCGCAGGTGAGGGCGTGGCAGGCCGCCGGCCTGCCGCTGCTCCGCCTGGGAATCAACCTCTCCGCGCGGCAGTTCCAGCACGCGGGCCTCGTCGACGCCGTCCGGAAGGTCCTCTCGGAGACGGGCCTGCCGGCGCGGTCGCTGCTGCTCGAGATCACCGAGAGCGTCGCGATGGAACGCGCCGCCGGGAGCCTGGCGAAGCTGGCCGAGCTGAAGCGTCTCGGGATCCAGCTCGCCCTCGACGACTTCGGCACGGGCTATTCGTCTCTCTCGTACCTGAAGCGGTTTCCGATCGACGTCCTGAAGATCGACCAGGTGTTCGTCCGCGGCGTGGAGTTCGACCCGAAAGACGCCGCGCTCGGCGCCACCTCCATCGCCATGGCCCACGGGCTGAACCTCCGGGTCATCGCGGAAGGGGTCGAGACGGAAGGCCAACGCGAGTTCCTGAGGCGGCACGGCTGCGACGAGATCCAGGGGTTCCTGGTCGCCCGGCCGCTGTCGCCCGAGGGCTTTCGTAAACTGCTCGGGTGACGTCGACCGCCGTCTCCGCCTCGTTCCGCTGCCTGGCCTGCGGCGCGTCGGCGTCCCTCTCCCAGCTCGCGTCGTCGTGCGCCTCCTGCGGCGGCCTTCTCGAGGTGCACGCGGACCTGAAGGCCTGGGGGCGGAGCGGGGCCGAGTGGCGGGACCTCTTCGACCGGCGCCGGGCGGCTCTTCCCTCGGAGGCGACGCCGCCCTACCAGCGGAGCGGCGTCTGGCGCTTCCGTGAGCTCGTCCTCCCCGACCTTCCCGAGGGCGGCATCGTCTCGAAGCCGGAAGGGGGGACGCGCCTCTATCCGGGGCGCGCTCTCGGCGAGGCCCTCGGTCTGGCCCGGCTCTTCGTCAAGCACGAGGGAGAGAACCCGACCCTCTCGTTCAAGGACCGCGGCATGACCGCCGGCGTCTCGTGGGCGAAGCACCTGGGCCTCGCCGACGTCGCCTGCGCGTCCACGGGGGACACCTCGGCGGCGCTCGCGGCCTACGCGGCCGAGGTGCCGGGAATGCGGGCGATCGTCCTCCTCCCGCACGCGAAGATCACCGACGAGCAGCTTTCGCAGGCGCTCCACTACGGCGCCACGACGCTCGGACTCGACACCGACTTCGACGGCTGCATGCGCCTGGTCACGGAGCTGACGAGCGTCCGTCCCATCTACCTCCTCAACTCCCGGAACTCGGTCCGGATCGAGGGGCAGAAGACGATCGGGTGGGAGGTGATCCAGGATCTGGGATGGGAGGTCCCCGACTGGATCGTCGTCCCCGTCGGAAACGCGGGAAATGTCTCGGCCATCGGAAAGGGGCTTCGGGAGTGGCTCGAGCTGGGGATCATCGGGAAGAAGCCGCGCCTCGCCGGCGTCCAGGCCGAGGCGGCGGATCCGTTCTACCGTTCGTACGAGACGGGCTTCCGCGAGCGTGTCACGCGGGTCGCGGGGGAGACCGCGGCCTCGGCCATCCGGATCGGCGCCCCGGTGTCGCATCCGAAGGCGGAGCGCGAGATCCGCTTCTTCGACGGGGTCGTGGCACGGGTCGACGAGGCCGGGCTCCTCGACGCGGGAGCCCTCGCCAACCGCCACGGCCTCGCCCTCTGCCCGAACTCCGCCGTCGCCCTCGCCGGTGCGGCGAAACTGCGCCGCGAAGGTGTCATCGGGAAGGACGATCTGGTGGTCGTCGTGGCCACCGCCCACGCCCTGAAGTTCGCGGGGACGGCCGCGGCCTACCACCGGAGCGGGGCCCGGCTCGCCAACCCGGCCCGCCGCCTACCGGCCACGCTGGACGAGGTGCTTCGGGCGCTTCGGGTCTGACCGGTCCTCAGGCGTGGGGCGGCTCGGTCGCGCTCCGGATGAGCATCAGCGTGGTGGTTCCGATCTCGAATTCCGCGCGGTTCTCGAGCTCCACGCGCGAGACGCGCTCCTCGCCGATCCAGGTGCCGTTCGTCGAGTTCAGGTCGACCAGGAACACCTTGTCGTCGAGAACCTCGATGGCCGCGTGCTGCCGCGAGCACTGGATGTCGGCGACGACGATGTCGGCCTGCGCGCGGCCGATGACGACCTTGGGTTTCGTGATCTCGAAGATCCGGCCCGCCTCGGGCCCCGAGATGCAGGCGAGCGAAAAGCGGTAGCCGACGGGAAGGCGCAGCCGGCGCTCGTGGCCGGCCGCCTCCACGGCGGCGGCCTTGTCCGTCGTGCCGGGCTTCGGAAACCCGGGAGGCGGAGCCGTGGCGTCGGGAACGACGGCCGCCTCGAGCGGGCTCGGAGGCGTCACGACGGTGGGGACCGCGCGCGCCGGGGCGCCGGGCATCATGGCGCGCCGCCGCTTGCTGGCTTCGGTCAGGGCCGTTTCGTCGAGGGCGAAGTCGTCCGGGCCCGGCGGGCCGGCGGAGCGGGCCTCAGCCGGCGACGCGGGCGGGGGCGCCGGTGCCGGACGCACGGGCGCCTTCGGCTTCCCCGCGCCGGCCGGATTCACGATCTCGAAAATGGTGTTGCACCGGGTGCACCGGATCTTCTTCGTCAGGGCGCTGGCGAAGCGGCTCTCGTCGTAGTTGTAGCGCGCCTGACAGGAGGAACACTGGATGATCAAGGCCGCCTCTTCTCCGCCGGGGAGACCGGGTGTTTCGGTCCGATTAGACCGCGGGCCGCCCCGTTCAGCAAGCCGCCACCCCCCGCACGGCGCGGGCATGGACGCGGGGAACGACAGCGCAAAGACGATCGATTTCTTCCGGGTTCGTCGTCCAGCCGAACGAGAAGCGAAGGGTGCCGCGCGCTTCCTCGGGCGAAAGGCCCATCGCCAGGAGGACGAAGCTGGGCTTCGTCGTTCCGCTGGCGCAGGCCGATCCGCTGGAGACGGCGATTCCCTCGAGATCGAGGGCGGCGAGCAGGATCTCTCCGGAGACCCCGGGAAAGACGACCGAGGAAGCCGTCGGAAGCCGTTCGGCCCCTCCCGGGGACGCCCCGTTCACCTTCAGACCGGGAATGGCGGAACGGAGGCCGTTCTCGAGGCGGTCGCGGAGGGCGGCGAGTCGGGCGCTCTCCGACGCCCTTCGGGCGGTCGCGAGAGAGGCGGCCGCGCCGAGTCCGACGATCGCCGCCACGTTCTCCGTTCCGGCGCGGCGCCCTTTCTCCTGCCCCCCTCCCGCGGCGACCGGTGCAAGGCGCGTCCCCTTCCGGATCCAGAGGGCTCCGGCCCCTTTCGGACCCCCGAACTTGTGGGCCGTGAGGGAGAGGAGGTCGACCCCGAGCTGGCCGGTGTCGACGGGGATTTTCCCGACGGCCTGCACGGCGTCCGTGTGGGCGAGGACCCCGGCCGCCCGGGCGCGAGCCGCGAGGCGGGGGAGCTCTCCGTTCACGATGCCCGTCTCGTTGTTGGCGAGGATCGCGGAAACGAGCGCCGCCGAGCCGTCCAGCCGCGTGTCGAGCGCTTCGCGCGCCGGAAGTCCGCTGCCGTCGACGGGAAGCTCGACGGCCTCGAAACCGAGAGAGACGAGCGAGCGCGCCGCCTCCCGGACGGCGGGATGCTCGGCCGCGGTGATGAGGACGGCCGTGCGGGCCGGATCGAGGTCGCGGGCCGCGAGCGCGGCGCCCTTGACGGCCAGATTGTCCGACTCGGTTCCTCCCGAGGTGAAGACGATCTCCTCGGGCCGTCCTCCGATCGCCCGCGCCACTTCGGCGCGGGCCTGCTCGACCGCCTGCCGCGCGGCGCGTCCGGCCGCGTGGACGGACGAAGGGTTCCCCGAAAACGCCGTCCACGGGGCCATGGCCTCCAGGACCTCCGGGAGAACGGGCGTCGTGGCGTGGTGGTCGGCGTAAAGCAAGTCGCTCCCGTACAAGGCGTTCTGATCCCCGGGCCGATTCTATGCGGCGCGGGCGGGAGGCCGGGTATTCCCGGGATCCAACCCGTCTCGACCTG
>Ga0335085_10006679_pt1 | contig 18108 bp, 12 predicted proteins | sample Lox_Sample_45_FD_206712 | JGI IMG/M metagenome (GOLD analysis project Ga0335085, IMG submission 206712) | Soil microbial communities from Loxahatchee National Wildlife Refuge, Florida, United States - Lox_Sample_4.5 | ecosystem: Environmental > Terrestrial > Soil > Wetlands | place: USA...
TGGGGGGTGGGGGGGGGGGGGGGGACGGTGTGGGATGCCATGGCCTACGACCCGCAGCTGGACCTGCTGTACTTCGGTACCGACAACGGCGGTCCCTGGAACAAGAAGTTCCGCTCGCCGGGCCGCAGCGATGATCTCTTTATCGCCTCGATCATCGCCGTGCGCCCCGACACCGGCCAGTACGTGTGGCACTTCCAGAACACGCCCGGAGAAATGTGGGACTACAGCGCCACGCAGTCACTGGTGCTGGCGGACCTGACCATCAACGGGCAGCTGCGCCACGTGATCATGCAGGCGCCCAAGAATGGCTACTTCTATGTGCTCGACCGGCAGACCGGCAAGCCGATCAGCATCCACCAGTACGTCGACAATCTGAACTGGGCCAAGGGCGTCGATCCGGTCACGGGCCGGCCCGAGGTCAATCCCGAGGCGCTGTACGACCACACCGGCAAGCCCTGGGTGGGCGCTCCCGGACCGGCCGGTGGTCACAACTGGTCGCCGATGTCCTTCAGTCCGCAAACCGGCCTGGTCTACATTCCGGTCATCGAGGTCTCCTTCCCCTACATCGGCCAGAGCCGCTTTCACCCGACCAATCTCACCTTCAATATCGGCATCGACCAGAACGCCGGCAGTCTGCCGCAGGATCCGGTGATCAAGGCGGCGGCGCTCAAGGGATTGAAAGGCCATCTGTCGGCGTGGGATCCGGTGAAGCAGCAGGAAGTGTGGCGCGCCGAGGTGCCCTATCCGTGGAACGGCGGCACGCTCGCCACGGCCGGTCACGTGGTCTACCAGGGCGATGCCATGGGTCGCTTCAACGCCTACGGCGACCGCGACGGCAAGCTGCTGTGGAGCGTGCAGACCGGCACCGGGATCCTGGCCGGGCCGGTCACCTACGCCGTGAACGGCAAACAGTACGTGGCGGTGGAAGCAGGCTGGGGCGGGGCGTTTGCGCTCTCCGCCGGGGAGCTCGCGCGGCGCACCCAGATCGACCGCGGCAACGTGCCGCGGGTGCTGGCCTTCAGCCTGGACGGCACCGACACCATACCGGCGGTGCCGCCGGCCTCGAGCGAAGTGCTGACGAAGGTGCCCGAGCTCGGCAACGCCGCGCAGATCGCGCAGGGCAAGCTGCTGTATCACACCTTCTGCGGCAATTGTCACGGCGACACCGCCGTGAGCGGCGGCACCATGCCGGATCTGCGTTACTCGAGCGCGCTGCACGATGATGAGCTGTTCCAGAAGATCGTCCACGACGGGGTGCTCGAGCCCAAGGGCATGGTCGCCTTCGGCAGCGTGCTGGAGCCGCCGCAGATCGAACTGATCCGCGCCTACGTGACCCACCGCATCAATGAGAGCGTGGCCGAGCCGCAGGCCAGCGGGAGGAGGTGATGCGGCGGCGCGCCGCGCTGCTGTGCTGGCTGCCGGTGCTGCTGGCGGCCGGGCAGTCCGGGGCGCTGGCGTCGGGGCCGGCGGCGCCGAAAACCCTCACCGTCGCATTGCCCGCCGGCACGCTGCGGGGTGCCGAGGTGGACGGGGTGCGCAGTTTCCTCGGCGTTCCCTATGCGCAGCCTCCGGTCGGCGCACTGCGCTGGCGTGCGCCGCGTGCGCTCGGCCCCTGGAGCGGCGTGCGCGATGCGCTGCGCTTCGGGCCCGAGTGCATGCAGGGCGCGCGCGCCGCCTCGGGTGTGTCCATGAGCGAGGATTGCCTGTATCTGAACGTGTGGGTGCCGGCGCGGCGCAGCCGCCGGCAGCTGCCGGTGATGGTGTGGGTGCATGGCGGGGCCTTCAAGGTCGGCACCGCTTCCCAGCCGGTGTACGAGGGCGCCAGCCTCGCGCGCGCCGGCCTCATCGTCGTGACGCTGAACTACCGGCTGGGCAAGTTCGGCTTCCTGGCCCATCCGGCGCTGACGGCGGAGGATCCCGATGGCCTGCTCGGCAACTATGGCCTGATGGATGTGATCGCGGCACTGCAGTGGGTGCACACCAACATCAAGTCCTTAGGGGGCGATCCGCGCAAGGTGACCCTCGCCGGACAGTCCGCCGGCGGGGCCGCGGTCTATGACCTGATGACCTCGCCGCTGGCGGCGGGACTTTTCTCCCAGGCCATCATCGAATCGGGCGTCTTCAGCACGCCCACGACCCCCTTTGCCACCGCCGAGCGGGACGGCGCCGCCGCCGCGCGCTCCTGGGATCCCGGCGCCACCGATGCCGCGGCGCTGCGGCGCCTGCCGGCGGCACAGATCCAGGGCAGCGGGCCGCCGCTTGCGGGCAACTTCGGGCCCATGATCGACGGCAAGGTGCTGCCGGAGGACATCGCCACCGCCTTCGATGCCGGACGCATGGCCCGCGTGCCGCTGCTGATCGGCTCGAACAGCTACGAAGCGGGTTTCTTCGGCGACACCGGCAAGGGCCTGGCGCAGCGCCTCGGGGAGTCCTGGCGGCGGGTGACCGCGGTGTACGACGGCTACGGCACCCACCAGACCGAGCTGATCGAAAAGCAGCTCACCACCGACATGATGATCACCGCACCCACGCGCACCGCGGCGCGGGCGGCGGCGGCGCGCGGTGCGCCGACCTTTCTGTACTACTACTCGTATGTGCCGCCGGCGCAGCGCACACGCACCCCGGGCGCCTCGCACATGGACGAGGTGTACGCGCTGTTCGGACATCTGAACCTGATGCCCGGCGGGGCCGCCGCGGATGCCGCGACCACCCCGATCGTGGCGGCGCTGCAGGAGCGCTGGGCGCGCTTTGTCACCACCGGCACGCCGGCCAGCAAGGCCGAGCCGTGGCCGCCACTGGATCTGGATGCGCCGCAGCTGCTTGAGTTCACCAACAGCGGGGCAGTCGTGCGCAGCAACTTCGCGCGCGAGCGGCTGGACCTGGCTGCGGCCATCCCCGCCGGCGCCGTGCAGCCCTAGCGCAGGGTGTTGAGCCGGTCGCTGCCCATGCGCTCGAGCATCCAGCCCGGATACTCCGGCGTGAGCGCCGAGACCTGATTCAGCGCGTTCAGATCCTCGCTGCTGAGCTTGACCGAGGTTGCGCCCAGGTTGTCGCTCAACTGCTCGCGGCTCTTGGCCCCCACGATCACCGACGTCACCGCGCCCTGGTGCAGCAGCCAGGCGAGGGCGATGCGTGCCACCGAGACATTCAGCCGCTGCGCGATCGGACGCATGACATCGATGATGCGGAAGGCCTTGTCACGGTCCACCGGCGGAAAGTCGAAGCTGCTGCGCCGCGCGCCCTCGGGACCTTGCGCATCGCGGCTGAACTTGCCGGACAGGAACCCCCCGGCGAGCGGGCTCCATGGCAGGATGGCCAGACGCTGGTCCTGGGCGAGCGGGATGATTTCCCGCTCCAGTTCCCGCCCGGCGATGGAGTAGTAGGCCTGCACGCTCTCGAAGCGCGCCAGCCCCTTGCGCTCGCTGATGCCCAGGGCCTTGGCGATGTTCCAGGCGGCATGGTTGCTGATGCCGAGGTAGCGCACCTTGCCCGCGCGCACGCAGTCATTGAGTGCCTCCAGGGTCTCCTCGATCGGCGTCAGCGGATCGGTGCCATGGATCTGGTACAGATCCACGTGCTCGAGCTGCAGACGCTTGAGGCTCGCATCCAGCGCCGCCATGATGTGATAGCGCGACAGCCCCAGCTGATTGGCGCCCGGGCCGGAGCGGCCGAACACCTTGGTCGCCAGCACGAACTGATCGCGCGGCACAGCGAGGTTACGCAGCGACTGGCCGAGGATCTCCTCGGAGCGTCCGGCCGAGTAGACATCGGCGGTGTCGAAGAAATTCACGCCGCCATCGACCGCGGTCTTGACCAGTTCATCGGCGCTGGCCTGTCCGACGCTGGCGATCTGCGCCCAGATGCCCTCGGCGCCGCCGAAGGTCATGGCGCCCAGGCAGATCTCCGAGACGACGAGCCCGGTGTTGCCGAATTTCTTCATCCGCATGGTGGGGTCCTTGCTCGCTTAGGTTCCGGCGGCCTTGCCGGCGGCGGCCTCGCGCACGGCGGCATCCAGATCATCACCCAATTCCAGATAGCGTCCCGACAGGGCGCTGTAGCGGCCGCTGGCCAGATCCAGGCAGCGCTGTGCGCAGCGCACCAGATCGGCGTTGCGGTGCGGGGACTCACGCACCGAGCGCAGCCGCTCCACCATGCCGGGCAGCCAGCGCTGCGCATCCGGATGATTGGCGGTGTGCTCGGCCATGCCGGTGTACACGAAGCCCGGATCGATGGAGTAGACGTTGACGCCGAACTCGCGCGCCTCGGCGGCCGCGACCGCCGCCAGGCGCGTCTGCGCAATCTTGCCGAGGCAATAGGCGCTCAAATACGGTGCGACGATGCGGCTGGCAATGGCCGACACCAGGATCACCGTGCCGGCGCGCCGCTGGGTCATGCCGGGCATCACCCGCTGCATGTAGTAGAAGGGCGCGCGGATGTGCACGTACTGCGCGGCCACCCACTGCTCCGGATCCACGCTCCACACCGGTCCGAAGGGGCCGGGGACCCCGGCATTGCTCACCAGGATGCTCACCGGACCGAGTTCCTTCTCGGTGGTGCTCACCACGCGGTCGACATCCTCCGGCACCGTGACATCCCCCGGCACCGCAATGGCCCGGCCGCCGATGCGCCCGATGTCCTCCACCGCCGCGGCGAGCTCGCCCGCGGAGCGCGCCGTCAGCGTCACCGCCGCGCCCTCGCCAGCGAAGCGCATCGCGATCGCACGCCCGAAGCCGCGTCCGGCCCCGGTGATGATGGCGACCTGACCTTTGAGCAACTCTCCCATGGCGACACCTCGAGTGTAGGGGTGCAGTCTAAGGCAGCCGGGCGATGCCGTGTGAGGCGAAGCGCTTTTGTCCCACCGCGCGCGGCGCGTGCGCTTAAAATGGCGGCATGTACACCACCAGCTCTGCCATGTTGTCGGCCCTGCGTGAAGCGGGCGTGCAGTATCTGTTCGTGAATCTGGGCAGCGACCACAGCGCCTTCATGGAGGCCTATGCCAGCGCGCGCGCGACGCAGCAGGGCGCCGAGTTTCCCTACCCCGAGGTCATCACCTGCCCGAATGAGATGGTCGCCCTGAGTGCGGCCCACGGCCATGCCGCGGTGAGCGGGCGCGCCCAGGCGGTGCTGGTGCACGTGGAATGCGGCACCCAGGCGCTCGCCGGGGCGGTTCACAATGCGGCCAAGGGCCGGGTGCCGGTGCTGATCTTCGCCGGCATGTCCCCGGCCACCCAGGAAGGCGAGGCACGTGGCAGCCGCAACGAGTTCATCCACTGGATTCAGGATGTGTTCGACCAGCGCGGGCTGGTGCGCGGTTACATGCGCTACGACAACGAGATCCGGGTCGGGGCCAATGCCGCGCAGATCGTGCATCGCGCGCTGCAGGTCGCCAGCAGCGATCCGCAAGGTCCGGTGTACCTGGTCGCGGCGCGGGAGATCCTCGAACAGGAGGTCACGCCGCGCCGCGAGGACGTGCGGCTGTGGCCGCGGCTGGGCGCCGGCGCGCTCTCACCCGAGGATGCCCTGGAGGTCGCCCGGACGCTCCTGGCGGCACGCCGGCCGCTGGCGGTGACGACCTACCTCGGCCGGGTGCCGGCTGCGGTGGGCGAACTGACCCGGCTGTGCCGGCGGCTCGGCATGGGCGTGCTGGAGTCGGTGCCCTCGACCGTGAATTTCGCGCCGGACGATCCGCTGCACCAGGGCTGCCAGTGGAACGAGAAGCGCCAGAACCCCGCGCTCGCCGAGGCCGACACCATCCTGGTGCTCGACAGCGACGTGCCGTGGATTCCCACCATCAACCGGCCGGATGCCAAGGCCACCATCCTGCACATCGACGTGGACCCCTTGAAGCAGCAGATGCCGCTGTGGTACCTGCGGGCCAGGCGCGCCTGGCGCGCCGACGCCGCCACCGCGCTGCGCCAGATCAACGCCGCGCTGGATACGCTGCAGATCGATGCCGGCGCGGTGCGCGAGCGCACCGCGTACCTGGCCAAGCGCCATGCGACGCTGCGCGAGGAGTTGCAGCGCCTGGAGCAGCCCGGCGCGACGCTCACCGCCGAATACCTCACCGCGCAGGTCCGCGAGGCCATCGGCCCGGATGCGCTGGTGCTGAGCGAGGCGGTGACCAATTTCCACGTGGTGACCAATCACATCGGGCGCACCAAGCCCGGCACCTATTTCGTGAGCGGCGGCGGGTCGCTCGGCTGGAACGGCGGCGCCGCGGTGGGCGCGAAGCTGGCGCGCCCGGATGCACTGGTGTGCGCCTTCACCGGGGATGGCACCTACATGTTCTCCATCCCCTCCAGCGTGCACTGGATCGCGCGCCGCTACCGCACCCCTTTCCTGCAGATCATCTTCAACAATCAGGGCTGGCGCGCGCCGAAGTTCTCGATGCTGGGCGTGCACCCGGACGGCTATGGCAGCCGCGCCGCGGAGCTGGACATCCGCTTCGAGCCGCCGCCGGATTACTCGGGCATCGCCGCCGCGGCCGGCGGGGCGCATGCGGAGATCGTGAAGAAGCCCGAGGAGGTCGCACCGGCGCTGCGCCGGGCGCTGGCGGCGATCGCGGACGGGCGCTGCGCGGTGATCGATGCGTGGCTAGCGCGGCTTTAGGTTGAACACCTGCTCGGCGTTGGTCTGGAAGAACTTCTTCTTGTCCGCCGCGCTCATCCCGATCTCATCGCAGGCCGTCACTTCGCTCGCCACGAACTGATAGGGATAGTCCATCGCGTACAGCACCCGTTCCACTCCCAGCACCTGCTGCGCGAAGGTGATCGCCGGTCCCCAGGGCATGCCGCTGCAGGTGACGAAGATGTTCTGGCGCAGGTAATCGCTCGGCACCCCGCGCAGCGGCTTCCAGTGCGGGTAGCGCTTGGAGTTCAGGGTCGCCTTGTACATGTAGTCGAGCCGGAACAGCCAGTATGGCAGCGCCTCGCCCATGTGGCCGATGACGATGCGCAGCTTCGGGAAGCGATCGAACACGCCGCTGACGATGAGCCGCAGCACGTGCAGCGCGGTCTCCACGCCGAAGCCGAAGATCGCCCCATCCAGACCCGCCTCCAGGAACGGGGCGATCATGCGGTCCGAGGGCGTGTTGGGATGGATGTAGATGGGGGTATTGCAGGCTTCGGCGGCCGCGAAGATCTCCCAGTACTTCTGCGCATCCAGGTACTCCCCATGCACGTGGGAGTTCAGGATCACGGCGTTGAAACCGAGCGTGCGGTTGCCGCGCTCGATTTCCTTGGCCGCCGCGGCCGGATCCTGCGGCGCGATGGCGGTCATGCCCACCAGACGCTCGGGGAAGCGGGCAATGGCCGCGGCCAGCTCATCGTTGCTGGCGCGGGCGAGGGCGGTCCCGGTGGGCGCATCGAAGATGTGCGCCCCGGGGGAGGTGAGCGCCAGCACCTGCACATCGATGCCGGTGGCATCCATGTCGGCGATGCGCCGCTCATCCAGCCACTGCAGCTTCTCGATGATGGCGGTGGCACGTGCGCTGGGGCTGCCCAGGTAGAAGCCCCACATGGAATTGAAACCGATGTCGTCGATGCTGCGGCTCGCGAGCGCCTCGCGGTACATCCGCAGCATGTCGGCGGTCGCGAACGCCTCTTCGGTGGCGATGCGGCGGTAGGCGGGCTGGGCAGCAGGCATGAGGTCTCCGCAGGGGATCCGAACCGTCGCGGATCATACCGGACTATACTGGCGCGCAGTTGCACCCGGCACTGCCTTCAGCGAACACGATGTCCAAATACCAGCCCCGGCTCGATCTCGACAAGCTCACCGCCATCGACATCCACACCCACGCGACCATTTCCGGGCGCGCGCCGCGGGATCCGTGCGCGCACGCCTTCGATGAGCAGATGGTCAAGTACTTCCGCTCCGGCAAGGCGCCCACCATCACCGAGGTGGCCCAGTACTACCGCGAGCGTAACCTGGGAGCGGTGATCTTCACGGTGGACGCCGAGGCGGGCGCCGGCCACTGGCGCATCGCCAACGAGGAGGTGGCCGAGGTCGCGGCCGAAAACAACGATGTGCTGATTCCCTTCGCCAGCATCGACCCGGCGCGCGGCAAGATGGGGGTGCGCGAGGCGCGCCGGCTGATCGAGGATTACGGGGTGCGCGGCTTCAAGTTCCATCCCTCGATGCAGGCCTTCTACCCCAACGACACCAAGTGCTACCCGCTGTACGAGGAGATCGCGGCCGCCGGCCTGCCGGCGCTGTTCCACACCGGGCAGACCGGCGTCGGCGCCGGACTGCCGGGCGGCATGGGCGTCAAGCTCAAGTATTCCAATCCCATCTACCTGGATGATGTCGCCGCCGACATCCCCTCCCTCACCATCGTCATGGCCCATCCCTCTTTCCCCTGGCAGGACGAGGCGCTCGCCATTGCGACGCACAAGCCCAACACCTGGATCGACCTGTCCGGTTGGTCACCGAAGTATTTCCCGGCCAATCTCGTGCAATATGCCAACTCCCTGATCAAGGACCGGGTGCTGTTCGGCTCGGACTACCCGGCCATCACCCCGGACCGCTGGATGGCGGATTTCGAGAAACTGGCGGTCAAACCCGAAGTGCGGCCCCTGATCCTGAAGGAAAATGCCATCCGGCTGCTGGGGCTGCGCCGCTGAGTGACCCGAAGCGGGGCAGTCATTTGCCAATCAGATAGTCGGTATCGCGCAAATCGCGTTGCGGCATAATGGCGTCAGGTGGACAATGCCCACCCTCGGACGTCGAGTGAGAAATCTCCAACAAAACAGCGGTCACAGCGACAGTCCTTGCCAATTTGCGATCCCGATACGCCCCTGAGAGGGCCGTGGCGCGGGACGGTTTTTCTTTAGATGTTTTTTCAAGAGGTGGGGCAATGAGCCAGCAGAACCTGGAAAGTGTGTTGAAGGCGGCCGGCAATCCGGTCCAGATGTTGCGCAATTCGAAGATCGGCGCGTACGTGTATCCGGTGGTGCCGAGCGAGTACACCAACTGGCGCGACGAACAGCGGGCCTGGCGCGACAGCGCGGTGCTGTTCGACCAGACGCACCACATGGCGGAGTTCACGGTCAAGGGCCCGGACGCCCTGAAGCTGATGTCCTACTGCACCATCAACAGCTTCAACAACTTCAGCATCGGCAAGGCCAAGCAGATGGTGCCGATCAGCTACGACGGCTATGTCATCGGCGACGGCATCCTCTTCTACGAGGACAAGGACGAGCTGGTGTTCGTCGGCCGCGCCCCGACGGTGAACTGGCTGCAGTTCCAGGCCGAGACCGGCGGCTTCAAGGTCGACTGCATCCGCGATGACCGCTCCCCCTCGGCGCCGCGCGGCAAGGCCGTGACCCGCCGCCACTACCGTTTCCAGGTCCAGGGCCCCAATGCCTGGAAGGTGCTGGAGAAGCTCAACGGCGGCCCGATTCCGGAGATCAAGTTCTTCAACTGGAGCCACATCAACCTCGGCGGCAAGAAGGTCAAGGCGCTGCGTCACGGCATGGCGGGCGCGCCGGGACTGGAGCTGTGGGGCCCGTACGCCGAGTACGATCAGGTGTTCAACACCATCATGGAAGCGGGCCGCGAGTTCGGCCTGACCGCGGTGGGTTCGCGCGCCTACGCCTCCAACACCCTCGAGTCGGGCTGGATTCCCTCGCCGCTGCCGGCCGTATACAGCGGGGAGAGCATGAAGAAGTACCGCGAGTGGCTGCCCGCCAGCAGCTATGAGGCCACCGGTTCGATCTGCGGCAGCTTCGTGTCGGACAAGATCGAGGACTACTACACCACTCCGTACGACCTGGGCTATGGCCCGTTCGTGAAGTTCGACCACGACTTCGCCGGGCGCGAGGCGCTGGAGAAGCTCGCCCAGAAGCCGCACAAGCACAAGGTGACCTTCGCCTGGAACGGCTCGGACATGGCCAAGATCTTCGCCTCCTTCTTCCACCCCGGGGAACTGGCGTACAAGTACTTCGAGTGGCCGATCGCCAACTACGGTTCCTCCTCGTTCGATGCGGTGAAGAAGGGCGGCAAGACCGTCGGGTACTCGATGTTCGGCGGCTACAGCTACAACGAGCGCACCGCGCTGTCCCTGGGCGTGGTGGATCCGGATGTGAAGATCGGTGAGGAACTGACGCTGGTGTGGGGCGAGGCCGATGGCGGCACCGCCAAGCCCACCGTCGAGCGCCACAAGCAGCTGGAGGTTCGGGTGCAGGTGGCCGCGGTGCCCTACAACGAGGAAGCCCGCAAGAACTACGCTTCCGGCTGGCGCACTCAGGCGGCCAAGTAGTTTCGAATCGTCCGTTGATGAGTGAGCGGGGCGGGAAGTGATTCCCGCCCCGCTCGTTTTTCTACAGCCGCGCGCGGCCGATGATGTCGCTGCCCGCGGCCACGGTTGCGGCGTGAGCGCGCGCGCGCGGCAGGATGTGCAGCGCGTAGAACTCGGCCTGATCGGCCAGTTCGGGCGCGGCGAGCGCCCACTGCCAGGCCCCGGCCACCACCCCCAGCCACTGCAGGAAGGGATAGGCGATGGCCGCCACGATCTCACCCTGCCGGGTGCCCGCAGCGCGCAGCTGCTGCACCCAGGCGCGCAGCGCGGCGCACTCGCTGCGCAGCGGCGCCTGCAGCGGCGCGCCGGGGGGAAGCGCCGCGGCCGCCTGTTCCATCTGCTCCAGCAGTTCGGCAAATCCGGCCTCCTCGCGCAGGATCTTGCGTCCCAGAAGATCCTGCGCCTGGATGAAATTGGTGCCCTCGAACACTGGTCCGATGCGCGCATCGCGGTAGATCTGCGAGGCCTCGCAGTCATCGACATACCCGGTGCCGCCGTGCACCTGCACGCCCAGGGATGACACCTCGACCGCGGTATCCGACGCCCAGGCCTTCACCAGCGGCGTGAGCAGGCCCACGCGGCGCAGCGCGCGGGCGCGCGTGTGCGGCTGGGTGCCCGCGCCATGGGCCACATCCAGCGCGGCCGCGGCGCCATAGGCCAGGCAGCGCGCGGCGTGCGTGAGGACGTTCATGCTGAGCAGCATGCGCCGCACGTCGGCGTGTTCGATGATGGGGCGCTGCGCGCCGTGTGCATCGCGGCCCTGGCGCCGCTCGGCGGCGTAGCCGTGCGCGAGCTGGCGGGCACGCTCGGCGAGCCCGGTGGAATGCAGTCCCACCCCGATGCGCATGTGATTCATGACCGTGAACATGCACGCCAGGCCCTGATGGCGCGCGCCGATCAGCCAGCCGCGGGCGCCGCCGGCCTCGCCGAGCACCATGGCGCAGGTCGGGCTGGCGCGAATGCCCATCTTGTGTTCCAGCGACACCGCGCGCAGGTCATTGGCGATCCACCCGTCGGCATGGGGCAGCCGGCGCGGCACCAGGAACAGCGACAGACCCCGGACCCCGGGCGGCGCATCCGGCGTGCGCGCCAGCACCAGGTGCACGATGTTCTCGGCCAGGTCGTGCTCGCCCCAGGAGATGAAGATCTTGCGTCCGCTCAGGAGCCAGGCATCGCCCTCGGGTCGCGCCAGGGTGCGCACCGTGGACAGATCCGAGCCCGCCTGCGGTTCGGTGAGGCTCATGGCGGCGGGCCATTCCCCGCTCACCAGGCGCGGCAAATAGGCGCTGCGCAGCGGCTCATCGCCATGCACCCGCAGCACCTCGATGGCCCCGACCGCAGTTTCCGGCAGCATGGCGAAGGCGAGATTGGCGCCGCCCCAGATCTCGGTGGTGGCGGCGGCCAGCAGCAGCGGCAATCCCTGGCCGCCCCACTCCGCGGGGGCGGCGAGCGAGGGCCAGCCATCGGCGCAGAATCGCCGCCAGCCTTCAGCAAAGCCGCGGGCGGCGATGACGCCGCCGGCGCTCAGCTGCGCGCCCTGGGCATCGCCGCTGCGGTTGAGCGGGGAGAGCACGTCGCGGGCCAGGCGCGCCGCCCCCTCCAGCACCGCCGCGGAAGTGTCCCCGAGCACCTCTTCATGCTCTGCCGCAGGCGCAAAGCCCAAGCGGCGCGCGGCCTGTTCCTGGGCCGCGCGGATCAGCGCAAGGGGTGCCTCATAGGGAGCTGTCATCGCAGGTCGGCGTGCACGTCAGTTCTGCAGGTCGCGCGCCACGTCGATGAACAGCGAGCGCAGCCAGGTGTGTCCGGGATCCAGCTCATTGCGGTGATGCCACAGCAGCAACTCGTGCCCATCGAGCGCATCGAAGGGCAGGGCGAAGATCTTCAGCGGCACCAGCGGCATCACCAGCCGCGCCACGCGCTCCGGGACGGTCGCCGCGAAGGGCGAGCCGGGCAGCATGAACAGCATCTCCAGGAGGCTCTGGGTGGTGGCGCGCACGTTCAGATCCATGCCGATCATGCGCCGGACCAGCTCCTCGACCGGCGCGGTGTGGCCGTTGGGGCGGGCGAAGATGTGGGGCAGGGCCTGATAATCGGCGAGCGTCATGGTGTCGGCCTTGATGGCCTGCTCCTTGGACATCACGCACACCCAGCGCACCGGCCGCAGTGACACGAACTTGAGGGTCTCCGGGAACTCACCCAGTCCGTACACGCGCGTGATGTTCAGGGAAAGGCACAGGTCGGCGTCCCCGTAGCTCAGCCGCGTCAGGCTGGTCTGGGAGACCTGTTCGACATGGCACTGGATGTAGGGCGCTTCGCGCGCCAGGCGTCCGAGCACCCGCGGCACCAGTTCGGGCACGGCCTCATCGGTGGCGATCACGGTGTAGGTGCGCCGCACCGTGGCCGGGTCGAAGGTGGGCTGGGTGCCCAGGGTCGCCTGGATCTTCAGCAGCGCCTCGCGCACCGGCTGCACCAGGGACAAGGCGCGCGGGGTGAGTTCCATTTCCCGCCCCACCCGCACCAGCAGCGCATCCTGGAAGTAGTCGCGCAGCTTCTGCAGCGAGGCGCTCATGGCCGGCTGGGACAGGAACACCCGCTCGGCGGCACGGGTGACGTTCTTCTCGTGCAGCAGTGCGTCCAGCGCGATCAGCAGGTTCAGGTCAAAGCGGTTCAGCTGCATTGAGTCGTCAAGCCCATGGCGCGGCCACGTATAGTGGACGCGAATAGTGCAAATCCGCAAAAATGATTGCCCAGATTACACACCAGCCTTTAACGTTCCGCACCAGAAACATGCAAGCACTTCTGCCCGCACAGCGTGAGACCGTCCGGCGGCAACTGACCCTGCTCAAGTCGCAGCCGGGCCCGCTGATCGAGATCCTGCACGCGATCCAGGGCGAGCTCGGATTCATTCCCGAGGGCGCGGTGCCGCTGCTGGCCGAGGAGCTCAATCTCTCACGCGCCGAGGTGCACGGCGTCATCACCTTCTACCATTTCTTCCGCCGCCATCCCCCCGGGCGCCACACCGTGCAGGTGTGCCGCGCCGAGTCCTGCCAGGCCATGGGCGGCGCGGCGCTCGAGGCGCATGCCAAGGCGCGCCTGGGCGTGGATTTTCATGAGACCAGCGCCGATGGCGAGGTCACCCTGGAGCCGGTGTTCTGCCTCGGCAACTGTTCGTGTTCGCCGGCGGTCATGATCGATGGCGAGCTGCACGGCCGGGTCGATGCGGCGCGCTTTGATGCGCTGCTGGCCGATCTGAAGGGGGGGCGGTGAAGGTCTTCGTGCCGCGCGATGCGGCCGCGCTGTCCCTGGGTGCCGAGGCCGTGGCGCGCGCCATCAGCGAATACGCCGACGCCCACAATCTGCGCCTCACCCTGGTGCGCAACGGCACCCGCGGCATGACCTGGCTTGAGCCGCTGGTGGAGGTGGAGAGCGCCCGCGGCCGCATCGCCTACGGGCCGGTGACGCCTGCGGAGGTGCCCGGGCTCTTCGCCGCCGATTTCCTCCGCGGCGGCCCGCACCCGCTGTGCCAGGGGCTGACCGAGGAGATTGCGTATTTCAAGCAGCAACAGCGGCTGACCTTTGCGCGGGTCGGGGTGGTGGATCCTTTGAGCGCCGCGGACTACGTCGCCCACGGCGGCTATGCGGGGCTCAAGCAGGCGCTCACCCTGACTCCGGCGGCCATCGTGCAGGCGGTGCTGGATTCGGGGCTGCGCGGCCGCGGCGGCGCGGCCTTTCCCACCGGTATCAAGTGGAAGACCGTGCTGGATGCTCCCGCCCCCCAGAAATATGTCACCTGCAATGCCGATGAGGGCGACTCCGGCACCTTTGCCGACCGCATGCTCATGGAAGGGGATCCCTTCTGCCTGATCGAGGGCATGACCATTGCCGGCATCGCGGTCGGGGCCACCCAGGGCTACATCTACCTGCGCGCCGAGTACCCGCACGCCTACCGCACCCTGAAGGCGGCGCTGGAGGATGCCTACCGCGGCGGCTTCCTCGGGGCCAACCTCCTGGACAGCGGCCGCCGCTTCGATCTGGAGGTGCGGCTGGGCGCCGGCGCCTACATCTGTGGCGAGGAGACCTCGATGCTGGAAAGCCTCGAGGGACGGCGCGGCGAGGTGCGCGTGCGGCCACCGCTCCCGGCCATCAAGGGCCTGTTCGGCCAGCCGACCATCGTGAACAATGTCATCTCCCTGTCCAGCGTGCCGGTGATCCTGGAGAAGGGCGCGGCCTACTACCGGGACTTCGGCGTGGGCAAATCCCGCGGCACGCTGCCCATCCAGCTGGCGGGTAACCTTAAGCGTGGCGGTTTAGTGGAGCGCGCCTTCGGCGTCACCCTGCGCGAGCTGCTGTATGACTACGGCGGCGGATCCGCCTCCGGTCGGCCGCTGCGCGCGGTGCAGGTCGGGGGTCCCCTGGGGGCCTATATCCCGGCCTCCCAGTTCGACACCCCGGTCGATTATGAAGCCCTGTCGGCCATCGGCGCCTTGTTGGGGCATGGCGGCATCGTGGCCTTCGACGACACCGTCGATATGGCGCAGATGGCCCGGTATGCCATGGAGTTTTGTGCCGAGGAATCCTGCGGCAAGTGCACCCCGTGCCGCATCGGTTCCACCCGCGGGGTGGAGCTGATGGACCGGATCCTCCAGGGCGAGCCGGGGGATGCAAACCTCGATTTGGTCCAGGAACTGTGTGAGACAATGCTGCATGGTTCGCTGTGTGGCCTGGGAGGCATGACCCCCTTCCCGGTGCAAAGCGCCATCAAGCACTTCCCGGAGGATTTCCGGGGCAGGACGCGCCAGTAAGCCACTGGCCGGAGGCCGTCACCGTCATGTACGCCATCGACTACAAGGATTCCGGAACGCCCGCCATCGAAGGGGTCACCGAGATGGTGACGCTCGAGATCGACGGTCACAGCGTGACCGTTCCGGCGGGCACCTCGGTGATGCGCGCCGCGGCCCTCGTCGACCGGCCCATCCCCAAACTGTGTGCCACCGACACCCTGAAGGCCTTCGGCTCGTGCCGGCTGTGCCTGGTGGAGATCGAGGGCCGCAAGGGCTACCCGGCCTCCTGCACCACCACCGTCGCCGCGGGCATGAAGATCCGCACCGAGAGCGAGCAGCTCGCCAAGCTGCGCCGCAACGTGGTCGAGCTCTACGTGTCCGATCACCCTCTGGACTGCGACACCTGTCCGGCGCAGGGCAACTGCGAACTGGAGAGCGCCGCGCAGCGCGTCGGCGTCACCAGCACCCGCTACGGACTCAACGGCGTGCGCCACAACGAGCGCGCCAAGGATGAGAGCAACCCGTACTTCACCTTCGATCCGACGCTGTGCATCGTGTGTTCGCGCTGCGTGCGCGCCTGCGATGAGCAGCAGGGGACCCTGGCGCTCACCGTGCAGGCCCGCGGCTTCGACTCCAAGATCGCCGCCAGCCAGGATGATCCGTTCCTCAAGTCCGAGTGCGTCTCCTGCGGTGCGTGCGTGGAGGCCTGTCCCACCGGGGCGCTCACCGAGAAGTCGCTGATCGCCGCCGGTCCGGCCACGCGCCTGGTGGAAACCACCTGCGCCTACTGCGGCGTGGGCTGCTCGCTGAAGGCCGAAGTCAACGACCATCCCAAACCCTTAAGCGGCATCAGCGCCACCATCGCCGCGGCCAGTGCCGCCGCCGGCACCATGGCGACCGCCGCCACCGCCGGGTCCACCGCCAAGCCGGTGGCGCCGCTGGCCACCAGCGCGCAGCTGGTGCGCATGGTGCCCAACCGCGATGGCATGGCCAACCACGGCCATGCGTGCGTGAAGGGCCGCTTTGCCTACGGCTATGCCACGCATCCGGACCGGGTCACCAAGCCGCTCATCCGCAAGAAGATCTCCGATCCGTGGAAGGAAGTGAGCTGGGAAGAGGCGATCGCCTATGCGGCGAGCGAGTTCAAGCGCATCCAGGCCAAGTACGGCCCGGACTCGGTGGGCGGCATCACCTCCTCGCGCTGCTCCAACGAGGAGTCCTTCCTGGTGCAGAAACTGGTGCGTGCCGCCTTCGGCACCAACAACGTCGACACCTGCGCGCGCGTGTGCCACTCCCCGACCGGCTATGGCCTGAAGACCACCATCGGTGAGTCCGCCGGCACCCAGACCTTCGATTCGGTGCAGAAGGCCGACGTCATCATGGTGGTCGGCGCCAACCCCATCGATGCGCATCCGGTGTTCGGTTCGCAGTTGAAGCGCCGGCTGCGTGCCGGCGCCAAGCTCATCGTGGTCGACCCGCGCCAGACGGCGCTGGTGAGATCCCCGCACATCGTCGCGGATTACCACCTGCCGCTCATGCCCGGCACCAACGTCGCCCTCATCAACGCGCTGGCGCACGTCATCGTGACCGAAGGGCTCACCAAGGATGCCTACGCGCTCGCCCGCTGCGAGCCCGCCTCGTACGAGAAGTGGAAGAAGTTCGTGGCCGAGGAGCGCAATTCCCCGGAGGCGACCGAATCGATCACCGGAGTGCCCGCGCACCTGGTGCGCGGGGCGGCGCGGCTCTACGCCAGCGTCCCGAATGGCGCGATCTACTATGGCCTCGGGGTGACCGAGCACAGCCAGGGCTCCACCATGGTCATGGGCATCGCCAATCTCGCCATGGCCACCGGCAACGTGGGGCGCGAGGGCGTGGGCATCAATCCGCTGCGCGGCCAGAACAACGTGCAGGGCTCGTGCGACATGGGCTCCTTCCCGCACGAGTTCAGCGCCTATCGGCACGTCTCCGACACCGCCACCCGCTCCCAGTTCGAGAAGGCCTGGGGCGTGGCGTTGAAGGCGGAACCCGGACTGCGCATTCCGAACATGTTCGAAGCGGCCCTCGATGGCAGCTTCCGCGGCCTGTACTGCCAGGGCGAGGACATCGCCCAGTCCGATCCCAACACCAATCACGTGTTCGCGGCGCTGGAGGCGATGGAGTGCATCGTCGTGCAGGACATCTTCCTGAACGAGACCGCCAACTTCGCCCATGTGCTGCTGCCGGGCTCCTCGTTCCTGGAGAAGGACGGCACCTTCACCAATGCCGAACGGCGCGTGCAGCTGGTGCGCAAGGTGATTGAGCCGCTGGCCGGCTACGCCGACTGGGAAGTGACCTGCCTGCTCTCCACCGCGCTGGGTTATCCGATGCACTACAACCATGCCTCGGAGATCATGGACGAGATTGCGGCCCTGACCCCGACCATGCGCGGCATCAGCTTCGAGAAGCTCGAGCGGCTGGGCAGCATCCAGTGGCCCTGCAACGAGGCGGCCCCGCAAGGCACCCCGACCATGCACATCGACCAGTTCGTGCGCGGCAAGGGCCGCTTCGTGGTGACCGAGTACGTGCCCACGGACGAGCGCGCCACGGCGCGCTTCCCGCTGATCCTCACCACCGGGCGGATCCTCAGCCAGTACAACGTCGGCGCGCAGACGCGCCGCACCGCCAATTCGACCTGGCACGATGAGGATCTTCTGGAGATCCACCCGCACGATGCCGACGTGCGCGGCATCCGCACCGGGGACTGGGTCGGCATCATGAGCCGCGCCGGCGACACGGTGCTGCGCGCCATCGTCTCCGAGCGCATCCAGCCCGGGGTGGTGTACACCACCTTCCACTTCCCGGAAAGCGCCGCCAACATCGTGACCACGGAGAACTCCGACTGGGCCACCAACTGCCCGGAGTACAAGGTGACGGCGGTGCAGGCGGTGCGCGTTGAGCAGAAGGACTCCTGGATGAAGCGCACCGCCGAGGAGCGCTCGCTGCCGCGGGACCGCGCTCACGCCTGAGATCATGGCCGCCCTCAGCGAGGCA
>Ga0335085_10006680_pt1 | contig 18108 bp, 10 predicted proteins | sample Lox_Sample_45_FD_206712 | JGI IMG/M metagenome (GOLD analysis project Ga0335085, IMG submission 206712) | Soil microbial communities from Loxahatchee National Wildlife Refuge, Florida, United States - Lox_Sample_4.5 | ecosystem: Environmental > Terrestrial > Soil > Wetlands | place: USA...
CCGGGGGAGCTGGAGGGCAAGAAGATCTCAGCCCTGGCCCGTGACCCCCGCACCGGGCGGCTCTACGCGGGCGTGGTAAGGCGGGGGGAGACCGTGGAGACGCTGCGCGAGGGGGGGCTCTTTGTCAGCGATGATGGGGGAAAACGTTGGGCGCGGTTAGGCGCAGGCCTCGAACGGGACTGGATTCGGGTCATTCTCTTGGATCCGTTGAATTCGCAGACGATCTATGTGGCGACCAGCGGCCGCGGGATCTTAAAGAGCATCGACGGCGGCCGGAGCTGGAAAGAGACCAATGTCGGGCTGACTGATCCGAATCGCGATATTCGGACCTTGGTCATGGATCCGCACCATCCGAAACTTCTGTACGCCGGCTCTCACGGCCGATGGATTTATCGATCTCAGGATGCCGGGGCGACCTGGACACCACTCCCCTTGGGGCCGCATCAGACGAGCGAGCAACTTTTGGAAGATTTGAACCGGGATGATGAGCTCATTCGGAAAACATCAACGGTCCATCCGCCGCCGGTCTTTGAGAAATGCAACCGCTGCCACGGCTGGACGGATCCGATCATCAATCAGGGCAAGGGCACCTGGCGCGTGACAGCGAACCGGCGCGACTGGACCATCACCGTCAAGCGAATGAGCGTGGGGGCCGGCCTGACCCCGGAGGAAGAGGTTCAGATTGCCGGGTTTTTAACCAGCTACACTCAAAGGAAACGGTCGGCGACACCATGACAATGCGCATAGCCCTTCGTGCGCTGTTTCTCCTTCTGACGGTTTTCTCAATGATGTCCCCATATGCGCCCGCCCCGGCAGGGGCCGGAGGGTTGAAAGAGTCGTTGGGCGAAGAGATTCCAATCTCCGTGCTCAAGGGGACGGAGGAGGAGGATCCGGTCATCGGCTGGGACGGCACGAACTACATGGCGGTCTGGCAGTCCAATCGGAAGGGACCGTATGACTATAATGTCTATGCGACGCGGGTCAATCCGGCGGGGAAAATTCTGGATCCGCAAGGCCTGCCGATCTCAACCGCCCCCTCCAACCAGATCTTTCTTGATCTGGCCTGGGGGAAGGGGGTGTATCTCATGGTCTGGCAGGATCTGCGCAGCCATCGACGCTGGGAGGTTTATGGCGCCCGTGTGCGGTCCGATGGAACGGTGCTCGACCCGGAGGGCATCCCGATCGCCGTCGGCAAGCACAATGCCCGTCATCCTCAAGTGGCCTGGGATGGCCGGAATTTCCTGGCCGTGTGGATGGAAGAAGGCGAGGGAACGGGCTGGGACGTGAGGGGGGCGAGGATCAGTCCGGAGGGCACGGTGCTGGATCCGGGGCGGCTTTTGATTGCCGCCGCGCCCGGGGATCAAGTCCAGCCCGTCGTGGCCTGGGGCCACGATCAGTACCTGGTTGTCTGGATGGATCAGCGGCGGGGAAGCAGGCCGAACATTTCAGGTTCGCGCGTCTCTTCCGCCGGGGAGGTCCTCGATCCCGAGGGGCTGATCCTGTCGCAGTCCACGAAGGCGCCAAGCTTTCCCGCCGTGGCGTGGGGCGGGAAGCAGTTTGTGGTGGTGTGGGCGGATCAAGCCGCGCCGTCGGCGCAGACCCTGTCGGGGGTGCGGGTCAGTGCCGCGGGAAAGGTGGAGGACTTCAAAGAGTTTGTGGTGGCGACCGGGTCGAATCTCCAGACCTTTCCCTCCGTGCAATGCCGGGAGGAGGAGTGCCTGGTTGTGTGGGAGGAAGATCATTCTCAAGGACGCCCGATGCAAGGGATTGAAAGCATTGTCCGAGACGTCAGAGGCGCCTTTTTGGATCTGACAGGGGCGACCGTGATCTCCCGAGACGTGATGATCAGACCCCAAGCGATCGGCAATCATTTTGCCAAGGTGGCCACCGACGGGCGCGATTTTCTGGTTGTTTGGAAAGATTATCGGACCGGGACGGCCGCCAGCCTGGGGCGTCTCGTGATACGCGCTCGGTAACCGATGATGTTCACCTCCTACCACTGGCAGCGGGGTGTTGTCTGCGCGCTCGGTGTCTTCTTCTTCCTTCATTCGGTTTGGGCCGCGGTCAATGAACCGCTCATGATCAACCAGATTGCCATCGACCCCAAAGACCACCGTGTCATGTATGCCGCGGCCCGCCCCCAAGGCGTTTTCAAAAGCACGGACCAAGGGGCGACCTGGCGCCCCGCCAGAAATGGGCTGACGAACACCAGCGCCTATCATCTGGTGGTCAATCCCGCCAGTCCGAATGTCCTCTATCTGGGCACATTTGGAGGCGGGGTGTATAAAAGCGAGAACGGCGGCGAGACGTGGGTGGAGGCCAATCAGGGGCTGGGCAATACGAATATTCATGCATTGGTCATCAACCCTGTTCACCCGGATGAGCTCATCGTTTCCACCTCAACCGGTGAGCTGTTTCGATCGGAGAACGGGGCGAAAAGCTGGGATTCTTTCAATGACGGCCTTCCCTCGTTCGAAGGGGAAGTCATTGCCGACCTGCTTGTCTTTCCCGATGCTCCAGGCGGTTTCTACCTGGCCCAAGGTGGAGTGTTTATGCGTCCCTTTGCCTCCACCGCCTGGCAGGCGGTGGAGAGCAGTCTGCATGATCAGGCCATCACCGCCCTGTCCTATGACCGACAACGGAACACCTTCTACGCGGGAACGATGAAGGAAGGGCTATTTCAGGCCACGCTGCATGCGCCTCCCCTGTCGGAACGCGCGCCGTTGAGGTGGACCGCCATCGGCGGCCCCTTTCAAAAGCAATGGATTCGCCTGATCGTCCTTGATCCGTCCGATTTCTCCGTCATTTACGTCGGGACCATCAACCAGGGGCTGTTTAAAAGCACCGATCACGGCGCATCCTGGACGGCCATCAATGCCGGGCTTCCCTCCAAGGATATCGAAAGCCTGGTCATTGATCCGCAAGACCCAAGGCGCCTCTATGTCGGCACCCACAACGACGGTCCCTTCCTCTCCCGCGATGGCGGGCAAACCTGGAAACCGCCCGAACAGCTCCAGGTCGAGCCGTTGCGGCAGGTCATTGCATCGCTCATAAGCCCCTCTGCTTCCGCGCCCTCTCGAGAGCCGCGTGCGGTGCCGCCCTCATTTGCCAAATGCAATCAGTGCCACGGCTGGACCGACCCTGCCTTGAGCCAAAAAGCGACCTATTGGCGGGTCTCCCCGAATAGCCGTGACTGGCGGCCGACCGTCCAGCGGATGGGTCCGGGGGCCCGATTGACTCCCCAGGAAGAAGAGGAGATCATCACGTTTCTCACCAACTACAGCCGGCAACGGAGCCACGCGCCTTGACATCATGAAGAGAGGTCGCATTCTTCTCGCATGGGTGATCCTCCTCCTGCTGCCGGCCGGGACGATCACGGCAACTGAGGAGCAGAAAGAAGGCCCGTTTGTCATCCACCAGATCGCCATTGATCCATCCAACCCGCAGCTCGTCTACGCGGCGACGAGCAACTACGGGATTCTGAAAAGCACAGACGGCGGCGCGACCTGGCGTTTGAGCAATCAAGGACTGGGCAGCTACACCCACCACGCGGTGGTGGTCAATCCTCTTCATCCTAACGTCGTCTATGTCGGGTCGTGGAGCGGCGGGGTGTCAAAGAGCGTGGATCGCGGCGAGCATTGGACGGGGGTCAATGACGGCCTCGGCAATACCGCGATTGAGGACATGGTCCTTGATCCGGTCAATCCGGAGCTCATCTATGTGGCGACCACCTCAGGCGTGTTCAAAAGCCCGGATGGGGGCGCGAGTTGGATACCGTATAGCGAAGGACTGCCGGTTGCCCAGATTGAGAACTTCGAGTGCTTACTGGCGTTGCCATCCGGTCCGACTGAGCTCTTCCTTGGCACCACGCTCGGGTTATTTAAACGGGACAAAAACGCGTCCGCGTGGGAGGCGATCAATGGCGTTGCCAAGGAAGCACATATCATGGCACTGAAGCTTGAATCGAAGACACGCATCCTTTTTGCCGGTACGGTCAAGCAGGGGCTTCTGCAAAGTCGGGATGGGGGACAGAGCTGGGCGCCATTGCGTGGAAAGCTTGAAAAGCGGTGGGTCAGCGATGTGGTCATCGATCCCCGTCGTTCCGGTATCCTCTATGCTTCAACGCGGGGGGACGGTATCTTCAAAAGCGAAGATGGCGGCGCCACCTGGCTGGAGAGGAGCGCCGGCCTGCCGGTGAAGGATCTCCGCAGACTGGCCCTTGATCCCCGGCACCCGGAGATTCTCTTTGCCGGCACCACGCTCAATGGACTGATGAAGACGACCAATGGCGGCCAATCGTGGCGGCCGTTGACCGGCTATCCTCGTTTAAGCATGGCCGAGATTGTGGCTTCCCTGACCATCCCGCCTGGTCGGTCGAGGGCATCCGCAGAGCCCGCGATTCCCCCGGCCTTCTTCAAATGCAATCAGTGTCACGGCTGGTCGGATTCGCGGCTCAATATGAAGCAGACCTACTGGCGGGTCCCGCCCAACAAGCGGGATTGGAGTATCACCGTTGCTCGAATGAGTCAGCGAGCCCGGCTGACGCCGGAAGAGGCGAGAAGGATCGCCGAATTTTTGACCCGGTATACCCAGGACAAACAATAATGAACGGGGGGCTGTACGTTGCACATTTGGAACGGAAACCGTAAACCGAGTTTGAAGCCTGACCGGCTCCCGTGACACCATAACGATTAATCGCTTTGGCGGCCGGCCGCTATTTTACCGAATCGAATGAAAATATTGAACAGTTGATCTGAGTTTGCCTAGGTTTGGAGCGGGGATTTTTTGACTCCGCAGTGTGTTAAGTAGGGCGCTTATTATATAGAGCGTTTTTATATTGAAATCATGCTGTATCTTTTTGAAAAGCATCGATTTATTCACAAAGTGAAGTATTGACTGAACGCCGGCAATTTCTGAGACTGCTTCAGAGTTACTTCACGCCGATCAACTTGAAATGAAAGGAGTGTCGACCCTTCAGGATAATAGTAGCGGTTTGACTATACGTTTGACTATACAACGATGCCTTAGATATGCCACAGGGATGTCGTTTTTTTCTTGATCGCGAGCGCATTATTTTCTTGACTTGCTCATTCAATCGGAGTAGCGTGACCCCGCAATATTAAGTTAAGACGCTCGGAGGGCTATTTTGTCACATCAAAAAATGCCTCTCGATCTTTCCTCGATCCCAGAATCAAAGGGAGACTCGCCATGCAAATGAAAAAAACAGTCATATTGGCCTCATTTATCGGGGCGACACTTCTTATGGCGTGGTTCTTCTTCGGGGCCACCCCGGCCCGGGCCATGGGTGAGACCTGCGCCAATGGGAGCCCCGCCCCCTGTGTCGAGGACATCCAGATCACGGTCTGCAACAAATGCCATAGCATCGCGATCCCCGGCGGCAACCGCAACGGGACGGATCGACAGGTTACAGCTTCAGACACGATTAACAGAGGCGCGGCCCATGTGTTGGATCCCCTCTCGGATCGCGGCGCGTGGTCGACCACTGTCACTGCAATGCTTTCGAAATTCGGCCTGGCGACCGATCCGACGCCCATCGCCGGCTACATGAACACCAATTACTGCACCACCTGCACCGGGCCGATCTTGGGCAGCCCGATGCAGAGCAATGTCGCCGGCACCACCGCCACTGTGACCTGGCCCACGTCGGCCAACGGCTGGGAGGATGAGCCGACCGATACGGTCCTCTTTTACGGGACCAATGAGGCGAATGTGCTGGGTTGCACAACTTTGCCGGGCGGCTGTTCGGGTGTCAGCGTCTTCACGGATAGCACACCGGTCGGCCACCACGTGGCCAACCTCACAGGATTGGCCTGCGGCACAAAATATTACATGGTCAATCAAGCGACCTCTGCGCGGGGCACCACGCGCAGCACCTACTCGGTCAACTTCCGGACGAAGACCTCCGGGCCCGGCTGCGCAGGGGGAGGAGCCCCCGTCCCACCCCTGGTCTTTATCTCTGATAATGAGAGCACCAGCGGCCCCGACAACGACCATATCGTGGTGATCGATCCGAACCCGCTTCAAGTCGACGGCACGACCCCCAACCCCAATTATAACAAGCAGGTCGGCAGCGTGACGATCACGGGCAAAGAGCCTACCGATCTGGTGGCCCACCCTGATGGAACCGAGCTCTATGTGGCGGTGGGGTCGAACCTTTCAGTGCTTTCCATTGATCCCACGACCTTAAATACGATCGAGTTTAATCACCTCCAGCTGGTGGGGGGGCTCTTTAACGATTTGGCGGTTTCCACCGATGGGAAGAAGCTCTATCTGGCGTACCGGCCGAATGCTGCCGCCACGCTCCAGGTCAAGGTCTTTGACCTGACCGACTCCACCGCGCCCGTGTTGCTGACCACCATATCGGACCCGCTCTTTGATGGCTGTTACGCGCCCCTGGGGCTGGGGGTCAGCCCGGATGGGAGCAAGCTCTATCTGCCCTGCACCGTGGGGAACGGCACGCCGCCGGACCGCTTCTACATGGTGGACACCGCTGCCAACACGGTCACGCAGACGGCGACTTTCTCCAGACCCTTCAACTTTAACTTCGTCAATGCCGTGACGGTGAAGCCGGATGGCTCGGCCGTCTATCTGGGCCACACCGGTCAAGGCAGCTCGGGCAGCACCGTGGAAATCTTTGACGGGGGCACGGGGGCTAATGTGGGCTCAATCCCCCTGCCGGATTTGTCCACGCCGCTCGGAGGGGTCTTCAGCCCGGATGGAAACACGCTGTATATCATAGATGAACGGGCCGGGATCCGGGTGATCGATCCGGTCAGTAACACGATCATCCGAACGATGCCCGCTCCGACCAGCCATGGGTTTGATATCGGCATCACGCCGGATGGGGCGCGGCTCTATACGTCGCTGGTGGGCAATGTCTTCGTCAATGACGCGACCGCCACGCCCAGTTGGATCGCCACGATCACGGGCGACTATGGCGCCGCCTATAACATCGCCATCACGCCGGGTAAGGCCGGGACGATCACCCTGCTCCCCGATGTGGTGATGACGGCCGTCACCCCGGTCGGTACCTCGGCCGCTCCCGGCGATGTGCTCCAGGTCAGCGACACGACGAAGAACCAGGGGAAGGACTCGACCCTCAGCGGGTTTGAGATCGCCTATGTCATTTCGCCGACGGCCAGCTACGACGATCCCGCGGCGGCGGCACTGCAGACCGTCAGATTCGTCGGCCCCCTGGATGTGGACGCGACCGACACGGCGACCACCAATCTGGCGATTCCGTATTTTGTGACGCCGGGCAATTACTATATCTGCGCGAAGGCCGACCCCACCCAGGCCCTGGCGGAGAGCAATTCTGATAACAACACCCTGTGCAGCGCGACCACGATCCAGGTGACCATGCCCGATCTGGTCATGACGGCGGTAAGCCCCAATGCCTCGTCGGCCGCGCCGGGCGGGGGGTTGTCGGTGACCGACTCGGTCCAGAACCAGGGGGGGGCGACCACCACCGTGACCTCCTTCGTCGCCTACAGCCTCTCGGTCAACAACATCTACGGGGACAGCGATGACCTGCCGATCACGACCACGCGGGCGGTCGGCTTGCTGGCGCCGGGGGCGACCAGCACCGGCACGATCAATCTGGCGATGCCGGCCACGATCCCGCCGAATGACTACCATGTCTGCGCCTCGGCCGACTCAACTGCCGTGGTCGCTGAATTGAGTGAGGCGAACAACTCGCTCTGCAGCACGACCACGATCAGCGTCTCGATCGCGGATCTGATCATGTCGGCGGTGTCGACTACGGCGACCGGGGCGGCCCCAGGCGGCAGCTTTACGCTCTCGAACACGGCCAAGAACCAGGGGGGAGGCGCGGCCGGCGCCTTTACGATCGCGTTTCATCTCTCCACGGATCAAACCTACGGCGGGACGGATGACATCCCCTTTACCACCACCCGGTCGGTGGCCGGCTTGAACCCGAGCGCCACCAGCACCGCTTCTACCTCGCTGACCGTGCCTGCCACCACGCCGCTGGGGAGCTACTATGTCTGCGCACTGGCCGATAGCGGCAGCGCCGTGGATGAAGGAGGCGGCGTGGGGGAGAGCAACAACAGCCTCTGCACGAGTACGCCGATTCAGGTGAGCCAGCCCGATCTCACCATGACCGCCGTGACGCCCAATGCCTCGACCGTGAGCGGCACGGGGACGTTGTCGGTCACCGACACGGTCAAGAACATCGGTGGGGCCGCGGCGGGCAGCTTTAAAGTGGGGTATAAACTCTCCCCCACGGCCAGCTATGACGACCCCGGAGCGGTGGCGAGCTCGACCACCCGGACGGTCAGCGCGTTGGCCCCGGGCGCGTCGAATAGCGCCACCACCACCGTGACGTTTTCGTCCGCCACCCCGCCGGGCGCGTATTTTCTCTGCGCCAAGGCGGATTCGGCCGATACGGTGGTCGAGCTCCCACCAAGCGGTGAGACCAACAACACACTCTGCAGCACGGGCACGGTGACGATGCCGTCGGCGGATCTGATCATGACCGCGGTGACGCCCAATGCCTCGACCGTGAGCGCGACGGCCACCTTGTCGGTGACCAACACGGCGAAGAACCAGGGCGGGCTCAATGCCGGCAGCTCGATCGTCGGTTTCAAGCTCTCCCCGACGGCCAGCTACGATGATCCGGCGGCCGTGGCCATTGCGACGACTCGAACCATCAGCACGTTGGCGGCGGGGGCGAGCAATTCGGCCACGACGACCCTGGCGATTCCCACCACGACGCCGCCGGGGAACTACTATGTCTGCGCCAAGGCGGACACGGCCAATACGGTCAATGAAGGGAGCAACGAGGGCAACAACACGCTCTGCAGCCCCGGTACGGTCACCATGCCGGCGGTGGATCTGATCATGACCGCTGTCTCCACGACCGCCACGGCCGTGGCGCCGGGCAAGACGCTGACCCTCTCGAGCACGGCGATGAACCAGGGCGGGATCAAATCGGGCAGCTTTACGATCGGATTTGTTCTCTCCACCAACACGATCGTCGGCGATGGGGATGATATCCCCTTGGCCGCCACCCGCTCGGTGAGCAGCTTGGCGGCGGGGGCAAGCAGCACGGCCAACACCGTGCCCACCATCCCGACCACCACGCCCTTTGGCGCCTACTATCTCTGCGCCCTGGCCGATAGCGGCAACACGGTTGATGAAGGGGCCAACGAGAACAACAACAGCCGTTGCACCACCACGACGGTGCAGGTGAGCGATCCCGATCTGCTCCTGACGGCGGTGAGCACGACGGCGACCACCGTGCTCAAAGGCAAGACCTTCTCGGTGTCGACGACCGTCCAGAATCAGGGGCCGCTGGCGGCCGGCGCGTTCCGGATCGCCTTCCGCTTGTCGCCCAACACGACCTATGGGGATGGGGATGACGTCGTGATCAACACCGTCCGCTCGGTCACCTCGTTGGCGGCGGGCGCGAGCAGCACCGGCGCCACCACCCTGACGGTACCGGGGACCACGCCATCGGGCACTTACTACGTCTGCTCGCTGGCCGACTCCCTCGGTCAGGTCACGGAATTGGACGAGGGCAACAACACGTTCTGTTCCGGGACCCAGATCACCGTGCCGTAGGAGCGCGGGATCGCTCTTGTGCCGTGATGGAATGTGGCAGGCTGTTTAGGATGAGACGTCCCTACTGCTACCTCTCAGGGTTGGCGTTCGGGTTGGCCGTTGTGGTCGGCTTCGCCGGTCTGGGCCTTTGCGCACAGGAGGCGGTCCACCCGGAGGGGCCCCCGGCTGTCAACCCGCCGCTTCACGGCCTGCAACTGGCCGGCACGGTGGAAGGCGCCGACCGGCGGCTCATGGGCGCCGTCTTTGAAGATCCCCGGACGAAGAAGCAGACGGCCTACCGCATCGGCGATCACATCGATGGGGCGACGATCGTTGAGATCAAGCGCCAGCAGGTCGTCCTCAAGCGGGGAGAAGAATATATAACGGTCCAGATCACCGGGGGCAGCCCGGTGGCGGGTCAGGCCTCCGGAGAACCAGGCAAGCGAGTGTCGGACGATACCATTCCGGTGCCGGCCGGCGACCCGCAAGTGGCCCGCCAGGCCGTGATTTCAAAAGTCATCCCTCCCTACGACCCGCGGATCGAGAAGGCCAAGACGACCGTCTCCCGAGAAGACGTCGCCCGCTTTGTCGGCTATTTCCAGGACCGGTTGAAGGAAGAGAGATCAGCCCTTGTCTCGACCTCTCTGGGGCCGGCGGTCGACCTGGGCGGCGTCGATCTGGAGATTCTCGACAGCCTGAAATTGGAGTCGACCGATCGCATTGTGGAGATCAGCGGGATGGACGTCAACTCTCCAAGACGCTTCACGGAGATTTTGGAGATCCTGGGCAGGGCAAAAATCGTTGACATCTCGGTCTTGCGGGGTGACGTGATTCAGCCTTTGTATTACACGGTGAATTAAGGTAAAATCCCTCTACGTTTGGTCGCTGGAACCCGGCACTGCCTTGATGACGGTTCCTCTGATCTATTCTCGTTGCGTTCCGAATACTCTGCATGAAGGCAGAATTTGCCTCTCCAGCCCATTGTTCCCAAAGGAGGATGGCCTACACTATGAATCGAGTGGTCACTCGAACGGTTGTACTGATGATCACGATTCTTCTCGCCGTCTGTCACGGAGGCCCGCAAGCCTGGTCGGCGGAACCGGATGCCCCAATTCTCGGCGTACTCGCCATTAACCCCCAGGATTCCAACATCGTCTATGCCCTGGCTACCTATGGCAATGGGCTCTTCAAAAGCACCGATGGGGGCGAGAGCTGGAGTCAGACCAATCAAGGGATCCGGAGCTATTCGCTCTATGCCTTGAAGATTAATCCCAAAAATCCCAAAATCCTCTATGTGGGAGCGGGGGGCGCGGGGCTGTATAAAAGCACGGATGGGGGAGCCAACTGGGTGGGAATGAGTGACGGGCTTCAAAACACCGATATTGCCGCCCTGGTTCTTCATCCGAATGATCCGGAAACCATCTACGTGGCCACCTCAACAGGGGTGTTTAAAAGTCCCGATGGAGGAACAAGCTGGGTTTCCCTGAGCAAAGAGGAGGAGGAGCCGTTCAAAATCGCGGACTTTCATCAATCGTTGCTGGTGCTGCCCACCTCGCCTCCCACGCTCTTCCTTGGCGTGTTAAAGGGACTCTATACCAGAAAGGAAGGGGATGGCGGTTGGGTGTCGGTGGGGGAGCCGTTTACAGGGAAACGGATCACGGCCCTGGCACATGACCCCCGCTCCGGAACACTGTATGCGGCGGTCTACCGCCGGGGCGAGGCGGTGCAGACCCTGAAGGAGGGGGGGCTGTTTGTGAGCAAAGACTCCGGGAAGAGCTGGTCGCGATTGGGAGCCGGTCTGGAGCAGGACTGGATTCATGAGATTTTAATCGACCCGGTCGATCCACAGCTCCTCTACCTGGCCACCGAGAGTCGCGGGCTGCTCAAGAGCACCGATGGGGGTCAAAGTTGGAAGGAGAGCAACGCAGGGCTGACGGATAGCCCCAGTCGCGCCCTCCATGCGCTGGTCATGGATCCGCACGATCGCAGGGTGCTCTATGCCGCCTCCTACGTGCGCTGGGTTTTCCGCTCGCGCGATGGCGGGGCCACGTGGCGGCGCCTTCCGCTGGGCCCGCATCAGACGGAACAGCAGATTCTGGCCAACTTGAATCGAGAGGATGATCTCGCCAAGCAGAACTCGCCGGTCGTGCTTCCGGCCAAATTTATTGAGCGATGCAATGATTGTCATGGCTGGACGGATCCCCGCCTGAATCGGCTCAGAGGGAACTGGCGGGTGACGCCCAACCGCCGCAACTGGGCGCTGACCGTGAGACGCATGAGCAAGGGCGGGGCCAAGCTGACCCCGGCCGAAGAAGCCCAGATCGCGGAGTTTTTGACGAACTATACCCGTCAGCAATCCGCCGCCCCGCCTCACTGAGCCCCGATGCGGCCACGCGCGGCCAGGCTCCTCTTGCTGGTGATGCTGTTGCAGCCCGGCGCGCTTGCGCGGGCGGAGGACGCCCCGGGCCGCCTCGGTCAGGTGATTCCGATTTCAGCGCTGGCCGGCAAGCAGGAAGAGGATCCCGTCGTCGCCTGGGACGGGCGCCACTATCTGGTGGTCTGGCAGTCCAATCGCCAGGATCTGGACGACTACAATGTCTTCGGCGCCAGGATCAGCCCGGACGGCCGCGTCCTCGACCCCAAGGGGTTTGTGATCTCCACCGCCCCGTCAAACCAGCTCTTTCTTGATCTGGCCTGGGGACGGGAGGAGTATCTGGCGGTCTGGCAGGATCTGCGCAGCCGGACACGATGGGAAATTTACGGGGCCAGAATCCGGTCCGATGGAACCGTCCTCGACGCGCAGGGGATTTCGATCGCCGTGGGGGAGCGGAATCATCGCCATCCGCAAGTGGCCTGGGATGGCACGAACTTCCTCGTCGTCTGGATGGAAGAAAACAGGGCCAATGGGTGGGACGTGGCGGGCGCCAGAATCAGCCCGGACGGCACGGTGCTGGATCGAGAAAGAATCCTCATTGCCACGGGACCCGGTGATCAGGCCTTTCCGGTGTTGGCGTGGGGCAGGGAGTCCTACCTGGTTGTCTGGATGGAAGGGGGCGGCATTTCCGGCACGCGTGTTGATTCATCAGGGAAGGTATTGGATCCTCACGGGCGCGTGCTCTCCCGTTCCTCCCGCGACGCCGGATATCCTTCCGTGGCCTGGGGGGCGGGACAGTTTGTCGTGGTGTGGGGCGATCGATCCCCGTCGGCGGCCCACGCCCTTTCCGGCGTTCAAGTGCGCGCCTCCGGCGCAGTGATCGATGGGACAGCGATGACCATTTCGAGCAGCACCAACCTGCAGACCTTTCCCTCGGTGCGCTGCGCTGGGCGGAGTTGTCTCGTCGTCTGGGAAGAGGATCAATCCTCGGGCCGGCCGAGGCAGGGGATTGAAAGCGTCATCCGGGATGTGCGGGGGGCGTTTCTCGATCTGTCGGAGCGTCCGGTGAGTCCCCGGTACGTGATGATCAGCCCCAGAGCGATCGGCAATCATTTTACCAGGGTGACCTCCGATGGCCGCCGCTACCTGGTCGTCTGGAAAGATTATCAGACCGGTACGGCCGCCAGCCTGGGGCGCCTGGTGACGCCCGTCCGATAATCCATGGCGCGCACCATCCCATTGCGGTTGACACTGCTGGTCGTCTGCTCGTTGGGGTTGCCGCCCGTGTGCGGCTCCGTCCAGGCCGCATTCAACGAGCCGCTGCTGGTGAACCAGATCGCCATTGATCCCCGGGATTTCCGCGTGCTCTATGCCGCCGCCCGCCCTCAAGGGGCGCTGAAAAGCACGGACCGGGGCCTGACGTGGCGCCCCGCTCGAAACGGGCTGATGAATACCAGCGGCTATCATCTGGTGATCCATCCCACCAACCCCAAGATCCTCTATCTGGGGACGTTTGGAGGGGGAATTTACAAAACCGAAAACGGCGGGGAGACGTGGTTTGAGGCGAATCGGGGATTGGGCGACACGAATATCCATGCCCTGGTCCTCAATCCGCGTCAGCCGGACCAGCTGGTGGCGGCCACCTCGACGGGGCAACTGTTTCAAACGGAGAACGGGGCGAAAAATTGGACCCCCCTCAGCGAAGGACTGCCGAAATACGAGGGGGAGGTCATCGCCAGCCTTCTGCTTTTTCCTGGCGAGACCGGCGGGTTCTACCTGGCGCAGGGCCAGTTGTTCAGGAGGGCGTTTTCGTCTCAACGCTGGCAGGTCGTGGACAGCAGTCTCTCGGAGCAGGTGATCACCGCCCTGGCCTATGACGCTCGTCACCATGTGATCTACGCCGGCACCATGCGGCAGGGCCTGTTTAACACCTCCCTGCCGTCCGATCCAATGTCATCTCAATCCCGCCTGAACTGGACGCCCGTCGGGGGACCCTTTCAGACGCACTGGATTCGCTTGATCGTGCTGGATCCTTCGAACCCGTCGGTCCTCTATGTCTCGACCGTCGTGGGGGGACTCTACAAAAGCACCGATCAGGGCGTCTCCTGGCATGAGATCAATGCCGGGCTTCCCACCAAAGCGGTGACGGGGCTGGCGATCGATCCGGCCGATCCCCGGTTCCTCTATGTCGGGCTGCAGTACAGCGACGGCCTGTTTCTCTCGCGGGACGGCGGGACGACCTGGTCTCTTCCCGCCCTTGCCATCGAACCGGTGCAGCAGATCATCGCGTCGCTTTCACGCCGGTCGCCTTCCGCGCCATCATCGGCGCCGCCGATTGTGCCGCCCGCTTCCTTTGCCAAATGCAATCAATGCCACGGCTGGACCGATTCGGCCTTGAATCAGCGAGCCACCTTTTGGCGTGTGTCCCCCAATCTCCGGGATTGGCGGCCGACCGTCCACCGGATGAGTTACGGCGCCCGATTGACCCCGCAAGAAGAAGAGGAGATCATCAAGTTTTTAACCGACTACAGCCGGCAACGTCGTCAGGCGCCTTGAACCCGGACAGCGAGCGAATATAAAAATGCCTCTTTCCACTCGGGTCGAACCTGCCTGCCGGCAGGCAGGGAATCCCCGCCTATGAAGGCGGGGTTCTTCAACATGAACAGACGTGGCGCCATTTTCGCATGGATGATCGTCCTTTCCCGGCTGCTGGCAGGAACAATCGCAGCGGCCGGGGAGGCAAAAGAAGGCCCCCTTGCCATTCACCAGATCGCCGTCGATCCGGGCCATCCGCAGCTCATCTATGCGGCGACCAGCAATTATGGGATCCTGAAAAGCGCCGACGGCGGCGCAACCTGGAATTTGAGCAACCAGGGACTTGAGAGCTATACGCATCGCGCGGTCGCGATCAATCCGCTTTACCCCGACATCGTCTATGTCGGTTCATGGAGCGGGGGGGTCTCGAAGAGCGTGGATCGCGGCTCGCATTGGACGGCGGTCAATGACGGGCTGGGCGACACCGCGATCGAAGACCTCGCGCTTGATCCAAGCAATCCTGAGACGCTCTACGCGTTGACCATGTCGGGTGTCTTTAAGAGCCCGGATGGGGGAACGAGCTGGATGGCGTATAGCAAGGGACTCCCGATCATACAGATCGAGAACTTTGAGTGCCTGTTGGTTCTGCCTTCCGGTCCGACCGAGCTGTTTCTTGGAACCAGTCAGGGGTTGTTTAAACGGGCGAGAAATGCATCCGCGTGGGAGGCGATCAGCGCCGTGGCCAAGGCGACGCACATCACCTCGCTTGCCTATGAACCGAAGTCTCGGCTTCTCTACGCGGGCACAATCATGCACGGGCTCTTGCGGAGCCGGGATGGAGGGAACAACTGGGCCCCGTTGAGTGGAGGGATCGAAAAGCGCTGGGTGAGCGATCTGGCTCTTGATCCTCAACGCCCGGGAGTCCTCTATGCCTCAACACGCGGCACCGGAGTCTTCAGAAGCGATGACGGAGGGGCGACCTGGCGGGAGATGAACAACGGCCTGCCCGTCAAGGATATCAGGAGCCTGGCGATTGACCCAATGAATCCAGAGATTGTCTATGCCGGCACGACGATCAACGGTCTCTTGAAGACCCGCAATGGCGGCGAAGTGTGGGTCCCGCTCAAGGGTTATCCATACTTAACCTTTGCCGAGATCGTCGCCTCCATCTCCATTGCGGATCGCCCGCGAGCTCATCCCCCCTCTCTTCCCGTCCCTCCCGAGTTTTCCAAGTGCAACCAGTGTCACGGCTGGGCGGATCCGGCGCTGAACATGAAGCAGACCTACTGGCGGGTCCCGCCCAACAGGCGGGATTGGAGTGTCACCGTTGCGCGCATGGGACCGCGGGCCCGGCTGACGCCGACAGAGACCAAGAGAATCGTCGAGTTTTTAACCGCCTATACGCAGAGCCGATGAGCCGCCGCGGACCATGGGCGCCTGTCATGGTGGGAGGGGCGCTCCTGTTGGCTCTGGCGCTTGTGCCCTTATCCGCGGCCCAAGAATCGGCGCAGGAGACCGTGCGGCGGGTCTGCAGCCGCTGTCATGCCCTGCAGATTATAGGACAGTGCGTGGCCGGGGATTGTCAGGGGGATCATGTGGTCAAGCTCCTCAAGCCGGCGCCGTGGGACTTCGTGGTCGATTGGATGCAGACCATGGGGGCGAAGATGACCGAAGCCGAGCAACAGGCCATCCAAATCTATTTGCAGACGACCCATCCGGCGCCTCGCTATCCGCTTTCATGGGCGAAAGTGCCGGCCCGGCTCGGCGAAGGGGGCTGGAATGCAGTGACCATGAAAGAAAACGGAGGGTTCCTCTACGCCGGATTTGAAGGGAACGGGAGCATTTTTCGATCTACGGATGGACTGCAGTGGCAGCAGGTGGTGGATACGAACCATTACACTGTCTATGGGATTACCCCCTTCCAGGGAATGCTGTACGCTGGGACCAACGATCCCGATCCCCAGATTTGGACCAGCCGGGATGGCGCGGGCTGGACGCTCAAGGCCAAACTGCCCGCAGAAGACCACGGGGTGATCAGCCTGGGGGTGTTTCAAGGCGCACTCTATGCAGGGACGGCTCGGGCCTGGATCTACCGGAGCCGGGATGGGGAGCAGTGGGAGAAGGTTGCAGACTTAAAAGGGGTCAGTCGGCCCTCCTATATCCATTGGGTCAGGTTTCTTTTCGAGTTTAAGGGGCAGCTCTATGCCGGCCTTGAAAGAGGTTCACTCTATCGGAGCGCGGATGGCGCGATTTGGAGCCCGGTTGCCCGCGAAGCGACGGGCAGCGCGGGTCTCCGAGGCGCCGCTGTCTTCCAGGACGCACTCTATATTGGAACGACCGGCGGCGGGCGGATCTGGCGCAGCCGGGACGGCCTCGCCTGGCAGCAGGTGTTTCAAGCGCCCGCGCATGTCCAGCGCGGCTATGTGGCCTCGATGGCCACCGCAGGAGACGCCCTCTTCGCCGGGATCGACGGGTATGTGTTTCGCACCACCGACGGCCTTCGTTGGGAGGAGGTCGGCCATCTGAGCCCCTCGACGATCGAGGCGATGGGGGTCTTCCAGAACGCCCTCTACGTGGGCGCCGTCGTGCCGCCCCGGGCGATCCTCTACCGGGCCGCGCTGGGGCGGTGACAGGGTCTTGACTACCCCCTCCAATGGGGGGTTGACATTTCCGGATGGCCGGGATAAGATGCGGCCTCTTCGGCCGGTTCGCGGGTTCATCGCGGATCTACACCGACCATGTCAGGGAGGGCGCCCACATGGTACCATCGACGGCTAGGCGACGGCATCGCGTGCTTCTTTTCTTGTTGGTCATCGGCGGATTGACCGCCCTTCCAGCACCCCCCTTCACCCCCGCGGCCACGGCGATCGCCGCCGGCGCAACAGCGCCGCACCCCCAGGAGACCGGTCTACAGGTCCCGGGCGCAGTGCCGGTACGCTATGGCGCACTTCCCCTTGCCTTTATCCGGAATGACGGCCGGCTCAATGATGACGTGAAATATTATGAACAGGCCGCCGGCCACACCACGCTCTTCAAGAAGGATAGAATCTTTTTCACGCTCCAGGCCGGCCGGTCATCAGGTGTCGGCCTTCAATGGATTCCGGTGGGGGCCAACCCCGATCCCGCGATCACGGCCGAGGGGCTGCAGCGCGGAACGGTCAATTATTTCCGGGGCAACGATCCGAAGAAATGGCTTACCCATGTGCCCACCTATCAGGCCGTGGTCTATCACGAAATCTATCCCGGTATCGACATGAAATTCCACGGCAACGACCGCCGGCTGGAATATGACATCATCATCCGGCCGGGGGCGGACCCGTCACGGGTCCGTTTTGCGTATGAAGGCATCGAGTCGCTCTCAATTGCGGACAACGGCGATCTGAAGATCACCTCTCCCCACGGCGCGCTCACCCAAAAAAGGCCGATTGCCTATCAGGAGATCAACGGCAAGCGGGTGGAGGTGGCGGGGCGGTTCAGGCTGGAACCTTCCAAATCAGCCTTCGGCTTTGACGTCGCCGCGTACGACAGACGCTATCCCCTCATCATCGACCCCACGCTCGTCTACTCGACCTATGTCGGGGGGACCGCGGATGATATCAGCCGGGGCATCGCCA
>Ga0335085_10006681_pt1 | contig 18105 bp, 16 predicted proteins | sample Lox_Sample_45_FD_206712 | JGI IMG/M metagenome (GOLD analysis project Ga0335085, IMG submission 206712) | Soil microbial communities from Loxahatchee National Wildlife Refuge, Florida, United States - Lox_Sample_4.5 | ecosystem: Environmental > Terrestrial > Soil > Wetlands | place: USA...
GATCCGGCTGTCGTTCTTGGGCCTGTTGAGCGCTGTGCTCGCATTGGGCAGCGTCGCGCCGGCGCAGGCGCTCGACAAAATCCATGTCGGCAATCCGTCCGACATCGCCTGGGCCTTCGTTCCGCCCTATGTCGGGATCGAGGCCGGCATCTTCAAAAAATACGATCTCGATGTCGACGTCGCGAGCTTCGGCGGCGACCAGAAAATGCAGCAGGCCCTCAATGCCGGCAGCATCGATATCGGCCTCGGCGGCGGCCCGGCGATGGCCTTCGTCGTCAAAGGCGCGCCGGTGATGGCGGTGGCCGCGTTATTCGGCGCGCCGAAGAACATCTCGATCGTCGTGCCCTACGATTCGCCGATCAAGTCGCCGTCCGAGCTCAAGGACAAGCTCGTCAGCTCGAGCCCAGTCGGCTCGCTGACCGCGTGGCTGCTGCAGCGCGTCTCGCTCGACAACGGCTGGGGCACGGACGGCATCAGGATCGCCGCGCTCGGCGGCTTCGAGCCCGGCGTCGCGGCGATGCGCACCAAGCAGATCGACGGCATGATGTCGTCGGTCGAGGGCGGCCTCACCCTTGAAGAGAAGAAGATCGGCCGCAACCTCACCAGCATGGAAAAATACGCGCCGAACTTCATCACGCATGTGGTTTTCGTGCGCCGCGACCTGCTCGCCAGCAATCCAAAGCTGGTCGACCGTTTCCTCAAGGGCCTCTACGCGACCATCGCCTATATGAAGACGCATAAGGCCGAGACGGTGAAAGTCTCGGTCGACCAGATGCACGAGAGTCCGGCGGTCGCGGAAAAGACCTATGATTCTGAGATCAACAGCTTCGTGCCTGACGGCACATTCGATCCCAAAGCGGTCGAGGTCATCAAGCAGTCCTTCCTCGAAATGGGGATGCTGAAAGAGAAGCCGGCCGACAACCAGATGTACGACGCGCAGTTCCTGCCGGTGAAGCCGTAGCGATCAGGCAAAGCCTGATCGCGGAGCCCCGGCGAAAGCCGGGGCCCATTCATCGGGTGTCCCGTTCGACCTATAGTCCCCCTCACCTTCCCATCGCTTCGCGATGGGCCCCTCCCTTTCCCCAAGGGGCGAGGGTCTCTCTCGGCGAAATTCTCCCTCTCCCCGCCGGGGAGAGGGAGGGGCCCGGCGCAGAGCGACGGGAGGGTGAGGGGGATCGCAAAGGAGTTTTCTCGATGGCCGTGCGTCTCGATCCCGTCACGCTCGAAGTCATTCGCAATGCGCTGCCGGCGATCTCGAACGAGATGGCGGCCGATCTGCAGCGCACCTCCTACAACATGATGATCTACGAGGTGCGCGATTTCTGCACCGCGCTGATCTCGACCGAGGGCGAGCTGATTTCGCAAAATGTCGGCGGCGTGTCGCATTTCGTCGCCGATCTCGGCGTGATCATCACCGACGGCATGGCGCGCTACGGCAAGGACGGGTTCCAGGACGGCGACGTGCTGATCATGAATCATCCCGCCGTCGCCGGGCAGCATCTCAACAACATCTGCATCTACGTGCCCTATTTCTTCAAGGGCGAGCTCTTGATGTTCTCGATGGTACGCGCGCATTGGATCGATGTCGGCGGCATGAGCACCGGCTTCGGCGCCGGCCGCGCCGCCCAGGATGCGTGGATGGAAGGGCTGCAATTCAATCAGCTCAAGATCTACGAAGGCGGCAAGCTCAACGAGATGCTGCACAACATGATCAAGGACAATATCCGCTTTCCGGAATCGTCCCTCGGCGATTTGCGGTCGCAAATAGCCGCGTGCAAGCTGGGCAACCGCCGCGCCGACGAGCTGTTCGAGCGTTATGGCCGCGACACGGTGATGGCGGCGATCCGCAAGGTCTTCGACGAGACCGAGCAGCGTTGCCGCAATGCGGTGAAGCAGATCGCCGACGGCGTCTACGAAGCCGAGAGCTTCATCGACGATACCGGCGAGACGCCGCCGCAGCCGGTGAAGATCAACGCCAAGATCACGGTGAAGCAAGGCGCGATGACGATCGACCTGTCGGAATGCTCGAAAGAGCGGCCGCATGGGCCGAATTGCCGCTCGCTGGCCGGCGCGCGCATCGCCTACAAGGGGATCACCGCGCCGCTCGATCCGGTGAACGAAGGCTCGTTCCGTGCGCTCGACATCATCCTGCCTGAGGGCAATTTCATGATGGCGCGGCATCCGATCCCGATGCAGGGCTGGAGCCTGATGCTGCCGACTGTCGCCGACACGATCGTCGCCGCGCTCGCGCCGGCGATGAAGGAGAAAGCGCCGGCCGGGCATCACGCCGATCTCGGCGGCTCGGCCTTCTTCGGCCGCGATCCCAAGACCCGTCGCAACTTCGTCCTGCAGAGCATCGATGGCGGCGGCTGGGGCGGCCGGCCGCACGAGGATGGTGAGAGCGGCTCGGTCTCGATCTGCCAGGGCGATGTGCGCAACGGCGCGATCGAGGCGATCGAGCTGAAATGCCCGGTGATGATCGAGAAGCGCGGCTTCCGCCAGGATTCGGGCGGCGCCGGCAAGTATCGCGGCGGGCTCGGCATTGAGTTCCAGGTGCGCAATTTCGTCGAAGGCCGATGGAATCTCGGCAAGCCCTATCGCCAGGGCCTCGCCTCCTGGCCGCTCTGGGGCGGCGAGCCGGGCGCGACCGCGGATTCGCTGATCCGCCGGCCCGGCGAGAACGAGTTCCACGAGCTCTACGGCCACCGCTATCTCGTGCCGGCCGAGACGCAGGTGCTGGCGCGGCGCTCGGGCGGCGGCGGCTGGGGCGATCCGCTCGAGCGCGAGGCCGAGCTCGTGCGCTGGGACGTCGTCGAAGGCTACGTCTCGCGCGCCGCGGCGGCGGAGAAATACGGCGTGGTGCTGAGCGAGGATCTCGTGCTCGACGCCAAAGCGACCGAGGCGCTGCGCGCGAAAATGCGCAAAGAGCGCGACAGCAACGGCAAGCGCAAGACCGCGCTGCCCACGCCGGTGGTCGAGCACGGCGTCACCGTGTTGCGCACCGACCTGACGGTCTTCGCGACACGGCCACCGGCCGCAGCAGCAGAATAATAATTCCCCCAGCCACCCGATTCTCGTCATGCCCGGACTTGTTCCGGGCATCCATCGATCGGCGAGAACACATGGACCCGCGGAACAAGTCCGCGGGTGACGATCGGGGGTAGCGGGTTAGGACGTGCGCTCGAACCGGAGGTAGCCGAAAATATCGGGCGCCGGTTGCGCGCGGTCGCGCGGGTGGTTGATGCCGTCAACCACCGGCACTTCGGCGAAATCGAACGGGCTGACGCCGTCGAGGCATGCTGCGTTGACGCCGTAGAAATTCGGATTCGAGCGGCGGCGGTGATGCGTGTAGATGCCGCATTTGGAGCAGAAATAATGCTCCGCGACGCGCGTGTTGAACTGATAGAGCGTCAGCGCGTCCTGGCCGGCGAGCACGGTGAAATCGGCGAGCGGCACGCCGATCGCGACGGCGCCGCGCATGCGGCAGAAGGAGCAGTTGCAGCGCGAGCCTTTGAGCCCGTCGGGCAGGCGGACGCGGAACCGCACCGTGCCGCAATGGCAGGCGCCTTCCCTCGCCGCCGCCTCGGCCACGGGGCGCGTCAGGCCTTCGCGGCTTGCGATGCCGCGGCGCGCAGCTTGGCGAGGTTGCCGCCCTTCATCACCGAGCCGGGCAGCGGGTGGCCGACGACATCCTCGGCCATGTTCGCGCAATCGATCAGCTTGTCGAGATCGAGATGGGTCTCGATGCCCATCTCCTGGCACATGAAGACGAGATCCTCGGTGCAAACATTGCCCGCCGCGCCTTTGTGGCCGGCGAAGGGGCAGCCGCCGAGCCCGGCGACCGCGGCGTCGTAGCGCCGCACGCCCATCTGCAGCCCGGCATAGGCATTGGCGATCCCCATGCCGCGCGTGTCGTGGAGATGGAGCACGAGATCGAGATCGGGGAAGCGCGACCACACCGCATCGACGACGCGCTTGATCGAGGCGGGCGTCGCCCAGCCCATCGTGTCGGCCAGGGTGAGACGCTTGAACGGCATGCCGTTGTCGCGCGCCAGCTTGATCAGCGTGCCGGTGAGCTCGACGACGCGCTCGACCGGGATGTCGCCCTCGAAATTGCAGCCGAACGCGGCGCTGATGAGGCCGCCTTCGAGCTCGATACCGTGCTCCTTGTATTTCGCAATGGTCGTCGGCAGCCGCGCGATCAGCTCGTCGATCGAGACGTTCTGGTTGCGCTTCAGGAACGCGTTCGAGGCCGAGAGGCTGATGCCGCCTTCGATGGTGAGCTTCTTGGTCGCGATGGCGCGCTCGAGGCCTTTGTCGTTGAGCCAGAGGCCGGTGAACTTGATGCCCTCCTTCGGGACGATGCCTTTCACCACCTCTTCGGCATCGGCCATGTTCGGCACGCGCCGCGGATCGACGAAAGACACGGTCTGGATGTGCTTGAGGCCGGTCCCCGCCAGCGCATTGATGAATTGGACCTTGCGTTCGGTCGGGATGATGTTCTTTTCGATCTGAAAGCCCTCGCGCGGGCCTTCCTCGCGAATGTCGACCGATTTCGGCATATCCGCCATGAGTTCCTCCTTCTTTGAGGGCATCCTAGCGCGCGTTACGGTGCTGCCAACCCGCTATGATAAAAGGCGCGTTCCGTCGCGATGGCGTTCATCGGGATGTCGTGCGGCAGCGGGTGGATGGTCGGCAGATGGCCGAGCTCGAAGCCGACGCCGAGGCAGAAGGGCCGCGGCTCCATCGCCTCGAGCGTGCGATCGTAGAAGCCGCCGCCATAGCCGAGGCGGTAGCCGGCATCGTCGAAGCCGACCAGCGGCACGATCAGCAGCTTCGGTTGCACCGGCGCGCCTTCCGCCGGGTAGGGGATGTCGTAGACGCCGGAAGCGAGCTTGGTGTCGCGCGTCCAGGGACGGAATTCGAGCGGCCGGCCCTTGCCGAGCACGACCGGCAGCGCGACCGCGAAGCCTTGCGCGATCAGCCCATCGAGCACCGGCAGCACGTTGAATTCGCGCCGGAACGGCCAATAGGCGCCGACGAGGCACGGCTCGATGTCGTCGAGGCAGGTATCGATGCGGCGCGCGATGGCGGCATCGGCGTCGTGATGGACCGCCTGCGGCAACGCCATGCGCGCGGCGATCAGCTCATCGCGCTTGCCGCGCCGCCAGGCGAGGATTTCGGCGCGTTCCATCGCGCCTTCTACGACAGGCCGATGATCTGCCCGGCCTCGTTGACATAGATCTGCTCGGCCGACGGCACGCGCGGCAGGCCGGGCATGGTCATGATGTCGCCGCAGATCGCGACCACGAATTCGGCGCCGGCCGACAGCCGCACCTCGCGGATCGGCAGCTCGAAGCCCGACGGCGCGCCGTAGAGCTCGCCATTGGCCGAGAAGCTGTACTGCGTCTTCGCCATGCAGATCGGCAGATGACCGAAGCCCTGCTTCTCCATTTCGGCGAGGCGGTCGGTGATCGCCTTCGGCGCCGCGACGTCGCCGGCGCGATAGATCTCCTTCGCGATCGTCTTGATCTTGTCGAGCAGCTTCATGTCGTCGGGATAGAGCGGCTTGTACGCCGCCTTGCCGCTATCCACGACCTCGGCGACGGCCTTGGCCAGCGCCTCGGCGCCCTTGCCGCCATCGGCGAAATGCGTGCAGACCAGCGCCGTCACGCCGTCGGCCTTGCAGCCCTCGACGATCGCTTTCAGCTCGGCGTCGGTATCGGTCGGGAAGCGGTTGATGCAGACGACCGCCGGCACGCCGAATTTCTTGATGTTCTCGAGATGGCGCTTGAGATTGACGAGGCCCTTCGTCACCGCCTCGACATTCTCGGCGCCGAGGCCGGCGCGGGGGACGCCGCCGTGGAATTTGAGCGCCCGCGCCGTCGCGACGACGACCGCGGCGCTCGGCTTCAAGCCGGCCTTGCGGCATTTGATGTCGAAGAATTTCTCGGCGCCGAGATCGGCGCCGAACCCGGCTTCGGTCACGACGTAATCGACCAGCTTCAGGGCAAGCTTCGTCGCGGTCACCGAGTTGCAGCCATGCGCGATATTGGCGAACGGCCCGCCATGGATGAAGGCGGGGTTGTTCTCGAGCGTCTGCACCAGATTGGGCTTGATCGCGTCCTTCAGCACCGCGGTCATCGCGCCGTCGGCCTTGATCTGGCTCGCGCGGACCGGCTGCCGGTCGCGCGTCTGGGCGACGATGATGTTGCCGATGCGGCGGCGCAGATCCTCCATCGAGGTCGAGAGGCAGAGGATGGCCATGATCTCTGAGGCGACGGTGATGTCGAATCCGTCCTCGCGCGGGAAGCCGTTGGCGACGCCGCCGAGCGAATCGACGATCGAGCGCAGCGCGCGGTCGTTCATATCCATGCAGCGCCGCCACGTGATCCGGCGCGGATCGATGCCGAGCTCGTTGCCCCAATAGACGTGATTGTCGATCATCGCCGCGAGCAAATTGTTGGCGATGCCGATGGCGTGGAAGTCGCCGGTGAAATGCAGGTTGATGTCGTCCATCGGCACGACCTGGCTGTAGCCGCCGCCGGCGGCGCCGCCCTTCATGCCGAAGCACGGGCCGAGGCTGGGCTCGCGCAGGCAGATCATCGCCTTCTTGCCGATGCGGTTGAGCGCGTCGCCGAGGCCGACCGTGGTCGTGGTCTTGCCCTCGCCCGCCGGGGTCGGGTTGATGGCGGTGACGAGGATCAGCTTGCCGTCGGGCTTGTTGGCGAGCGCGTCCTTGACGAAATCCATGCCGATCTTGGCCTTGGTGTGGCCATAAGGCTCGACCTGGTCAGCCGGGATGCCCAGCCGCTCGCGCGCGATGTCGATGATCGGCCGCAGCTTGGCGGCCTGCGCAATTTCCCAATCGGTGGCCATGGTTTTGTTTTGCCCCTGTTTTCTGGCTTGAGACGCCTCGAAGCGCATCGAAGAAGGGCGGCGCGCCGCCGTCAACAAGAAATCCGCCCAAGATTATCGGGGTCAAATAAGTGGGCAACGCGGCCGGCGCCAGCGGCCGCCACGCCCACGCAGGTCCATTTTGTCCCTTACTTGCCGTTGACGCGCTTGCCCGCCTCTTTGATCAGCGCCAGCGCGTCGTACTGATGCGCGTCGAGATCGGCCTTGATGAGGCCGAGCTCGCGCTGGCTGTGGATGTTGTGCGACACCGCGTCGATATCGGTGATGCCGTTCGGGTCGCGGTAATTGTCGGCCTTGGTGAAGAGCCAGTCCTGCATCACCGGCGCCGGCACCTTGGTGAAATCGGAGACGTACTTCACCGCCGCGTCGTGGTTCTTCGGATCGAGATACCAGTGGATCGAGCGCACGTAATCCTCGAGGAGATCGACCATCGCGCCGTGGTTCTTGTCGAGGAAATCCTTATGCGCGACCCAGAACGACAGCGCGACATGGCCCATCGCATCGGCGGTGGTGAAGAGCGTGCGCGTGATCTCGGCCTGCGCCGGGTTGCGCGAGAACGGCAGCACCGACGGGATGAGATCGGCCTTATGCTCCTCCAGCACCGATTTCATGTTCGGGAAATTCACTTCGACCACGCTGAAATCGCGCTTGTCGATCATGCCGTGCTTCAGCATCTCGGCCTTCATGATCATGTCGAGGCCGCCGCCGATGCCGTTGGTGACCAGCACCTTGCCCTTCAAATCCTCGACCTTCTTGATCGGCCCGTCCTTCAGCACGGCGAAATCCGCGGTGCCGGCGCCCGGAATACCCCATTGGATTTCGTCGGCGATGATGCGCAGATCGTTCATGCCTGCATTCTCGACCGCGAGGCTGAAGGAGGAGAAGCCGAGCGCGGCGATATCGATCTGGCCGCTTTGCAGCGCCGTAATCTGCAGCGGCGAGCCCTGGAAGTGGATCGCCTCGACCGTATAGGACTTGCCGTTGTGCTGCGCGATGCCGTCGGTGGGGAAGAGGATCGGAATCAGCGAGGCCGGCGTGGCGATCCAGCCCATCTTGATCTTCACCGGATCGGCCTGGGCCTGCCCCAGGCACAGCAACACGACGAGCGCGGCCAGCGCGCAAATCTTGCGAACGTACATTGGCGATCCCCTTGTTGGCGGCACGTCGGCGGCGCGTCGTCGCGGGAGACACCCGCGCGAAAGACGTGCCGAGCGCACGGCGTTGTTGTCCGGGGAAGCTTATGACATCGCGTCGGCCGCGACAACGGCGCGCTCAGCGCAGCATCAGGCTCGGCAGGAACGTCCCCAGCGGTGGGAAAGCCATGAGGATGCCGACCGCGATCAGATCGCAGACGACATAGGGCACCGCCGCCATGACGACGGTCACGAAGCTCGTGCCTTTGGGCGCGACGCCCATCATGACGAACAGCGAGGTGCCGAAAGGCGGCGTCAGCAGGCCGATTTCCAGGCCCATCAATTCGATGAGGCCGAACCAGATCGGGTCGAAATGCAGCGCCGCCGCGAGTGGGAAGAAGATGGGCACGGTGAGGAGCAGGATCGACGCCGAATCCATCAGCATTCCGAGCAGCAGCAGCACGCCAAACATGATCAGCAGCATCACATTGGGGCCGACATGGGCGCTGGTCGCGGCGTTGATGAAGCCGGTACTTGCCCCGGTATAGGCAAGAACCTGGCTGAAGGTCGACGAGCCGACGATGATGAGATAGATCGACGCGGTGACGCGCACGGCGCCGCGCACCGAGAGCCGCACCGCCTGCCAGCTGAGGCAACGCATGAACACGGCAAGGACCAGCACGGCGAGGACGCCGAAAGCGGCGGATTCGGTCGGCGTCGCCCAGCCGAGCAGGATGAGGCCGACGACGCTGAAGATCACCAGCCCCATGGGCAGCACATTCATCGCGAAGGACGACAGCATCGCCCCCAGCCGCGGTCGTGCGACGTCGTATTGCGGCGCCGCGCGCGGATCGATCTTGAGCTGAATAAAGATTAGCAGCACGTAAAGCGCGGCGAGCAGGAGGCCCGGACCGAAGCCGCCGATGAGCAGGCCGCCGACATCGATATTGGCGAGGCTGCCGAGGAGCACCGCGAGCCCCGACGGCGGAATGATGATCGCGAGCCCGCCGGTGCCCATGATCGGTCCCATGCTCATATGCGATTTGTAGCCGCGGCGCGTCATCTCGCCGGTGAGCAGCGAGCCGAGCATCGCCGTATTCGCCATTGACGAGCCGAGCAGCGCCGAGAACAGCGTGCCGCCGGCGACCGCGAGATAGCTCAAGCGGCCGGGCACGCGGCCCAGCATCATCTCGAGCGTATCGAACACCCGCAGCACCATCTGGGTGCGGAAAAACAGCTCACCCATCAGGAGGAACATCGGAATCGCCACCAGGGTGAAGGTGGAAACCGAGCTGGTGGCGTTGGCCAGCACCTGGATAATGCCGCCGGTGCCGCCCATCAGAAAAAAGGCGGCAATGCAATTCACGGTGAGGAAGGCAAAGGGCACGGGGAAGCCGGCCATCATCAGCGTAACGATGCCGCCGATCAGCAGGAGCATGGTCTCGTACCAGGGCATGCTCATGCTTTCAGATCGTCTCGCCTTCGATTGCGCTTTGCGTGTAGAGCGTGTCGCGCGCGATCAGGCGGCGGAGGAACTCGCACCCCATCAGGAAGAAGCCGAGCAGCATGGGCGCGTAGGCGTAATAGAGCGGCACACTGATCGCGCGCTGGTCGGCCTGGTCGTTCGCCCAGGTGAAGATCGTCTCGGTTCCGGCATACCAGGCGAGGAGGAAGCAGACCGCCGCCGAAACGACGTAGACGACGATTTCGAGCACGCGCCGCGGCCCCGCCGGCACCGCCATGCGCAGGCTCTCGACGATGATCATGCCGCGCGTGCGCAGCAGCCAGGGCGAGCCGAGCATGGTGATGTAGAGCAGGCCGAACTCGCACAGCGGCTCGATCGCGGGCGGCGCCTCGAAGCCGAAATTGCGCATCAGGACGTCGAGGATGACCGCGATGAAAATCGCCGACATGATCAGGCCGGCGATCACCGCGAGCACCACGGTCAATCCGTCATAGGCGCGCAGCAACGCCCGCATCATCGCACGGCGTTCCCGCCCATCGCGTCGGGGCTCACCGCCCGCCTAGAACCAATCGCGCCTCAGCTCGTCGACGTTGATGTGGACGTTTGGGTTGGCCTTCATCCGCCCCCACGGGGTTTTCATATAGGCGTCGATGTAGTTCTTGGCCTGCTCGCCCTTGAGCATGATCACCTGCTGGCCCTCTTTGTCGAGCTTGGCCTTGGTCGCGTTCTGCTCCGCCGTGATCGTGTCCATCGTGATCTTCTCGTATTTGATGGCGGTGTCCTGGATCAGGCCGCGCACCTTCGGCGGCAGATTGTCGAATTTCTGCGCATTCGCGATGACGAGAATGCCTGCCATGTTGAACGGCGGCTCGATGCGGTATTTGAGGAAGCGCACCAGCCCGGTTTCGAGCTGTGAATCGAGGTCGCCGCCGACGCCGGTAACCGTGCCGCGCTGCAGCGCGGTGTACATCTCGGTGATCGGCATCACCACCGGCGTGCCGCCGAGCTCCTTGATGAAGTCGCGATAAGCCGGCGAGGAGCGGATCTTCATGCCCTTGAGATCGGGCAGCCCGGCGGGGCTGATGGTCGGCTTCTGCTCGAATGCCATATAGAGGCCGAGCCCCGAATCAAAGCGCGCGAGAAACGTTGCACCAAGCTTCTGGCGCATCGCGCCGTCGACGAGCTTGTAGCCGCCGAGCTTGCGCGCCTCCATCGGCGTCTTGAAGCCGGAAGTGAAATCGCCTTCGGGGAATAGGCCCAGGTAATACGCCGCAGGACCGAAAAGGATATCGAACAGACCGTTGCGCAAGGCGACCGGCTGCTGCTGGGGCGGCGCGACTTCGGGTCCGCCGATGAAGTCGATATGGACGAGGCCCTTGCCGGCCTCGTTGACCGCATCGATGAATTGAAAGAAGCCCACATTGTTCGCATGGGTCTTGGGAAAGGCCGAGGCCGCTTTGAGCATGATCTCGTCGGCACTTGCCGTAGCGCCGATACTCCAAGCCAAGGCGACAGCCAATACCGTGCGGACGGTCCACGGATTTCGGGCACGCATCGCAAAACCTCCCTGCACCTATTTTTGTTAGTAGAAGCCTACCATACGCCTCGCCCAAAGCGAATCCCCTTGACTTTTCTATGCTTGGATATATCTTACGATATGTTGATAGCTACATCTAGAAAGGTACTTATGCATCATCACATTGGAAAAGTAGGAAAATTCGGGCACCGGCATATGCGCGAGCATCGTCGCGGCAGGCACGGCTTCGGCCCCTTCGCGGCGGGTTTCGCCGATGGGACCGGCATGGGCGGCGGCGGTTTTCGCACCGGGCGCAAGCTCGGCGCGGCCGATCTGCAGCTCGTTATCTTGGCGCTGCTGAAGGAAAAGGCGCGCCACGGCTACGAGATCATCAAGGCGCTCGAGGAGCGCTCCGGCGGCTTTTACGTGCCGAGCCCCGGCATGGTCTATCCCGCCCTCACCTTCCTCGAAGAGACCGGCGCGGCCGTCGTGTTCGACGCCGAGGGATCGAAGAAGCTCTATCGCATCACGCCGGAGGGCGAGGCGCAGCTGAAGCGCGACGCGACCATCGCTGACGCGATCCTGACGCAGCTCGAGCGCATGGGCCGCAAGATGGACCGCGTGCGCGAAGTCTTCGCCGCCGAGGCCGAGGACGAAGAAATGGCGCAGGATCTGCGCGCGGCGCGGCGCGATCTGCGCAGCGTGCTGCGCGAGCACCGGCGCTCTTCGCCCGAGGAACAGCAGCGCATCGCGGCGATCCTGAAGCGCGCGGCGGACGAGATCCGAAGCAAGTAGGGCAAGCTTCCTGTCGCGGTATCGTTCCCGAAGGGAGTTGGGGTGGCACAGCAAATGTGCCACCCTCGCGGCGCGTCAAAACAAGCCTCAAGGGGAGATCGTCAATGAAGAAGCTGTTGCTCGCGGCAACTGCGCTTGCCGCCGTACCCGTTCTTTGCGGCTGGTCGATCGGCGGCGCGCAAGCCGCGGTGAAGGTCCAAACCGTCGATTACAAGCAAGGCGACACGACGCTCGAAGGCTGGCTCGTCTATGACGACGCCAAACAGGGCAAGCGGCCGGGCGTGGTCGTGTTCCCAGCCTGGAACGGCCCGGACGAAGACGCGAAAGGCCGCGCTCAGATGCTCGCCAAGCTCGGCTACGTCGCCTTCGTCGCCGATGTCTACGGTAAAGGCATCCGGCCCCAGGGCTTCAAGGATGCCGGCGCCGAAGCCGGCAAATACATGAAGAACCGCCCGTTGCTCACCGAGCGTGCCAAGCTTGCTTACGACCAGCTGCGCAAGAGCCCGATGGTCAATCCCGGCAAGATCGCGGCGATCGGCTATTGCTTCGGCGGCGCCGGTGCGCTCGATCTGGCGCGCAGCGGTGCGCCGCTGGTCGATACGGTCACCTTCCATGGCGATCTGACCTCGCCGACGCCGCAAGACGACAACAGCATCAAGGGTCGCGTCCTGGTTCTACACGGCGCGGCCGACCCGATCGTCAATGCGCAAGCGCAGGATGCATTCCGCAAGGAAATGACCGATGCACATGTGAAGTGGGAAATGGTGCTCTACGGCGGCGCCGTGCATTCCTTCACGCAGAAGGACGCGGGCAACGATCCGTCGAAAGGCGCGGCCTATGATGAATATGCCGACAAGCAATCCTGGACCGAGATGACGCGGCTGTTCCGCGAGACGCTGTAACCGAAAGGCCGAAGCGGCAGCACATCGCCGCCGCTTCGTGTCATACGCCGGAGCGCTTAGTCCTTGGCGGCGACCGCCTCGACTTCGATCCGGTATTCCGGCCGCGCGAGCCGGCTAACGATCAACAAGGTCGACGCCGGCACGACGGCGCCAAACGCCTCTTTCTGCGCGTCGCGCCACACCGGAATATCGTCCGGATTGGTGAGGAACACCGTGACCTTGGCGACGTTTTGCCAATCCATGCCGCAACCGGCGAGCACCGTCGTCAGATTGCGATAGACCTGGCGCGCCTGTTCGCCGAAATCTTGCGAGACCGTCCCATCGGGCCGCGCGCCCGTCTGGCCCGCGAGATGGAACAGCCGTGCATTCGGGCCGATCTCGCCGACATGCGAGAACCGGCCTTGCGGATTGTTCACCCCTTCGAGGTTGTAGCGTTTGACCATGCTTGCCTCCCTAATCGGATCGCCCGAATCTACTCGGCAGCCGTCGGCTTTGCGTCGGGCCGCCAGCGCAGCACCGGCTTGCGCGCGGCGGCGACTTCATCGAGTCGGCGGCGCGGGGCGCGATGCGGCGCGGCCTGGAAGAATTCCGTGTCGTGCTGCTTTGCCCGCGCCGCAAGCTCGCGCATCGCGACGATGAAGCGGTCGAGCGATTCCTTGCTCTCGTTCTCGGTCGGCTCGACCAGCAGCGCGCCGTGGACGATGAGCGGGAAATACATCGTCATCGGGTGATAGCCTTCATCGATCAGCGCCTTGGCGAAATCGAGCGTCGTGACGCCGGTCTCGCCGAGGAAGCGGTCGTCGAACAGCACCTCATGCATCGCGCTGCCGGCAAAAGACGGCGTCAGCACGTCTTTGAGGCTGGCGAGGAGATAATTGGCGTTGAGCACCGCATCGCCCGAGAGCCGCGCCAGCCCGTCGCCGCCGTGGGCCATCAAAAATGCCAACGCGCGGATGAACATGCCCATCTGGCCGTGAAACGCCTTGATGCGGCCGAGCGATTGCGCCGCGTCGCCGGCGCGTTCTTCGATCAGCGCGAAGCTCTGTTCGTGATGCACGACCCAGGGCAGCGGCGCATACGGCGCAAGGCTCGCGGCCAGCGCGACCGGCCCGCTGCCCGGCCCGCCGCCGCCATGCGGCGTCGAGAAGGTCTTGTGCAGATTCATATGCATGCAATCGATGCCGAGCTTGCCCGGCTGGACGCGGCCCAAGAGCGCGTTGAGATTGGCACCGTCGAGATAGAAGAACGCGCCGACGCCATGCACCGCCTCCGCGATAGCGAGCGATTCGTCCTCGAAGAGCCCGCAGGTGTTCGGATTGGTCAGCATGATCGCCGCGACATCGGCGCCGAGCTTGGCCTTGAGCGCCGCGAGATCGACCCGGCCGCGGGCATTCGCGGGAATCGGATCGACCTGATAGCCGAGGGTGGCAGCGGTCGCGGGGTTGGTGCCGTGCGCCGATTCCGGCACCAGCACGCGGCTGCGCTTGTCGCCGTGCGCCTCGAGCGCGGCGCGAATGCACATCATGCCGCAAATCTCGCCATGCGCGCCCGCCGCCGGCGACAGCGCGAGGGCCGGCATGCCGGCGATGGTCTTGAGCCAGATCGCGAGCCGGTCCATCAGCGCCAGCGCGCCTTGCACCGTCGCCAGCGGCTGGAGCGGATGCAGCGACGCGAAGCCCGGCAGCCGCGCCACCTTCTCGTTGAGGCGCGGATTGTATTTCATCGTGCACGAGCCGAGCGGATAGATGCCGGTGTCGATCGAGTAATTCTTTTGCGACAGCCGCGTGTAGTGGCGGACGATTTGCGGCTCGCTGAGGCCCGGCAGCCCGATCTTGCCCTGGCGCCGGAGGCCGCCGAGCCGGTCAGCAATCTTCGGCGGCGCCGGCAGATCGACGCCGCTGCGCGCCGAAGCGCCGTCGTAATAAGCGCCTTCCGCCTCGAAGAGCAGCGGCTCTTCGTCATGGACTTCGCGGCCGCCGCCCGCGGCCGGCGTGAAGCCCGAGACGGCTTTGCTCCAGCTTTTATCCGCAGGCCCGCTCATCGCAACGCCTCGCGCAGCGCCGCATCGAGCGCGTCGATATCGGCGTCGGTGGTGAGCTCGGTCGCGGCAACGAGGAGATCGTTCGGCCGCTCGGGCAACAAGCGGTTCACCGGCACGCCGGCGAGAATACCGCGCGTGGCGAGCGCATCGACAAGCGGCGCGGCCGGACGCGGCAGCCGTAAAGTGAATTCGTTGAAGAAGCTCGGCGTCATGAGTTTCACGCCCGGCAGTTTCTCCAAGCGCTCGGCGAGCTGCACCGCTTTCGCATGATTGAGCTCGGCAAGGCGGGTGAAACCAGCCTCACCCAACAGCGCGAGGTGGATCGAGAAGGCGAGCGCGCAGAGGCCGGAGTTGGTGCAGATATTGCTGGTCGCCTTCTCGCGCCGAATATGCTGCTCGCGCGCCGACAAGGTCAGCACGAAGCCGCGCAACCCGTCGGCATCGACGGTCTGGCCGGTCAGCCGCCCGGGCATCTGGCGCATAAATTTTTCGCGCGTGGCAAAAAGCCCGAGATAAGGTCCGCCATATTCGAGCGCATTGCCGAGCGACTGGCCCTCGGCGACGACGATATCCGCCCCCATCGCGCCGGGCGACTTGATGAGACCGAGCGCGACGACTTCCGTCACTGCAACGACGAGCAACGCGCCGGCTTTGTGGCAAGCTTCCGCCAGCGCCGCATAATCGCGCACATCGCCGAAGAACCCCGGATTCTGCACGACGACGCAGGAAATCGCGGCGTCGAGCGAGGCGGCGAGTGCGTCAACCGGCGCCATCGCCGTCGCGAAGCCGTTGAAGCGGCCGTAGGTCTCGATCACGGCGCGGTAGTGCGGATGGAGATCGCCGGCGATGAGCGCCTTTGCCCGGCGTGTCGCGCGGTTCGCCATCATCACCGCTTCGGCGGCGGCGGTCGCGCCGTCATACATCGAGGCGTTCGCCACCTCCATGTCGGTGATGAGCGCGACCTGGGTCTGGAATTCGAAAAGGGCTTGCAGCGTGCCTTGCGCGATCTCGGGCTGATAGGGCGTGTAGGAGGTGAGGAACTCCCCGCGCTGCACCAGGTAATCGACCGCCGCCGGCACGTGATGACGATAGGCGCCGGCGCCCAAAAAGCTCGGCACCGCGCCGGCGGCCATGTTCTGCGCCGCGAGCGACGCCAGCTCGCGCTCGATCTCGATCTCGCCCAGGCCGGACGGCAGATCGAGTGGCGCGCTCAGGCGCAGCGCGGCGGGAACGTCGCCGAAGAGATCGTCGACGCTCTTGGCGCCGATCACGCCGAGCATCGCGCGGCGGTCTTCGTCGGTCAGCGGCAGGTAGCGCATCAGTGCTTGTCCTGCGCCGCCGTGAAGGCCTGGTACGCGGCATCGTCCATGAGATCGCCGAGATCTTTCGCATCGGCGAGCTTGATCTTGTAGAACCAGCCCTCGCCCATCGCGTCGGCGTTGACCCGCGCCGGATCGTCGGCGAGGCCGGTGTTCACCGCCGTCACCTCGCCCGAGGCCGGCGCATAGACCTCGCTCGCCGCTTTCACCGATTCGACGACGCCGGCTTCCTTGCCCTTCTCGACTTTGCGGCCGACCTCCGGCAATTCGACATAAACGATGTCGCCGAGCTGGTTCTGCGCGAAATCGGTGATGCCGATCGTCGCCTCGTTGCCGTCGACGCGGATCCACTCATGATCTTTCGTGTAGCGAATGTTGCTCATCGGTCTCTCTCAACGCGCAGTGTGATAGCGATGCGGAACGAAAGGCAGGGCGGCGATCTGCGCCGCGCGCTCGGCGCCGCGCACCGAAAGCCGCAGCGCCGTGCCGGGCGCGGCGAGCGATGCCGGCACATAGCCCATGGCGATCGCGCCTTCGAGCGAGGGCGAGAAGCCGCCGCTGGTGACCATGCCGATCTCGCGGCCGCCGGCACCGACGATCGGCGTGTGGCCGCGCGCGATCTGTCGGCCTTCCGGCTTGATGCCGACACGGCGGCGCGATGCGCCCTGCGCCAGCTCGCGCTGGATGATCGCATCGCCGGGGAAGCCGCCTTCCTCGCGCCGCCGCTTCTGGATGGTCCAGGCGAGATCGGCCTCGATCGGCGTCGTGGTCTCGTCAATATCGTTGCCGTAAAGGCAAAGCCCGGCTTCGAGCCGCAGCGTATCGCGCGCGCCCAGCCCGGCCGGCGCGACCTCCGGCTCGGCCAGCAGGCGCTGCGCGAGCGCCTCGGCCTCGCCGCCCGGCACCGAAATCTCGTAGCCGTCCTCGCCGGTATAGCCAGAACGCGTGACGAAACAGGCGATGCCGCCGATCTCGACCGCCGCCATCGTCATGAACCCCATCGCCGCGGCGCCGGGCACGAGCCGCGCCAGCACCCCGGCCGATGCAGGGCCTTGCAGCGCGATGAGCGCGCGATCCTCGAGATAGGTGACGAGGGCGCCCACGCCCAGCGCGGCGCGCAGATGCGCGATGTCCTCGGCTTTGCGCGACGCGTTGACGACGAGGCGGAGGGTCTCGCCCTCCTTCGCCACCATCAGATCGTCGAGGATGCCGCCACGCTCGTTGGTGAACATCGTGTAGCGCACCCGGCCGCACTTGAGGCCGGCGATATCGGCGGGCACCAGGCGCTCGAGCCTGCCGGCGATATCGGCGCCCGCGAGCACGACCTGGCCCATGTGCGAGACATCGAAAAGCGAAGCTTGGGCGCGGGTATGAAGATGCTCGGCGATGATGCCGGCGGGATATTGCACGGGCATCTCGTAACCGGCAAAAGCCACGAGCTTCGCGCCGAGGCTCTGATGCAACGCGTAAAGCGGGGTGCGCGCGAGCTTATCTTCCGCCATCGGATCGCGAGGGCCCTCACTGCGTTTCGAGGCAGCGTTTGGAGATCGGCACGAACCCTAACATCGGGCGGGGAGGCTGACCAGACCGCCCACTTCATTCAGGCAAAACGGCCTGCGCGCGCCGCGGCTCAGAGATGGTCGGCCTCGACATCCATGAGCGAATGGCCGACGGCGGCGGCGCCTTCTTCGAGCTCGTCGGCGAAGGTCGGGTTGCCCATGAGATAGCCGGTCGGATCGCGCCGATGGCGCTCGGTCGCAAGTTGCCGCGCCTCCGCCCATTCCTCGCGCGCGTAATCGCCGCGGCCGATCCACATCAGCGCGATCACATCGATCGCCTCGTCCTCGTTGAGGCCGCGCAGCGCGTCGCGCAGCTCGGCTTCGGTCCGGTCGCCGGGGATATCCTCGAGCACGTCGAGATCGCCATCGTCGGTCGGGTTGGAGCCGGGATCGGGATCCGTGGCCTCGACCTTGGCGTCGAATTCGCGTGCCTTGAGGATGAGGAAGGCGAGCTTCT
>Ga0335085_10006682_pt1 | contig 18104 bp, 15 predicted proteins | sample Lox_Sample_45_FD_206712 | JGI IMG/M metagenome (GOLD analysis project Ga0335085, IMG submission 206712) | Soil microbial communities from Loxahatchee National Wildlife Refuge, Florida, United States - Lox_Sample_4.5 | ecosystem: Environmental > Terrestrial > Soil > Wetlands | place: USA...
TCCAATATGCCCCCTTTAAGATATAATCAACATAAAAACAACTAATAGCTGTGGATCGGCCCGGCTGTCGAAATAAATTCTCTTGAGCCTTTATTACTGCGTTTGCCGGCGTTTTCCGACCTGCAGACAGCGCGGCTTCGGGCGGTAACGATTTGACAGGCAGGGCTGCATTACCCATCTTCCCGGCGGCCGGGAGGCGTCCGGACGCCCCAGAGCGACGCGACAAGGCCAATAACTCAACGGGTTATCATGAATCTGGTAGTGGTGGAATCGCCCGCCAAGGCGAAGACGATCAATAAATATCTTGGCCGCGATTATGAGGTCCTGGCCTCCTTTGGCCACGTGCGCGACCTTCCGGCCAAGAACGGGTCGGTCGATCCGGACGCCGATTTCCGCATGGTCTGGGAGGTGGATGCCAAGGCGCAAAAGCGCCTCAACGACATCGCCCGCGCCGCCAAGGACGCCGACCGGCTGATTCTCGCGACCGACCCCGACCGCGAAGGCGAGGCCATATCCTGGCACGTCCTCGAAGTCCTCAAGCAGAAGAAGGCGCTCACTGGGCAGCCGATCGACCGCGTGGTGTTCAACGCCATCACCAAGCAGGCCGTGAACGAGGCCATGGCGCATCCGCGCCGCATCGACCAAGCGCTGGTCGACGCCTATCTGGCGCGCCGCGCGCTCGATTATCTGGTCGGTTTCACGCTGTCTCCGGTGCTGTGGCGCAAGCTCCCAGGCGCCCGTTCGGCCGGACGGGTGCAATCGGTGGCGCTGCGGCTCGTGTGCGACCGCGAACTCGAAATCGAGAAATTCGTCCGCAAGGAATATTGGTCGCTGATCGCGACGCTGGCGACGCCGCGCAACGAGACCTTCGACGCGCGCCTTGTCGGCGCCGACGGCCAGAAGCTGCAGCGGCTCGACATCGGTTCGGGCGCGGAGGCCGAGGCGTTCAAGCAGGCGCTCGAGACCGCTGCCTTCAGCGTCGATGCGGTGGAGGCGAAGCCCGTCAAGCGGCATCCGCAGCCGCCGTTCACCACCTCGACACTGCAGCAGGAGGCCAGTCGCAAGCTCGGCTTTGCCCCCGCCCACACCATGCGCGTGGCGCAGCGCCTCTATGAAGGCATCGACATCGGCGGCGAAACGGTCGGGCTGATCACCTATATGCGCACCGACGGCGTACAGATCGCCGCCGAGGCAATCGCGGCGGCGCGCCGCGTCATCGAGACCGATTACGGCGCCACTTACGTGCCGCGTGCGCCGCGCCGGTACGAGACCAAGGCGAAAAACGCCCAGGAAGCCCACGAGGCGATCCGCCCGACTGATCTCGCCTGCCGCCCGAACGAAATCAAAGGCTTCCTCGATGCGGATCAGGCCAGGCTCTACGAACTGATCTGGCTGCGCACCATCGCAAGCCAGATGGAATCGGCCGAGCTCGAGCGCACCACGATCGATATCAAAGCCAGGGTCGCTGCCCGGCTCATTGAGTTGCGCGCCACCGGCACCGTGGTCAAGTTCGACGGTTTCCTCGCCGTCTACCAAGAAGGCCGGGACGAAGACGGCGACGATGAGGAGTCCAAGCGGCTGCCGGCGATGAGCGCGGGCGAGCCGTTGACCAAGCGGGCGATCACCGCCACCCAGCATTTCACCGAGCCGCCGCCGCGCTATTCCGAGGCCTCGCTGGTCAAGCGCCTGGAAGAACTCGGCATCGGCCGTCCATCCACTTATGCCTCGATCCTGCAGGTGCTCAAGGACCGCAAATATGTGCGCCTCGACAAGAAGCGGCTGCACCCGGAGGACCGCGGGCGGATTGTGGTCGCCTTTCTCGAAAGCTTCTTCGCCAAGTATGTCGAGTACGATTTTACCGCCGGGCTCGAGGATCAGCTCGATCTCATTTCCAACAGCGAGGTGGCGTGGCGCGACGTGCTGCGCGACTTCTGGCGCGATTTCATCGGCGCGGTGGACGAGATCAAGGACCTGAAAATCTCCCAGGTGATCGACTCCCTCGACGCCATCCTGGCGCCGCACCTGTTCCCGCCGCGCGCCGACGGCGGCGATCCGCGGCAATGCCCGAACTGCGCCGGCGGCCGGCTCACGCTCAAACTGTCGAAGTTCGGCGCCTTCATCGGCTGTTCGAATTATCCCGAATGCCGCTACACCCGGCCCTTATCCGTTCCGGCCGACGGCTCGGGCGACATCGGCACCAAGAAGCTCGGCCAAGATCCGCAGACCGGCCTCGAGGTCACACTGCGCAGCGGACGCTTCGGGCCTTACGTCCAGCTCGGCGAGGCGATCGACAAGGCAAAGCCGAAGCGCGCCGGCTTGCCCAAGGGAACGGCGCCGGACGATGTCGACCTCGATCGGGCATTGGCGCTGTTGTCACTGCCGCGCGAAGTCGGCCGGCATCCGGAGGATGGCCAGCCGATCTACGCCGGTATCGGCCGGTTCGGACCCTACGTGCAGCATGGCAAGACTTACGCTAATCTCGAAGCCGGCGACGATGTCTTTCACATCGGGCTCAACCGCGCGGTGACGCTGCTTGCGGAAAAGCTGGCCAAGGGCCCGCGCTTCCGCCGCTTCGGCGCCGACCCTGGCCGGTCGCTCGGCGAGCATCCGACCAAGGGCGGGCCGATCATGGCCAAGAATGGCCGCTACGGTCCCTATGTCAGCCACAATGGCGTCAATGCCACGCTGCCGAAGGACAAGACGCCCGAAACCATTACGCTTGAGGAAGCCGCAGCCTTGATCGACGCAAAGGCGGAGCGCAATGGCCCCACCCCGCACGCGCGGCGGCGACAGCGCGCCCAGCGCCCGTCGCCCGGCACCGCGCGGCATATCAAAGCTTCGAAACGGCCGGCAACATCGCGCACTGCCGAGCGGCCGGGAATCGGCAAACCGCCACGCAAACCCAAACAAGCCGCCGAATAAACCCAGCGCGGGGACTTGACGGCGCTCTCCGGTCACCGACATGGCCGATGTGCGGCCCATGAAACATCCGTCCCTGCCTTCCCGCGAGGAGCTCCTTGCTTTCATCCGCGAGCGCACCGGCCAGGTGGGCACGCGTGAAATTGCCCGCGCGTTCGGCGCCAAGAATGCCGACCGGGCCGCTCTCAGGCGCATGCTGCGCGAACTTGCCGACGAGGGCCATATTGAGCAGCGGCGCAACCGTCTGCACCGCGCCGGCACGTTGCCGTCCGTCGTGCTTGCCGACATTACCGGCCGCGACGCCGACGGTGAATTGCTGGCGCGGCCTACCGAATGGGACGAGGACGCGCACGGCTCGGCCCCGGTCATCCACATCACCACCGCGCGCCGCGCCCGGCCGGGTGAAGTCGCCGGCATCGGCGACCGCGCCCTCATCCGCATCGATGAGGCGCCGGGTGGGGAGCCAAACGGCCGCATCATCAAGCTTCTCGAACGCGCCAAGCACCGCGTGCTCGGTATTTTCCGTGGCCTGCCGGGCGGCGGCGGCCGCCTCGTACCCATTGACAAGAAGCAAGTGGGCCGCGAACTCGCCATTGCCGCCGACAAGACCGGCAGCGCGACGGACGGCGATCTCGTCGCCGTCGACATCATCAGCCGTGGCCGGTTTGGCCTGCCCGTCGGCTCCGTTGTCGAGCGCTTAGGCTCGCTCAAAACCGAGCGGGCTGTCAGCCTCATCGCCATCCACGCCCATGACATTCCGCACGTCTTTGCCCGCGTCGTGCTGGCGGAGGCCGACGCTGCCCAGGCCGCGACGCTGGAAGGGCGCGAGGATTGGCGCCGAGTGCCTTTCGTCACCATCGACCCGGTCGACGCCAAGGACCACGACGATGCCGTTCACGCCGCGCCGGATGCCGATCCGCGAAATCCGGGTGGCCACGTCATCAGCGTCGCCATCGCCGATGTCGCCCATTACGTGCGCCCGGGCTCGGCGCTCGACCGCGCGGCGGCGCAGCGCGGCAATTCGGTGTATTTCCCGGATCGCGTCGTGCCAATGCTGCCGGAGCGTATCTCCAACGATTTGTGCTCGCTGCGGCCGAACGAGGATCGCCCCGCGCTCGCCGTCCGCATGGTCATCGGCGCCGACGGCAGAAAGCGCGCCCACACATTCCACCGCGTCTTGATCCGCTCTGCGGCGCGTCTCAATTACGAGCAGGCGCAGCTTGCAGTGTCCGGCAAGCCCGACGAAGACACCGAGCCGATCACGCAAAGGATTCTTGAACCGCTCTACGCCGCCTACCGGGCCGTGCGCCACGCCCGCGACCAGCGCGGGCCGCTCGATCTCGACCTTCCCGAGCGCAAGATCTTGCTCAAATCCGACGGTACCGTGGACCGGGTCATCATGCCGCAACGGTTGGAATCGCACCGACTGATCGAGGAATTCATGATCCTTGCCAACGTGGCGGCGGCCGAAACGTGCGAGCGCGGACGCGTGCCGCTGATCTATCGCGTGCACGACGAGCCGGCGCCGGAAAAGCTCGTCGCGCTGCGCGAATTCCTGGCAACGCTCGATATTTCGTTGCCGAAGGGCGCACTGCGCCCGGACGCATTCAATCGCATCCTGCAGCGGGTCAAGGGCCGCGATGTCGAGCGGCTGGTCAACGAGGTGGTGCTGCGCGGCCAGGCGCAAGCTGAATATTCGGCAGAGAATTTCGGCCATTTCGGCCTCAATCTGCGCCGCTATGCCCACTTCACCTCGCCGATCCGGCGTTACGCTGACCTCGTCGTGCACCGCGCGCTGATCCGCGCCCAGAAGCTCGGCGCCGACGGGCTTGCCGATCACGCGGAGGGGCGCGCCCTGTCGGAAGTCGCAGCGGCAATTTCAGCGACCGAGCGTCGCGCCATGAAGGCCGAGCGCGAAACCGCCGACCGGTTGATTGCGCATTTTCTGGCCGACCGGGTGGGGGCGATCTTCGATGGGCATATTTCCGGGGTGACCCGGGCCGGCCTGTTCGTCGAACTTGACGAAACCGGCGCCGACGGATTGATCCCGGCGCGCCACATCGGCGAGGAATACTTCCGCTACGACGAGGCGGCCCGCGCTTTCGTCGGCCGCGCGGCGACCCATCGGCTGGGCGATCCGGTGGCCGTGGAACTTGTGGAGGCGGCACCGGTCGCCGGTGCGCTTCGCTTTCGCCTCGTAGCGGAGGCTCGCGCTGGAAGCCGACCGGGTAGACAGCGGCCGCCGCAGCAGCGAAAAGTCACGCGGCGAACCGGGCGGCGAGGACGCCGCGGCAAGGCTTCATGAGCCAAGATTCCATGAACCAGGACTTCATGAACGACGAGAGCGCAAACGCAGCGGCGACCGACAAGGCGGAGGACCGCACCGGGCGGCTCACCCGCGCCGCTCGCGACCGGACTTTCGCCTATCTGCGGCCGCGGGATGCGGCGACGCTCATTTTGCTCGACCGCGCCGCAAGCGTACCGAAAGTGCTGCTCGGCCGCCGGCACGATCGGCACAAATTCCTGCCGGGCAAGTTCGTCTTCCCGGGCGGCCGCGTCGAAAGCACGGACCGGCTGATGCCGGTTGCCGCGCCGCTCCATACGCGCGACACCGCGCGATTGATGGAGCGGATGCAGCGGCCGAGCGCCGCCAAAGCTGCGGGCTTTGCGCTTGCCGCTATCCGCGAGACCTATGAGGAAACCGGCCTGATGCTGGGGACGCGGCGTGCCGGGTCGATGGCGGCGCCAGCAGACGCGTGGCGGGCTTTTGCCGAAGCAGGCGTCATTCCCGATCTGAGTGCGGTGCATTTCATTGCCCGCGCCATCACCCCGCCGGGGCGGCCGCGGCGTTTCGACAGCCGCTTCTTCGCCGCCGATATCACGGCGGTTGCGCATCGGGCCGAAGGTTTCGTCAGCCCTGAAGCGGAGCTGGTCGAACTCGTCTGGTTGCCGATCAGCGAGGCGCGGCGCCTCGACATCCCCACCATCACCGCGGTCGCGCTGGAAGAGCTGCAGGACCGCGCCGCGACTGGCATGAGCCACGACCATCCGGTGCCGTTTTTCCGCATGCTGCACAACCGCTTCGTCCGGCAGACGCTTTAGCGGCGCTCGGCCTCCTCGGCTTTCTTGACTTTGCCCGCTTGCCGACTAGGTTGGCGGTCAAACCCACGAATAACTCTCAAGGTCCGTCAGTTTCGAGGTCCGTCATGGCGAAAGCGACAACGATCAAGGTCAAGCTGGTTTCGAGCGCCGATACCGGCTTTTATTATGTGACGCGCAAGAATTCGCGCACCATGACCGAGAAGCTGGTGAAGAAGAAATACGACCCGGTCGCCAAAAAGCACGTCGAGTTTCGCGAGAGCAAGATCAAGTAGCCTTGGCGCTGGCCTTTGCGCTGCGCGGTTTCGTGATGCCCGGCCTTGTGCCGGGCATTGGCGTCTCAAGGAGAGGACATCTCGCTGATCGCAAGCGGGATGGCTTTGGCGAATCCAGCGGACGACTGGCTGGGGGCCGAATTGGTGGCCGGCACGGGCAGTATCATGAGGAGGCCACTCGCACCGTCCCCGTGCCGGCCGAACCCCACGGACCCAGGAGATGCGGCGGACCTGAGCACTCCGTAGGGCTGTCGATAGAGCGCAACCGCTTTAGGTTGAATCGATTGCGCTCTATAAGCTTTTGCGGGAGCATATCTTTTCGGAAAACCGGTATCCACTTTTCCGGATCATGCTCTAATGCAACGAAACTTTCCCGTGGCTGCATCGCCACCGGGAATGCTCATTTCAGTTCTTGCTGATTACGTAGCCCTACAACCGTACCGCAGGAATCGCGGAAATCAATGGCCAGGCCGCGCAAGTCTGGCCGCAATCCACTTTTAACCACACAAATCCACACCGGGTGCGCGGCCGCAGCCGTCCGGCGAGAGCGGCAGGCCACCGGTTCAGGCCGCGTCAGGAACCACCCGGTTGCGTCCGTCGCGCTTGGCTTGATAGAGGGCCTGATCGGCGCGTTTGAGCAGGCTTGCGGCATTGTCGTCGCGGCCGCGCAGGGCGGCGAGGCCGATCGACAGCGTCACCGGAATGGCGCGCGCACCGCCGCTGATGACGAACGGCTCGGCCGCGATGCGCCGGCGCAGCCGTTCCGCCACGGTGGCTGCCACCGTCATATCGGTCTCGGGCATCACCACCACGAATTCCTCGCCGCCGCTGCGGCAAGCCAGGTCGATGCCGCGGATCGAGCGCTTGATGCGCAAGGCAAAATCGCGCAGCACGTCGTCGCCGGCGTCGTGGCCATAGCTGTCGTTGACCGACTTGAAATAGTCGATGTCGAGGGCCAGCAGCGAAAGCGGCTTGCCACGGGCGCTGGCCTGCTCCACCAGCGTGCCCAAGTGGTTTTCCATATAGCGGCGGTTGAACAGGCCGGTGAGCGCGTCGGTGATCGCCATCTCGATCGAGATCTGAACGTTATCGCGCAGCCGCTCCGTGTAGCGCCGCTTGCGCACTTGGCTGCGCGCCCGGGCCAACAATTCATTCTTGTCGATCGGCCGCATCAGATAGTCGTTCACGCCGATCTCAAGGCCGCGCACCATGCGGGCGTTGTTGTCGGGCTCGGTAATGGCCAGGATCGGCACGTTGCGGGTGCGGTCGAGCGAGCGGATCTGGCTGCACAGCCGGAGCGCATCGAAACTTTCGAGCGACAGCGAGACGATCACGAGATCGTAATTGCCGTCGGCGGCCCGGAACAGGGCCTCGTTCGGATCGGCCTCGATCTCGACGCTGTGCTCGGTGGCAAGCATGGTGGCGACGCGTTCGTACGACGCCGGCCTGTCGTCAACGATGAGCACGCGCCCGCCGCGCCCGGTATCGGTGACCGCTTCACGTTCCGGCGAATCGATGCCGATCTCGCGCGAGGTCACGGCGCGCATGCGCAGTTCGTCGGTCATCATTTTGAGCCGAGCCAATGAACGGACCCGCGCGATCAGCGCCAGCTCCGGGATCGGCTTGGTCAAGAAGTCGTCGGCGCCGGCTTCCAGCCCGCGCACCCGCGCCGCGGATTGGTCGAGTGCGGTGACCATGACCACGGGAATATGGTGCGTGGCCGGGTTGGTCTTGAGCCGCCGGCAGACCTCGAAGCCATCCATATCCGGCATCATGACGTCGAGGAGCACCAGATCGCACTCAGCGCGTTCGCAGATCGCCAGCGCCTCCTCGCCGCTCATCGCCGTGACTACGTCGAAATACTCGGCCGACAGCCGCGCTTCGAGCAGCCTGACGTTGGCCGGGACGTCGTCGACGACGAGGACGCGGGCAGTCATTCGTACTTGTCCTTATGGGTTGCCCAAGAAATGGCGGATGGTCTCGATGAACTTGCCGACCGAGATCGGCTTGGAGAGATAGGCCTCACAGCCCCCCTCGCGGATGCGCTCCTCGTCGCCTTTCATGGCAAACGCGGTGACGGCAACGACCGGAATTGCGCGCAACTCCTGATCGTCCTTGAGCCATTTGGTGACTTCGAGGCCCGAGACTTCGGGAAGCTGAATGTCCATCAGGATCAAATCCGGCCGATGCTGCCGCGCCAGGTCCAGCGCCTCGATGCCGTTGCGCGTGGCGACCGTGTTGTAACCATGCGCTTCCAAGAGATCGTGAAAGAGCTTCATATTCAGTTCGTTGTCTTCCACGATCAGGACGGTCTTGGCCATCCGAGTCCCTCGCGTATTGCCGGCGCGGAGCGTTGCTAAACAGTCGAGCGCCCCCGTCGTCGGCCGATGCCCCCGCCGAAAAGGTTCGTTCAAGCTAGTGGGGATATATTACGGAAAGGCAAATGCAACCCGATGAAGCGGCCGCCACCACCGACACGGGAAGAGGCGGAAATGCTGGCGATTCAGGCGCTTGGCTTTATCGCGGAGGCGCCCGAACGGCTCGGCCGCTTCCTCGACATGACCGGCATACCGCGCGAGCGGATTCGTGCCGCCGCCCATGAGCGCGGCTTTCTCGCCGGCGTGCTCGAGCATATGCTCGGCGACGAGAATCTCCTGATCGCGTTTGCCGACGGCGCCGGAATCGACCCGGCAGCGGTCGCCCGCGCTCGCATCGCGCTCGGCAAGCGGTAACCGACGGAACAGCCGGCGTGAGCACCTCGTTCTGCCGCGACTGCCTTCTCGATGCGCCGGTCCACGCCGCGCGCTGCAAGAGTTGCGGATCGCCGCGGCTCCTGCGCCACGCCGAGCTTGCGCGGCTTGCCATCGCCCACGTCGATTGCGACGCGTTCTACGCCACGATCGAAAAGCGCGACGACCCGTCGCTTGCGGCGGAACCGGTGATCGTCGGCGGCGGCAAGCGCGGCGTCGTCGCCGCCGCGTGCTACGTGGCCCGCACCTTCGGCGTGAAATCGGCCATGCCGATGTTCGAGGCGCTGCGGCTGTGTCCGCACGCCCGCGTGATCCGGCCGAACATGGAAAAGTATGCCCGCACCGGCCGCGAGGTCCGCCGCATGATGCAGGCGCTGACGCCTCTGGTCGAGCCGCTGTCGATCGACGAAGCATTTCTCGATTTGTCCGGCACTGAGCGCCTGCACGGGCTCCCGCCGGCCAAGGTGCTGGCCCGCTTTGCGCTCGACGTCGAGAACAAGCTCGCCATCACGGTGTCGATCGGGCTTGCCTGCAACAAGTTCCTCGCCAAGATCGCTTCCGATCTCGACAAGCCGCGGGGCTTCGCCGTACTGGGCGCCGCCGAGGCGCCAAAGTTCCTCGCCGGCAAGCCGGTGAGCTTCATTTTCGGCGTCGGCAAGGTCAGCGCGGCGCGGTTCGCGCGCGACAGCTTTCATACCATCGCCGACCTGCAGAAGACGAGCGAAGCCGAAATGGCGCGGCGCTACGGCGACGAAGGCCGCCGGCTGGCGCGGCTTGCCCGCGGCATCGACGAACGCCGGGTTAGCGCCGACCGCGAAACCAAGAGCGTTTCCTCGGAGACGACGTTCGACCGCGATATTTCCGACCTTGGCGCCCTGGAGCGCATTCTTTGGACGCAGACTGAGGAGGTTTCCACGCGCCTGAAGGAGAAGGCGCTCGCCGGCGCTACCGTAACGTTGAAGCTCAAGACCGCCGCCTTTAAGATTCGCACCCGCGCGGTTTCGTTCAGCGCGCCGACCCAACTTGCCGGAAAAATCTTTACGGCCGCGCGCGGCCTGCTCGAACGCGAGACCGACGGCACCAAATACCGGCTGCTCGGCGTCGGCATGAGCGCCCTGACCGGCGCCGATCGGGCCGATCCGGCGGACTTCGTCGATGGCCGTGCCGCCGAAGCCGAATACGCCGTCGACCGGGTCCGCGCCCGCTTCGGCGAGGACGCGGTCGTCAGGGGTCTGGCGTTCGAGCCGCCCGAGAAGCGCTGAGCCGCGGCTATGCCGCGGGCCGCCAATTGCCGTGGAAGCCGAACGGCACGCGGTGCGACAATTCCGCAATTGCAATCGGCCCATGCTCAAGCGTCGCCGCGTCGAAGACCGCCAAATCGCTGCGGCGCTCCGCACCGCGATAGATTGTCGCCAGAAGATACCCGTCGCCCTCGGGCGAACCAGAGTTGCGCGGCACGAAGACCGGCTCGGAGATCACGTCGCCTGCCGGCAATTGATACGCCGACCTCGTGTTTGTCTTCAGATCGCGATGCGCCAGCATGTTGAAGCGATCGGTGAGCCGGGGCTGGTTGCTCGCGGCGAAAAAGCCGTGCCGATAGTCGAGGCCGGCGAAGCGTTCGTCGAACCGCGGAAACTCGCCGGCCAGATCGTCGATCGCCTCGCGGCGGAATTCGTTGGTGTTGGCCGAAAGGTCGAAGGTCCAGCGCGTCAGGTTGGCGACGGCCTTCGCCGGATCGCCCGGTCGTCCGTCGGGATCCGGAAACAGCGGCGCCGCCTCGTATTGCATGACGTCGCCGACAAGCTTGTCGCCGTCCTCATAGGCATTCATGGGATGGAAGACATAACAGGGATCGCACTCGAACCAGCGTATCGACGAAACATCGGCGCTGCGCTTCATGACGCCGACATAGGAGCGCTTGTCGGGCTCCCAGGCATAAGCCGGCTTGCCCGCCATGGCGCGGGTCATGCTTCCGGTCAGAGGCAGAACGGGGAACAGCACATAGTTTCGCGTCACCATGAAATCGTGGACCATGCTGGCATAGGGCGCGGCAAATTCGTCATAGCGGGTCAGCGTGCCGTCCTTGTCGATTACGCCGTAAGCCAGCGTCGGCGAGAACCAGCCGCCCGCCGAATAGGCGAAGAACACCAGTTCGCCGGTCTCCGGATCGATCTTGGGATGGGCGGTGAAGCGGGCGCCGCGCAGCGCGCCGGCAAAGTCCCAGTAACCCAGAGCCGCAAGAGATTCCGGATCGAGCGCAAACGGCCGGTGGGCCTCCTCCAAGGCGAACAGCCTTCCGCCATGCCAGACGATGTTGGTGTTGGCGACACCGCCGTCCTTGCCGAGCGCCGAAGCGTCGGTGGTTGCCGGATTGCCCCAGCTGCCGAACAGCGCGCGATGCGCCTTGTGCTCCAACTCCCATTTCGGCGTACGCACCCATCGGTTGCGATAGCAAACGCGGCCGTCGGCGATGTGAAAGGCGTGGATCATGCCGTCACCGATGAACCAGTGATGGTTGCGGTCGCGGGGCGCGAATTGCGGATTGGGGCCGTTGCGGTAGAGCGTGCCGGCCAGATCCTTGGGCAGCTCGCCACGCACCGGCAAATCCGGCGCGTCCGCTTCGAACGATATCGGCGCGTAATTTCCCGAGAAGAACGGCTCGGATGGAAATGGTTCACTCATGACGCTCTCCTTTTGGCTTGTTCGGGGGAGGCTTCGGCGCCGCGCGACAACAGGCGCATGGCCGTTCGATGAAGCGTGGCAAAGTCGGGTTTTGGATTGAGCCGGCCTGCCAGCTGAAGCATGTGACGAGGCCGTGCGCCGTGGCCCAGAAGATCGTGCCCAGTGTTTCCGGATCGCCACGAAGATATCGTCAGCGATCGGTTGTCTCACGTAGCCGGTCATGGTCAGCCGGGCGCGCCGCCCGGCACGAACGAGGTCGGGAAAACGCTCGGCATCGGGTTGATTGGCGTCGAATATCAGCTTGTAAGCGTTGGGCTCGGTGAACGCGAAATCGAGATAGGCGCGGCCCACGGCATTGGCGCGCTCGGAAGCGCTTGCCTTGGCGGCGGCCGCACCCTCGAGCGCGGCGGCGAACCGCTCGAAAGCGGCGGCGCGCACCGCCGCCAGGATTTCCTGTTTGTTCTGGAAGTGGCGGTATGGCGTCATGGTGCCCCGTTCCTGGCGAAGGCATGGGTTTGACCGCCGGCGCGCCGACAGTCCGCTTGGTCAGCGGCAGGGCTTTGGGTCTTTGAATTCCAGCGAGGACAGTCTGCCGGAGACCACGAAATCATTGTAGTCGAGCGTCAAAGCGCGCGACACGCCGTTCGCGTAAAGCTCGAAGCCGATCGTGTAAATCGGCGTTTGTTCTGAGCTTTCTTTCGCTTTGGTCTTGTCGAAATAGCTGATCGTGACCGGCCAGCGCGGCACACCGGCAAGCTGCGCTGCGGTATCGGCGGCATCGCTGTGCCTGCGTTCGTCGCTTGACAGTTTCGGGCCAATTACAGTGAGCGTGTCGTACACCTTGTCGCCGGTATCCGATCCGTCAAAAACCGGAAAATCGAGAATCGCCTTGCCGGCGCGGGCCGCGGCAATCGCCCGCACCATGTGGTCGGTCGGAAACACCACCGCGGCATCGATATCCAGCGTCTTGGGCTGCGGCTTGACGAGATCGACCGCGGTCGCGGTGGCGCCATGCTGGGCGCGGCCATCGACGGCGTCGACGAGATTCTGATCGAGGAAGTTCTCCGACGTGAATTTGAAGCTCTTGGCGTCACCGCCTTCCCAGGTGTTGGAGCGCAGGTCGCTGGTCGAGGTCTTGCCCTCCGAATTCAGCTCCGACACCTGGCGGAAATTCAGCGTATAGCCGTCGCAGGCATTGCCGCCGAAGTCATAGAGAATCCGTCCGCGCACGGCCACCACCTGCGAGCTGCCCCGGGTTTGACTGAGCGTGAGATCGTAGATCGCCCGATGCGGCACCAAAACGATCGGGGCATCCTGGGGCTCTGCGCCCAACGCCGGCGCGGCGAGCGTCAGGACGCCGCCGACGACGGCGGCGGCACGGGCGGCGAAGCGGGGAGCCAAAGCCATAAACCTCTCGCGTTCTTCGATTCCCGCATCCCTCAGCGCTCCTGCCGAGAGAATATGACTTTTTTGTCGCGGCGATGGCGGCGAAGATAAGGAGCCGGACCGCCGGCTGCAACCGCGGGCCGAGCTTGACGCCTGCTTGCATGATCGGCTGCAATCGGCGATGAAGCTCGCCCCGAACGAGGCTGGAGGACGGCAATGCCGGGCGCCGTGGAAAAAAGGTTGAGCGAACTCGGTATCGTACTCAAGGAGCCGGTTGCCCCGATTGCCAATTATGTTCCGTTCGTGCGCACCGGCAATCTGTTGATGGTTTCCGGCCAGATCTGTCTCGAAGGCGGCGCGCTGGTCGCCAAGGGGCAATTGGGCGGCGGCGTGTCCATCGAAGACGGCCAGCGGGCGGCGCGCGCCTGCGCCGTCAATCTGCTGGCGCAGCTCAAAGTCGCGCTCGGCGATCTCGACAGGGTGGCGCGCGTAGTGCGGCTCGGCGGCTTCGTCAATTCCGCCCCGGGCTTCACCGACGGTCCCAAGGTGATGAACGGCGCATCCGACCTGATGGTCGCGGTGTTCGGCGACAAGGGCAGACACTCGCGCACCACGGTGGGCGTCGCCGCCTTGCCGCAGAACGCAGCAATGGAGGTCGAGGGCCTGTTCGAAGTGTCCTAAACGGTGCGGATGAAGCTCGACTGGCTGACCGCTCGGCCGATCGCCCACCGCGGACTGCATGACGCAACGCACGGCGTGATCGAGAACACCGCGAGCGCCGTTCACGCCGCCATCGCCGGCGGTTACGGCATCGAAGTCGACTTGCAAGTCAGTGGCGACGGCGAGGCCATGGTGCACCATGATGCCGTGCTCGGGCGGCTGAACGAAGGCAAGCAGCGGCTCGACGCGATCAGCGCCGCCGACCTCAAGCGCGTCGCCTTCCGCGGCAGCACCGACCGCATGCTCGCGCTCGGCGAGTTGTGCGATCTCGTGGCCGGACGCGCCACGGTGCTCATCGAGATGAAGAGCCGGTTCGATGGCGACGAGCGTCTGCCGACCCGCGTGGCGACGGTGCTCGCCGGCTATCGCGGCCCGGTGGCACCGATGTCGTTCGATCCTCTGCAGCTCCGCGTGCTGCGGCGGAAGGCTCCGCACCTGCCCCGCGGAATCGTTGCGGCAAAATACCGGCCGCACCCTTACTGGGATCAGATGCCGGCTTGGCTGCGTTACGGCATGGGGTCGCTTCTTCCGGCCTTGACGGCGCGGCCGCATTTTGTCGCTTATGCAGTCGAGAATCTGCCGGCGCTGGCGCCGGCCTTGGCGCGGCACATTTTATGCCTGCCGCTGCTGGCTTGGGTGGTGCGCACCGAGAGCGAGCGACTGCGCGCCGCCGGGTTCGCCGACCAGATCATTTTCGAAGGCTTTCGGCCATGAAGAATGCCGACAAAAAGGAACAGCCCCAGCCGGATCGGGCGCGGCCGACCAAGGCTGCGCTGCGCATGGTTGCCGTTGATGCGATCGCCGGCATCGAGGCCGCCGCATGGAACGCCTGCGCCAATCCGCAACCTCATCCAACGTGTGAGGAAGCTGGCGGCATAGCTCACATTTTGGACGAGAAGCCAACATTTAATCCGTTCTTATCGCACGGCTTTCTTTCGTCTCTTGAGGCGTCGAAATCAGTCGGGCTCCATGCCGGCTGGGGCGTGCGCCACCTGCTCGTTCAGGACGCCGGCGGGACGCTTTTGGGCGCGGCGCCCTGCTACCTCAAAAGCCACTCGCGGGGCGAATACGTGTTCGATCATGGCTGGGCCGAGGCTTACGCCAATGCTGGCGGCAGCTACTACCCGAAACTGCAGGTGGCCGTACCCTTCACGCCCGTGACAGGGCGGCGGTTACTGGTCAAACCTGGTCCCGATGCGGACGAAGTCCGTAACGCGCTCGTTGCCGGACTGGTCGAGCTGTGCCGCATCGACCGCGCGTCCGGCGTTCATGTCACGTTCGCAACCGAGCCCGAATACCGCTTTCTCGGCGAGCTTGGTTTCCTGCAACGCATGGACCAGCAGTTCCATTGGGAGAATCCGGGCTATTCCAGTTTCGACGATTTTCTCGCGGCGCTCGCGGCGCGCAAGCGCAAAACCATCCGCCGCGAACGACATGATGCGCTGGCGAACGGCATCAGCGTGCACTGGCTGACCGGCTCCGACCTTACCGAGGAGGTCTGGGACCATTTCTTCACTTTCTACGTGGAGACCGGTTCGCGCAAATGGGGCCGGCCATACCTGACGCGGGCGTTCTTCTCGCTCGTCGGCGCCGCCATGGCCGACCGCATCCTTCTCGTGATGGCCAAGCGCGGGGGACGCTGGATCGCCGGGGCGATCAACTTCATCGGCTCGCATACCCTGTTCGGCCGCCATTGGGGGGCGATCGAACATCACCCGTTCCTGCATTTCGAGCTCTGCTACTATCAGGCGATCGAGTACGCGATTGCCCACAAGCTGGCCCGCGTCGAGGCCGGCGCGCAGGGCGAACACAAACTCGCCCGCGGCTACATGCCGGCGACCACCTATTCGGCGCATTACATTGCCGACCCGGCGCTGCGCCGGGCCATTGCCGATTATCTGGCGCGCGAGCGCGCTTATGTCGCCGCCGTCGGCGCCGAGCTTGCCGCCACCGGTCCATACCGCCAGGGTGTCGCGATCGAGGCCGATTGACTACGATTTGCGCTTGCGGCGCTGCGGAGGGCACGATGTCGAGCTACGATCCGAACAATGTCTTTGCCAAGATCCTGCGCGGCGAATTGCCGGCGCACAAAGTGTTCGAAGACGACCACGCCTTCGCTTTTCTCGACATCATGCCGCGGGCGCCCGGCCACACCTTGGTGATCCCGAAGACACCGGTCCGCACCATCCTCGACATCGAGCCGGACGACTTGGCGCGGCTCGCCACAACGACGCAAACCATTGCGCGCGCGGCAGTGGCGGCGTTTGCCGCCGATGGCCTTACCATTCAGCAGTTCAATGAGCCTGCCGGCGGCCAAGTCGTCTTCCACCTGCATATCCACGTGATTCCGCGCAAGATCGGGATTTCGCTCAAGCCGCCGGCAAGTTTCAAGGAAGATCCGGCGGTGCTCGCGGACCACGCGCAGAAGATCGCAGCAGCGCTCAAGGGCTAGTGGAGCGGATTTGACATTCACTACCCACCCAGCCGTGAGCTCGTCAAGCGAATGTCAAATTCCAAAGCTCCACTGGCACTCATATTTTTCTAGCGTCCTTAATTCTAACATTCGCATGATAGCCCAGCGAACCGGAATGCGAACGTTAGATTCGGATGAATATTAGTGCATGATTCGGAAAAGTGGCCGCCGGTTTTCCGAAAAGATCCGGTTTTCCGAAAAGATCATGCATCGCCAAAATATTAGAACATCATTCGATTGAATTTGAAGCGATTGCGACCAGGCGGCCGCATCAGCGGCCGCGTGCGACGCGCTCGATTTCGGCGCGCACCAGCCGTTCGACCATGCCGGGCAGGTTGTCGTCGAGCCAGGTTTTCAGCATCGGCCGCAGCATCTCGCGCACCAGATCCTCGAGCGTGCGCGCGTTCTGCACCAGAACCGTCTGCGCCAGCGTGTGAAAGGCGGAATCGACGGCGGCGTTCGTTGCGGCCGACAGCAGCCGGCCGCGCTCGCCATCACTGGGCCCGCCGGCAGCCGCCGATCCATCGCCGTTCGGCGGCACCGCCGGCTGTTCCTCCGCCTCGTCGAAGCTCACATCGGAATAGCCCTCGATCTTGCGGAACTGCGGTGCCGGCGCCGGCTGAGCAAATGGCGGCGTCGCCATGGATTCGGTGAGGTCGAGGATATCGGAGGCTTGATCCTGCACGCTAAAACCGGCCGCAGCAGGGGGTTCGACCGGAGCCTGCGCGCGTATCTCGGGCGCCTTCGGCTCGGGCTGCGCCGGGCGAGGCGGTGGCGGCCGCGGCGCGCCCTTTGCGGGCTCGGCGGCCTTTGGCCCGGCCTTACTTGCATCGTCATCGGCGATGATACGGCGAATGGAGGCGAGAATTTCCTCCATCGATGGTTCTTGCGACTTCGCCGGCTGCGTCATGCGCGCATCCCTGCCCCGTTCCTTGCAGCTTCCCTGTCGAAGCCCGTCAGCCGACATTCTCCGCCGGCAGGCTTCGCGTGCTGCGAATCACGCAAACTCGACTATGCAATGCCGCAGTTAAGTATGTCATAGCGAAGGCCCGGCGCAATCGCCGCCGCAGCTTCCGAACCGGCCGATTGACCGCCGTTCGGCCTTATCGGCCATCGGGATTGCGTACACCGATCCACGCGTCACGGATCTGCTGATAGTGCACCATCGGATCGTAGATCACGACATTGAGACCGAGTTTCTGCATTGACAAAGCGCCGACGGCTGCCAGCAGCGTATACGAGGCCACGACCCGATCGTGCTGGGCGGTGACGAACGCGACGCGGGCGTTGACCAATTCCTGCTGCGCGTTGAGCACATCGAGCGTGGTGCGCTGGCCGACCCGGGCCTCCTCGCGGACGCCGTTGAGCGCAATCTCGGCGGCATTGACCTGCGCCGTGGTCGACTCGATCTGCGCTTTCGCGGCATTGAGCTGGCCCCAGCTCTGCACCACAGTGGCGCGGGCCTGATCGCGATTGACGTCGAGATTGAGCCGCTGCTGTCCGAGCGTTTCCTTGGATTGGCGGATGGCCGAATATTCGGCGCCGCCCTGGTAGAGCGGCACGGTCAATTGGCCGAGCAGGGAGACCTGGGTTTCCTTCACGGTTTCGAAGGACGGCTGCGCTCCGTACGAGGCGCTCGCCGATACCGCAAAATTCGGATAGAGCGCCCCCTCGCTGATCTTGACCGCGAGCTCGGCCACGTCGACACCGTACATCGCGGCGAGCACCGACGGGCTCTGCGTCTGGCCCTGCACGATCGCCTTCGGCAGCGTCTTCGGCGACAGCCGGTCAACCGGCGTC
>Ga0335085_10006683_pt1 | contig 18103 bp, 11 predicted proteins | sample Lox_Sample_45_FD_206712 | JGI IMG/M metagenome (GOLD analysis project Ga0335085, IMG submission 206712) | Soil microbial communities from Loxahatchee National Wildlife Refuge, Florida, United States - Lox_Sample_4.5 | ecosystem: Environmental > Terrestrial > Soil > Wetlands | place: USA...
CCCGAGCAGACCGAGCTTTTCGATGCTTTCGCGCGGCAGCTGCAGAAAGCGCCCGAAGATGCTCATCATCACCGAAACGTGGATCGCCCGGTTGAACGTCTCCCCGCTCTTCTCCTGCAGCTGCGCTAGCAGGGTCGCCGCGTCGGGATTGCGCACCACGCTCTCGGTGATGTCCGATGCCGCCTGGCGCACCTTCGCGCCGTCGACCGCATGCCCGACCTGGACGTCGCGGCTGATCTGGCGCAGCACGGTGGTGGTGTCGGCGATGGCGCTGCGCGCGCGCGGCAGTTCCGCGTCGAGGGTCGCGGTGTCCTTGTAGACGGTCGTGCCGCGGATGCTCGCGGCACTGGCCGCCGCCTGCGCCTTCGTCTCGGCGACATCCTCTTTTTCCGGATCGACGAACACGTGCTGGCAGTACTGCCGCATCATGTCGATCTGCTTCTGGTTCCTGAGCACGAAGCCCTGAAACAGGAACGGCGTCTCCGTCCATGGCCGGTCGAGCTTTGACACGTACATGCCAAGCTTAAGATCGTCCACTGAAATCTGCTTCAATTCCATGTCAATACTTGCTCTGAACTGTCCACACGCCATCCCAGTCCGGCGGCGGCGGCTCCTTGGAAAAGATTTCGCAACGCTCGGCGTAGACTCGCGACGGTCCGTCCTGCGGATTGGCGGCGAGCGCCTCGCCGAAGCGGCGCGCCGCACGCTTCCACTCGCGCTTGCGAAACAGCGCAAGGCCCTCCGAGAACGCCGCCACCGTGGCCTCCCGGTTCGGAAACGACTCCTCCGTATGATGTCCCATCGCTTCGTAGATGGCGACCGGCATTTCCATGCCGCGGACGCGGATAAAATCGATTTCGCGCACCGGCGTGCGCTCCTTCATGCGCGCACGGGTCTGACTGCAAATCAGAACCGACGTTCCGTAGAATTTGTTCGCATCCTCGAGCCGGTGCGCAATATTCACGCGGTTGCCGATCACGGTGTATTCCAGCCGCTTGGGCGACCCTATGTTGCCGGCGACGACCTGGCCGGTGCTGATGCCGACGCCGATCTTGATCGGCTCGCGGCCGCGCGCCACCAGCCGTCCGTTCAATTCGCGCAGGCCCACCATCATCTTGTTGCCGACGGCCACCGCGTTGTCCGGATCGTCCTCCTTCTGCAGCACCGAACCGAAAACCGCCATGATCATGTCGCCCATGTACTTGTCGAGCACGCCCTGGTGCGCGAACACGATGTCGACCATGTCGGTGAAATATTCGTTGAGCAAGGCCACGGTCTCCTGGGCGCCCAGCCGCTCCGAGATCGAGGTAAAGCCGCGGATGTCCGAGAACAGCACGCTTACGTCGCGGCTGATTCCGCCGAGCACGGCCTCGCCGCTCTCGAGCAGCTGATCCATCACCGCCTTGCTCATGTAGCGCGATAAGGTGCTGCGCAGGCGCTTCTCGCGCGTAATATCCTCCATCATCAGCATGTAGCCGATGGCGTCGTCGCGCATGTTGACCAGCGGAACCGTGGTGAGGTCGACCGACACCGCCTCCGCGCTGTCGATGAACAGGTCGGTATCGACGGTAATGTCGGTCGTGCCGGCGCGGCGCACCTTTTCCAGGCTGCCGTTGACCCAGACATTGCGGCCGACAAAGAGGTCGGCGAGCGCGCGCCCTACGAGCTCGTTTTCGCTGCGGCGCAGGATGCGCTGGGCGGCCTCGTTGACCTTGCGCAGGACCCCGTCGGCGTCGAGCGTGAGCACCGCATTGCTCATGCTGCGCAGGATGGATTCGTTATAGTTTCGCTCGGCGTTGATTTCCTCGAACAGCTGCGCATTCTGGATCGAAACCGCGGCTTCGGCGCAGAAAGCGCGCAACCGCCGCTCATCGGCGGCGCCGAACTCGCCGAGCTTGCGATTCAGAATCTCCATCACGCCGATTACGCTCGTTCCCTTCGCCACGATGGGCATGCACAGCATGTTGCGTGTCCGATATCCCGTGCGGCGGTCGATCTCGGGATTGAAACGGTCATCGCTGTAGGCGTCCGGAATGTTTATCGTCTTGCCCGAGGTAAAGCATTCTCCGGCGATGCCGGCATTCGCCGGAAAGCGTATTTCCGCGCTGTCGATGCCGTCGGCGACGTGCGAAAACAGCTCCTGCCGCTTGGGGTCGTAGAGAAACAGTGCGCCGCGGTCCGACTCGAGCAGCTGCGTCGCCGCGGCGAGTATCTTCGCAAGCAGGGGGCCGAGGCGGATTTCCGAAGCGATCGAGCTGACGACTTCGAGCAGCATTGCCTCTTCGTGCTGCTGGCGCTCGACCGTCTCGAACAGGCGCGCGTTCTCGAGCGCGGCGGCTGCCTGCTGCGACAGATCTTCGAGCAGGCGTCGGTCACCGGCATCGAAATCCCCGTTGTTCTTGTTGAGCGCCTGGGTGACGCCCACGACTTCGCGTTTCTTGTTGCGCATCGGCACGCACAGGATATTGCGGGTGCGGTAGCCGGTGCGCCGGTCGACTTCCTGATTGAAGCGCTTGTTGTCGTACGCGTCGGCGGTAATGATCTCCGCCTCGCCGCTGGTGAATACCGCGCCGGCGATGCCGAGGGTGCTGGGAAAACGGATTTCGCCGATCACGTTTCCCTGCATCACCCGCGAATACAGCTCCTTGGTCTCGGGATCATACAGGAACAGCGAGCTGCGGTCGGCGTTCAGCGTCTTGCTGACGACGTCCATCAGGCGCGGGAACAGCACGTCGAGGGAGAGGCTGTCCGAAACGCGGTTGGCGATGTCGGCGACAGCCGCAGTGCGGCGCGCCAGCCCGGCCAGTTCGCAAAACAACTGCGCCTTGCCGGCTTCGTCCAGTCCGCGTAGCAGTTCCTCGAGTTCCGACTGGCTCAGCGGGCGTTCGACGATGGTGCGTACTGTTTCAGCGCCGACTTGCATGGAGATGCGGATGCCTCAAGCAAAGACCCGCGGGCCTGTTCCCGCTGTTCGTTCGATTTGAAAACCGGCAGTCATGAGGTGATCAACGTCCAGGCCCGTCACGGATGTCTCCGATCCGCGAACCCGCCTGCCCTGTGCCCGGGCAGTTAATGTCTCAGACTGTACCCTAAACACCGGGTACCGAACAAGTATTCCGGCGGGCGCCGCGCGGGGCGCCGGCTGCGCAGGCCGTGCGCGGGGCCGTCCCGCGACCAGACCGGGGGGCCTGGCCGATCACCATACCCGCAACTTGAGCTGCACCGCCAGCGCGCCGTCGAAGCGGTTGGCGACTGTCGGAACGACGCTGATGTTCGCGCCCAGCCTCCTGCCTTCGATCGCGAGCATCGGCAGCGGCGCGACGAACCAGGCGCCCTGGCGGTAATTCGGGTAGCCGTCGAACGCGCCGACCGAGACGCCCGCCGTGGCGGTGAATCCGGAAAACTCCCAGTGCAGCGGGCGCCACTGGTAGGCGGCATAGTGAGACCGCGCGCGATTGCTGTTGATGAAGCTGCCGGCCATCACTGCATGGTCGCGCGCCAGCACCGCCTCGGCGCCGAAGCCGATGTTGTTGTTGCGCAAGCCCTTGTCCGAATCGAAGTGATGCGAGTAGATGCCGGGATTGAGCCAGACCTGCGGCCAGGACTCCGCGGATGCGGCGCCAGCCCGGGTGGACAGCGCGCAAACTGCGCCGCACAACAGTGCCAGCGCATGCCGCCGGGAACGGGATGCCGCAGCCCTCAGGCCGATGGATATGCTCGCATGGTACATTTCAATTTCCCCTGTGTCGGCCCGTGCCAATATTCATTTTGCAACGGATTCTAATACAGCCTCGCGCATGGTCACGAACTCCTCGGCTACGGTCGGATGGATGCCGACGGTGGCGTCGAACTGGCGCTTGGTCGCGCCGCAGCGCAGCGCAACGGCAAATCCCTGGATGATTTCGCCCGCGTCCGGGCCCACCATGTGCACGCCAAGGACGCGCTCGCTGCGGCGGTCCACCACCAGCTTCATCAGCACCCTCTCGCCGCTCGCGGTCAACTGGTGGCGCAGCGGGCCGAAGGTCGTCCGATACACGTCAATCTCGCCGCCGCGCGCGCGCGCCTGCATCTCGGACAGGCCTACGCTTCCAACGTTGGGATTGCTGAAGATCGCAGTCGGAATACCCCCGTAGTCGAGGCTGCGGCCGCCGGACCCGAACAGGTTCTCCGCCACGACCATGCCCTCGGCAAGCGCAACCGGGGTCAGCAGCACGCGGTCGATGACGTCGCCCACGGCATAGATCGAGGGGACACTTGACTGAAATTTCGCGTCCACTGCGACCGCGCCATCCGGCGTCAGGGCGACGCCGGCATTTCCCAGGCCGAGACCGCGGGTATTCGGCGCGCGGCCGGTTGCGTACATCACACAGTCCGCCTCGAGCACGGAGCCCTCGGCCAGCGTCGCGCGCAGGGCGCCGCCGCTTCCGGCGCGTGCGATACGCTCGATGCTGCTATGAAACAACACGCGCACGCCCTTGTGTTGCATCTGCCCGGCGAGGAAGCCGCCGAGGTCGACATCGAACTCCTTGAGCAGGCGCTGGCCGCGATAGACAAGCGTGGTGTCTGCGCCGAGCCCGTTGAATATTGAGGCGAATTCGACCGCGATGTAGCCGCCGCCGACCACCAGCACGCGCCGCGGCAGTTGCTCCAGGTGGAAGGCTTCGTTCGAGCTGATGGCGAATTCGGAGCCGGGAATGGGCGGCACCACCGGCCAGCCGCCCGTGGCGACGAGGATGTAGCGCGCGCTGATCGCGCGCCCGTCCATTTCCACGGTATGCGCGTCGACGAGCGTCGCGCGCCCGCGCAGCAGCGTGACACCGGCCTCGACCAGCAGCCGTGCATATACGCCGTTCAGGCGCTCGATCTCTCGATCCTTGTTGGCGATGAGGGTCGGCCAGTCGAACGCCGGTGCGGCGACGCGCCAGCCGTAGCCTGCCGCCTGCGCGAAATCTTCGCCATAATGCGCCGCATAGGAAAGAAGTTTTTTCGGAATGCAGCCGGCGTTGACGCAGGTGCCCCCGAGGTAGCGCTCCTCGGCCACGGCGACGCGCGCGCCGAGGCGGCCGGCCAAGCGGCTCGCGCGCACCCCGGCCGAACCGGCGCCGATGGTGAAAAGGTCGTAGTCGTACTGCGTCATGCGGATATGCCCCGGTAGGCCGTCGCCCCGCCGCGATGTGATGGCCGGCGCGCCGCGCGCGGCGCGCCGGTGCAACCGGCTTGCGCACCCGCCGCGTCCGACCAGCATGGTAGCTCAATGCAGCGAGATCGGCAGCAATGGGCCGCGCGGTTCTGCTACCCTAGAGGCCAACCAAGTCTAGGGAAACTGCATGAATCGACTTCACCAACGGCTGCGCGCGCTTGCGCCCGAGGTGCTGACCGGCATCCGGCGCGGTGTGGAAAAGGAGAGTTTGCGCGTGAGACCGGACGGCATGCTCGCGGACACGCCGCATCCGGCCGGGCTTGGTTCGGCGCTCACGCATCCGCGCATCACCACCGATTTCAGCGAATCGCAGCTGGAGCTGATCACGGGGGTGCACGCGAACATCGACGCTTGTCTCGCGGAACTTGCCGAGATCCACCAGGTGGTCTACCGCAGTCTCGGCGATGAACTTCTCTGGTGCACCAGCATGCCCTGCGGGCTGCCGGCCGACAACGCCATTCCGCTCGGCCAATATGGCAGCTCCAACCTGGGCCGGGCCAAGACCGTCTACCGGATGGGCCTGGCACACCGTTACGGCAGACGCATGCAAACCATTTCGGGCGTGCATTACAATTTCTCCATGCCGGAATCGGCCTGGCCGGTATTGCAGCGAGCCGATGCCGGCAGCGGCCCCCTCGTCAGCTACCAGGCCGCTGCATACTTTCATCTGATCCGCAATTTCAGGCGGCATTCCTGGCTGCTGCTGTATCTGTTCGGCGCTTCGCCTACGGTTTGCCGCAGTTTCGTCGCGGGCCGCAAGCACGCGCTGCAGGAATTCAACGCGGGCACGCTGTACCTGCCAGGGGCGACGTCGCTGCGCATGGGGCCGCTGGGCTATCAGAGCGATGCGCAGGCCTCGCTCGCAGTGAGTTTCAACAGCCTGAGGAGCTACGCCGAATCGCTCAATGCCGGCCTGACCCGGCCCTACCCGCCCTACGAAGCCATCGGCCTGCGCGACGGCGACGACTACCGCCAGCTCGGCACCACCCTGCTGCAGATCGAGAACGAGTTCTACGGCACCATCAGGCCGAAACCGCGTTTTCGCTCGGGCGAGCGCCCGCTGTACGCGCTGGGCGAGCACGGCGTCGAATATATCGAAGTGCGCTGTATGGACAACGACCCGTTCTGTCCGATCGGCATTGCCGCCGGCACCATGCGCTTTCTCGACATGTTCCTGTTGCATTGCCTGCTCCATGAAAGCCCGCCGGACACGCCCGAGGAAATCACCGCGATGTCGCACAACCAGCACGATGTCGCCCAGCGCGGGCGCGACGCCAATCTGCGCCTGCTCCGGCGCGGCGAGCAAACCGGCTTGAAAGAATGGGCGCGCGAACTGCTGCGCGAGTGCGAACCGATTGCGGCCGCCCTCGACGCCGCGCACCGCGGCAGCGCGTACCGGGATGCCCTGGACGCTGCGTCCGACGCCGTGGCGGACCCGTCGAATACCCGTTCGGCGCGCGTGCTTGCGGAAATCAATCGGACCGACGACAAGTCGTATCTCGGATTTGCCTTGGCCCAGTCCGAGCGCCACCGCGGCACGCTGCAGGCACTGCAATTGCCTGCTGAAGCGGCGGCGCGTTATGCGCGCATGGCCGAAGACTCGCTTGCGGCACAGCGAAAGATAGAAGCCGCCGACAGCGTGCCGTTCGAAATCTACCGCCAGCGCTATCTATCCAAGGATCTGCTGAGCGGGGTCCTGCTCAGGTCCGGCGGCTGAGCCCGCGCGCTAGGCCGCGCCTTGGCGCTGACGCTGCAGGAACTGGCCGACCTCATTGCCGATCTCGCGCGCGGCCGCGAGCAGATGCGCGTCCGGCTCGCGCATAACGCGGCTGTTGAAGGCCAGCACGCCGATGGTCTGCCCTTCGGCCTTCACCGGGATTACGAATGCGCCGCGCACGCCCGATTCGGCTTTGAACACCGCAGTCCGCGCACGCGCGTCCTTGGTGATGTCCGGGATCCACAGCGGCTGCCCCGACTGCCATACCTTGCCCGCCATGCCTTCACCCGGTGCGTAGGTGAATCCACGCGCGCCGGCGAGCAAGCCCTGAAGCGTTTCGTCGTGCACGCACCAGTACTCGCTCAAGCGCAGTACGCCGTTGCCGTCTGGCGCGCCGTCCGCGCGCAGATAGCGACCGCAATCCCAACCCTGCGTTTCGCATACGGCACGAAGCACGGCCTGCAGCGCCTCGGACGCGCTCTCCGCGCCCGCAAGGCAGCGCGCCACCGCATGCTCGACCGCCAGTGCCCGCTCCGCGCGCTTGCGCTCGGTAACGTCCCTGAAGATGCAGATCGCGTGCCATTTGGAAGCGATGTTTACGCCGGAAACCGATACCTCGGTAACGATCTCGTCGCCGTCTTTGCGCAGGCCGGCAAGATCGATGGTCTTGCCGATTACCGGCCCCGCGCCGGTACTGCGAAAACCTGCGAATGCCTGCTCGAAATCGGCGCGGTACCGCGCGGGAACGATCAGTTCAGGCAGCTTCTTCCCGCGCGCCTCGGCCTCGGCGTAGCCGAATACCCTGCGCGCGGCTTCGTTCCAGAAGGCAATGCGTCCGCGCTGGTCCATCATGATGACGGCATCCTGCGCGGCGGCGCTGACGACGCGCAGCCTCTCTTCGGCCAGACTGTGCCGCGCCAGCACCTCTCGCATCATGTACATCGAGGCAACAATGAGCAGCGCGAATCCGAGGCCCATCCAATCGTCGGCCACCTGGTAGACCTCCGCGTCGACCGTGCCGCGCTCGAGCGAGTAGCTCAACACGCTGCGAAACCACTGCACCAGCAGCGCGCCGGAGAGCAGAATCCAGCCCACCACCCAGCCGGAAAGACGGATGTCGGAAAACGCAAGGCCGATCCCGACCAACAGCAGCAGCAGCGATGCGACCTGGAGAGGCGCGGTGAGTTCGATCATGGGCGGCAGCCAGGAAGTGTTGGACAGAAATTCGCAACCGCCCGGTCGAATTCCAGCGATGCTGACGCAGCATACCGGGGGCAGCGACCAGATTACACGCTATCGGGCACCGGCACGTCAAGCGCTGCCATCGGCATGCATGAGCAGGTTGCCGATGGCGCCGAGCCCCATCGTTCCCCGATCGCCATCGGCGCGCAGCTGTTCGTGGGGAAGTTAACGAACACTAGCGCCAGGCCCAGACCGGCTGCTCCAGATGCGCCACGCGCGTCCCCCGGCCGTGCAGCGCAACTTCCATGAACTGGTAGAGCACGGCCGCGGTCGGCGCATGGATCAGCGTACCCAGCAACGGGTAGCGGATCACCGGCCGGTCGCTTTCGGGAATCGCGACGAACTCGGGCGATCCGGGGCGGCCGAGTTCGGCCAGGTTGACCCGGTATATCGTCTCGACTTCCGCCGGGTTCGCTCGCATGCGCGCACCGTCTGGCGCCCATGTGACGATCGGCGTAATCAGGTAGCCCGAGCGCGTCGGGTAGTCATCCAGCGACCCGAGAACCGATTGCGGCTGGAGTTCCAGGCCGATCTCCTCGCGCGCTTCGCGCAGCGCCGCTTCGGTCGCCGACTCCCCCGCGTCGATGCGTCCTCCCGGCAGCGCAAACTGACCTGAATGCGTGCTCAGGTGCATGGCGCGCCGCGTCAATATCAGGGCGGCTCCGCCGCCTCCGTCGTCGGCAATGATCACGCATACTGCCGCGCGTTTGAGGTCGTGCAGCGGCAGCGACGCGGCTGCGCGGAGCGCGAGATTCCGCCTGATCCGGGCGCGCAGCGCGTCGTCGAAACGAAGATGTTTCATCGCACCGGACGAGCCCTTCGCGCCGGGCGCGGAATCCGCGAGAAGCGCTGACAACGATACTGCCGAAATCTGCGCAAGCTCTGCTCTCCTTCCGGGGTATAAGCCGCGCCGGTGTGTAGACGCCGGTTGAACAGGACGCCGGGCGCCCGGCAACGCACGCGGCCGGCGCTTGCATCCGCCCCGATTCGCGCCGCGCAACTTTATCTAAGTATGCGATTTTAGGATACAATCGGCAAATGAGGGTGCAATGCCCGCGGCAACGTGCCAGGCATGCCAATTTCCCGAATAATGCCGCTCACGGCGTCGCATTCAAATGCGTTCCCGGTCCGGTGTCAACCAACGCCAGTTGCATGCTTTCTGCGTCCTTCTCCCGTCTGCATCTTCCGGCAGGATCGCCGACGCGATGAGCCTGTCGGTACTGCTCATCGACGATGCCGCGGAGTTCCGCATCCTGTGCGCGGGGCTGATCCGGATGCAATGGCCCGACGCGTCGGTGGAAAAGTGGGACCCCGTCACCCAGGGAATGCCGGGCAGCGACATGGATCTGTCGCAATTCGACGTCATTCTGCTCGATTTCCGCCTCGGTACCGAAGACGGGCTGGAATGGCTGAAAATCCTGCGCGCGCGTCCCGGTTGTCCTCCGATCGTGATGATCACCGGCGCCGGCAGCGAAGAACTGGTGCTCACGGCGATGCGCGCGGGCGCAATCGACTACATTCCCAAGGCGACGCTTTCGGTCGACCGTTTGGCCCAGGGAATCCGGGAGGCCCTCGCCCTTTCCACCGTGGACCCGGCGCTGCCGCCGCAGCGGTCCGGCCGCGGCTTGGGCCGCGGCGGCGCCTCGATCGCGCTCGAGGGGTACCGCACGTTGCGCCAGATCGGCATCGGCGCATCCTCCGTCATCTACCTGGCCGAGCGCACCAGCGACGGCGCGCGCGTGGCGATCAAGCTGCTGCGCTCGCGCCTTACCAGCGACTCGGAGATGATGAAGCGCTTCGAGCAGGAACGGAAAATCGTGCTTGGTCTCAAGAGCCGTTATGTCGCCAGAGTCTATGACCAGGGCATCGTCGGCGGCCGCGCCTACATCGTCATGGAGTATTTCGACGGCGGCGACCTGAAGGCACAGATCGCCCGCGGCATCGACGCCGGGCGCGCGGTCGAACTCCTCTATCGCATCGGCCAGGCGCTGGCGCATCTGCACGATGAAGGCATCATCCATCGCGACTTGAAACCGGACAACATCATGTTCCGCGAAGACGGCAGCCTTGGAATCCTCGACTTCGGCGTCGCCAAGCTGGCATTCGGCGATCCGGGGATTACGCAAATGCCCTGTGTCCTGGGAACCCCTTATTACATGAGCCCGGAGCAGGCCTCAGGCGGGGCGATCGACGCGCGAACGGACCTGTACGCCGCCGGGATCATCTTCTACGAAATGCTCACAGGCGCCAAACCCTTCCAGGGCGCCAATTTTTTCGATGTCATCGACAAACACCGCCGCCAGCCGGTGCCGGTATTGCCGCAGGAGTTCGCGCGCTACCAGGAGACGGTCGAGCGTTTGATCGCGAAGCGCGCGTCCGACCGCTTTCGCGACGCGCACGAACTACTTGCGCATCTGAAGGCGCAGTTCGGCGCGCGCGCCTGAGAGGGGCTGTTGTTGCGGACTCCGACGCCCTAGCCCGCGACGGCGTCGCCGAGCAACGATCGGAGCACCCGTTCGGCCGCTTCGCAGCTGGCAATCAGCTTCGGCATGAGGTCCTCGACCGACTGCCCGTCCCTGAGCCGCTCGTCGACTTTGCGCGCGTCTTCCGTGAGCTCTTCGAAACCAAGCGTGCTCGATATGCCGACGAGGTTGTGCACCTCCACCCTGACCGCCGCCAGATCCGGATGCACCTGGCGGAACAACTCGATGCGCTTGACCAGGGCGGTTTCGTAGGCGCGTGCCACTTCTACGGCTGCGGCGCGACCGACCATCGCGACGAGCTTCTTCACGGGTGTATCTTCGAGGCGAACCCGCTCACGCTCGTCGCGCCGCTTGGCGCGGCGTTCCGGGATCCAGCGGTCCAGCGCCTTCACGACCGCTTCCCGGGCGATCGGCTTGGCGACGTGCTCGTTCATGCCCGCCGCCTCGCAGCGCGCGATGTCGGACGCACTGGCGGAGGCGCTCATGGCGATGACGGGAATCTTCCCGATGGGGCCGTCCATTGCGCGAATGCGCCGCACGGCTTCCAGCCCGCCCATCACGGGCATCTCCAGATCCATCAACAGGACGTCGAAGCGCGCGTGCGCAAGCTTTTCGAGCGCATCGGCGCCATTCCCGGCCAGCTCCACCGTATGCCCCATGTCTTCGAGCAACGCCTTGGCCAGGACTGCGTTCGCCTCCTGATCCTCGACCACCAAGATGCGCCCGGTGCGCGCCCCTCGCAGCGGTGCGGCGTCCGGAGCCGGAGGAGCGCCTTCCTGCAACGGCACGGTAAGACGGAAGGTGCTGCCGCTGCCAAGCGTGCTCTCGACGGAAATCTGGCCCCCGATCAGGCGCGCCAGGCTGCGGCAGATAGCGAGGCCCAGGCCGGTGCCGCCGAAACGCCGCGTGATCGAAATGTCAGCCTGGCTGAACTTCTCGAAGATCGCCTCGAGCTTGTCGCGCGGGATGCCGACGCCGGTATCTGCCACGGCGATCTCCGCCATCCCGTCGCCGATCGGCTGTGCGGATACCTGGATCGACCCCCGCTCGGTGAACTTCACCGCATTGCTGAGCAGGTTGACCAGGATCTGGCGCATGCGCGTAGGATCTCCGCGCACCCATCGGCCCAGTTTTCCCGAGATCTTGGTGCTGACCGCCAGGCCGCGCGCTTGCGCCTGGCTCCGGACCATATCGACCGAATTCTCGATCAGCAGGCGCAGGTCGAAATCGAGCGCTTCGGGCTCGATTTTTCCCGCCTCGATTTTCGCCATATCCAGCAGATCGTTGACCTGCGCCAGCAAGGCCCGCCCGGCGTCGCGCGCGAAATTCAGGTAGCGCCGGCGCTCCTCCAGCGAACAGTCCTTTTCGAGCATCAGCGAATTAAAGCCGATGATCGCGTTGAGCGGGGTGCGCAACTCGTGGCTGACGGTGGCAAGGAACGCATCCCTCCCGCGAGCTGCGCCTTCCGCCCGGTTGAGCGCCTCGCGCAGCTTTTCCTCCGATCGCCTCTGCTCGGTGACATCGATGAGCAAGGCATAGCACCCGAGCACGTCGCCCTCCTCCGACCGATGCGGCACCAATCTGACCAGATCGGTACGCCGCTCTCCGTCGCGCGCCCGGTACGTCGACCGAAACGAGGCTTCGGTTCCGCCGAGGGCGCGCCGGACGTGCCTCCGCGTCCGGCGATAGAGGGGTTCACCCAGGATTTCCCGTAGCGAACGCCCGATCGCCGATGGCTCCGCTTTGCCGAATCTTGCCTCATAGGCGCGGTTATGGAATTCCAAGCGCTCTTCTGCATTTACATAGGCGATCAACGCCGGCACGGAATCGGTGATCAGCCGCAGTTGCCGTTCGCGCAGGCGCAGCGTGTTTTCGGCCTCCCGGTGCGCCTCGCGTTCCAGCAACAACATGACAAGATTACTGATCATCACGCCGTACAGCCGTTCCTCCGCGGTCCATTCCGCCTCTGAGCCGACGCGCTCGATCTCGAGCACGCCGATGCGCGCGCCCGCGCGCAGGATCGGCAGGCACATCGCACCGGGCGCCGTCGACACGATGTCGTCGACGAAAAATCCGTCCCCGCCCGCCTCCGCATTTTCGGGCAGATCTGCCGTTGCCCGGCCAGGCTCGGGCTTCCTCAGACCGGCCGGCAGGCTCGCCGCATCGCGCTCCAACCCCGCGTAGTGGCATTCGCTCGCCGCCTCGAAGCAATCTGCGCAGACTATGCGGTCGCTGTCCTCGCGGTAATACCACACGCCGACGCGGTCGGCGCCCAGCGCCTTCGCCGCCACTTCCGCAATCTGCGGCAGCAGCTGGCGCACATCGCCCCAGTGCAGCACGCCGCTTTGAAAGCACTGCAGGAGATCCGCCTCATGCGACAGCATGAGCGCGCGGCTCCTGCTTTGGGCGTCGGACAAGGCGACGCGTTCGCCGATGTCCGCCACTGCGCTGATCACGCGCCGGGCGCGGCCATCCGGCCCGCGTTCGACCACTTTGCCCCGGCTGCGGACCCAGATGCAGTCGCCGCGCGGCGTCTGCAGGCGGTGATCGACAGCGTAGGCCGGCGTCTTTCCCCGCAGCATGTCTGCTATCGCTTCGCGCAGCTTGGACAGATCGGACGGCGGCACCAGTGCCGCCAGTTCCTCCACCGGCACCGAGCGTTCGCGCGGTTCCCCGCCCACCAACGCGAACCAGCTCGCATCGCAATGCACGCGCCCGGCCGCGACGTCCCAGTCCAGCACGCCGAGCGCCCCGCTTTCGACGGCAAAGGCGAGCCGCCGCCTTGCTTCGACGAGCGATTCGAGCCCTGCCGCCTGCTTCCTGAACCTGGCGTAAAGCAGGAGCAGCATCGCGGCGACAATTGCGATCGAGCTCGCCGCGACCCAGAGAATTGGTGCCTGCATGGTGCTGTTGCCTGTCGCCGTACCCGCGGCGCTAGCCAGACGCGGGCAGCTTCGCCAATGCGGCCGGGTCCGCGTCGCCGCCCCCGGCGGAATCGGGCGTGAAATCCAGGTCGTGAATCCCCTCGAGTTCATCCGAAATGCGTTGCCTGACCTCGACAATCTCGCGCAATTTTTTCTTGAACGCTTCCACCACCCCCGGATCGAACTGTTTGCGCGATTCCTGCGCAATCCGAGTCGCAGCCACGGCCACAGGGATCGCCTGCCGGTGCCGTTGCGTGCTGGTCATCGCCTCGAACGCGTCGGCCACAGCCATGATCCGACCGGGCCACGGGATCGCCTGGCCCTCCAATCCGGACGGGTATCCGCCCCCGTCCCAACGCTCGTGATGGGTAAGCGCCATCACCCGCGCAGTCGCGAGCAGCGCGTCCTTGTGCTCGCCGATTATGTTGGCGCCGATCTCGGGATGCCGCCTGATTTCCTTCCATTCGCTCTCGGAGAGCGCGCCGGCTTTGCACAGTATGGCTTCGGGGACGCCAAGCTTGCCGATGTCGTACATGGGCGCGGCCTCGGCCAGCAGTTCGCAATGCGCCTGCGACGCGCCGTAGCCCTCACAAAGCAATTTGACATACTGAGATATTCTCGCGACCCGGTGCGTGAGGCCGCCTTCGCGGTATTCCATCGCGCGCGCCAGGCGCCGGATCACCAGTCGCCGGGTCCGATGCAACTCGGTCTTCGATTCGGCGATGGCATTCTCGAGGCTGCGCGCGCGCTCGCGCAGCGCCAGTTGCGCAGCGATGCGAAGCAATGCGCTCGATGCATTGATCGGCTTGGTCAGAAAATCCGCAGCGCCGAGCTTGAGCGCCCAGGTCTCGTCCTTCGGACCGGTTCGCGAAGTGACGAAGATGACAGGAATGTCGGCCGTGGCCTCATCCGCCTTCAGCCGCCGGCACACCTCGTAGCCGTCGAGGTCGGGCATCACCACGTCGAGGAGGATGATGTCCGGCTTCGGCTCGACGTTGGCTGCGTACAGAGCCTCCGTTCCGCTGCTGGCGAGCCGCGTGTCGTAGCGCGGCTTGAGCATCATCGCGAACAGCGTGCGCGAGTCTGGTGCGTCGTCCGCTACCAGCACCAGCGGGCGCCTCACCGGGGCGGGATCACGCATAGAACATCTGCTCGATGAACTCCAGGGTTGCCTCAGCCGAGGCCGGACGCGCGTTGGGGTCCTTGGCCAGCAGGACGTCGATCAACCCCTGGAAGTCGTCCTGCGAGCGCGGCAGCGGCGGAACCGGCGCATGCACGTGCTGGTGCAGTATCTCCTGCGCCGATGTTCCCTGAAACGGCGCCTTCTTGGCGAGCATCTGATAAAGCATTACGCCAGCGCTGTACAGGTCGGAACGCGGGTCCACCATGCCTCCGGTGATCGCCTCCGGACTCATGTACATCGGCGTCCCGAGCAATGTGCCGTGCTGGGTCATGCCCGGTTCGTTCAGTATCTTGGCGATCCCGAAATCGACCAGCGCGACGCTTCCGTCATTGCGGAACATGATGTTATGCGGCTTCAGGTCGCGGTGCACGATGCCCGCCTTGTGAATATCGCCGAGCGCCATCAGGACCTGCCGAAAAATGCCGAGGATCTTGCCCTGATCGACCATGCGCGTAGTAAAGTAATCGCGCACGTCCCCGCCCGGGAGATATTCCATGAGAATGTAGGCGCTGGTGTCGCTGAGGCCGTAACTGAAAATCTTTGCGACGTACGGGCTCTTGATCAACCCGGCGATCTGATACTCCTTGAGGAAGCGCGCGAGCGTGTCCGGATCCTGGACGTAGTCCTCCATCAGCACCTTCGCCACAATCTGTTCCCCGCCCGCTTCCGGAACGACCAGATAGACCCGCGACGCCGCGCCTTCGCCGATTTCCTTGATGATTTGGTAGCCTTCGATGCGCAACTCCGCCGGCTGCTTTGTTTCTTCGGCGACCGGAACGTCGAGCGGAACGTCTATGGGGATGTCCAGGCGCACGGTGCTGCTGGCCTCTTCCTTGCGCGCCTCCATCGCTTCCTGCACCACCCGCGCGATCACCTCGCCCGAAATGCGCTGCTTGGCGAGATAATCGGCGGCGCCAAGTTTCATCGCGCGCACGGCCACCGTCTCGTTTCCCTCTCCGGTCATGATGACCGTGGGCGGGCAGCCGGGCTTGGCTTTGAATTCGCGCAACCACTCCAAACCGTCTTCCTGGCCAAGGCGGTAGTCCAGGAAAACGAGGTCGAACGCGGCCAGGCCGAATCCTTCGGCGGGTCGGCCCTTCTCCACGGGGTCGTAGTGCTCGACGTTTGCGCCCGGGCAGGCGAACGCCAGCATTCCCGCCATGAGTTGGCGGAAGGCGACGTCGTCGTCGATCAATAGTACGCGCATGCCGATTCCTACGCCGCTCTCCCGGCAGGCACGGCCGACAGCTCCAGCAGCCGCGCGCCGATAGCGTCGAGCGGGAGAACTTCGTCGACGGCCTCCAGCTGGATCGCATCGCGGGCCATGCCGAATACTACCGACGTTTGCTCATCCTGGACGATGGTGTGTGCGCCGCAGCGCTTCAATTCGAGCAACCCCGCCGGACCGTCTTTGCCCATGCCCGAAAGGATCACGCCGATCGCGCCCTTGCCGACGCACGCCGCGGCAGAACGGAACAGCGCTTCGATCGACGGCCGATGCAGATTCACGGGATCGGATTGCACCAACTCGACGCAATAGCGTCGCGGGCCGGAACTGCGAATAGTCAAATGCGTGTCACCCGGGGCGATATAGGCGTGCCCTGGCTGAATCAGTTCGCCGTTTTCGGCCTGCTTGACCGCGATCTGGCAAGCCTTGTCGAGCCGGTCGGCGAACAACCGGATGAAATCCTCCGGAATGTGCTGCACGATCAGGATCGGTGGCGACAAGACAGGGATCGATTCGAGAATTGCGCGGATCGCCTCCGTACCCCCGGTGGATGCACCCATGACCACCAGGTTCGGCGTTTCAACCGACGTCATCTTGACCGAACTCTTTGGCCGATCCGCGACCGCCGCGGCAGGCGGCGGGCGATTGCGCTCACGCACGTTCAGGCGCGCGCTCGCGGCAGCGCGTATCTTGTACGCGATCAGGTCGCCGTAATTCTGCCCGTCCTTCAGATTCAGCTTGGGCTTGGTAATGAAATCCACTGCGCCGATCTCGAGGGCGCGAAAGGCGATGTCCGACCCGGTCTCCGTATGTGACGAAACCATCAGAACCGGCCGCGGCGCTTCCTCCATCAGCTGTTGCAGGAAGGTGAGCCCGTCAACCTTCGGCATTTCGATGTCCAGCGTGATCACGTCCGGATTGAGCGCGCGCACCATCTCCCGCGCGACGATGGCATCGGGCGCCAGCCCGACCACGTGCATGTCCGATTGCTCATTGATTATGGACTGAAGCACATTCCGGATGAGCGCGGAATCGTCCACAACGAGAACACGAATGGTCATGCGTATACCTCCGTTAACTCCTTTACGCGATCAGCTCGGCACGCCGACGCGGCAGACCCGCGCGCACCGCTGCCGCCCTCGTTTCGAGGGGCATCAGGAATTGCGTTTCCAGACGCATGCGCAATGCATGCAAACCGCGTGACCCCGGCCCGGATGTTAGCGCGGAAACGGCCGAATCCGAAATTAGACCTTGGTCTAACCGGTCGCGGCCGCCGGGACGCCCCTGCGCACGCTGCGCGCCGCTCGCGGATCGCGTCATTCATCTGCGCGCGGAGCGCAGCCCGATGGCGGCCAGCTGCTGCAGCAGCAGCGCCGGAATGTCCTCGATCGAAGCCACTTCATCGACTGCGCCGATGGCGATGGCTTCCCTGGGCATGCCGAACACGACGCAGCTGGACTCGTCCTGTGCCAGCGTATAGGCGCCGGCATTGTGCATTTCGAGCAGCCCCTGCGCGCCGTCCTTGCCCATGCCCGTGAGGATCACGCCGATCGCGTTCGCGCCGGCGTGCGCAGCGACCGACCGGAACAGCACGTCGACCGAGGGCCGGTGCCGGTTCACCGGCTCGGACCGGCTCAGCCGGATCATGTAGGTCGGACTGCCGCGCTGCAACAGCAAGTGCGAGTGGCCCGGCGCAATGTACGCATGGCCCGGCAGCACCCGTTCGCCGTCCTCGGCTTCCTTCACCCGCATCCGCGCCAGGCTATCGAGCCTCGCGGCGAACGATTTCGTAAACCCCTCCGGCATGTGCTGCGCAATTACTATGCCCGGGCCGTCGGGCGGCAACGTCACCAGAATCTTCCTGATAGCTTCGGTTCCGCCGGTAGAGGCTCCGATCGCCATCAGATTCATGCTGGAGGCTGGCCCGCCCCCGATCCGCGCCAGCGGCAGCAGCGGTCTTTGCGCCCGCTGCGGGAAGCGCGCCTGTGCCGCCGCGCGGATCTTCTCGGTGATTTCACCGGCGTACTCGGTGAGCGTATGCGCCAGATCCAGCTTTGGCTTGGCAATGAAATCGACCGCGCCGAGCTCGAGCGCGCGCAGGCTGATTTCGGACCCCTTTTCCGTGA
>Ga0335085_10006684_pt1 | contig 18102 bp, 9 predicted proteins | sample Lox_Sample_45_FD_206712 | JGI IMG/M metagenome (GOLD analysis project Ga0335085, IMG submission 206712) | Soil microbial communities from Loxahatchee National Wildlife Refuge, Florida, United States - Lox_Sample_4.5 | ecosystem: Environmental > Terrestrial > Soil > Wetlands | place: USA: Florida...
CAGACTGCATGAATTCTACGGAGGTCGCGAGGTTGACCGAGGGGGTTGACACGAGGTTGTCCAGGCTTGAGGTAAACCCGGCCTGCTGGAGGACGATCATCGGAGATTTGTTTTTATTCTGCAGAATCGTGTCGATGCGGCTGATGAGCGGAGGTATGAGAATCTGTTCAATGAAGGGAGTGGTAGAGCAAGGGATGTTGTACCCGACGAGGCTGGCATCGTGGCACACGCCGCCAATGGTCACTGGCGGTACGGTCCAACACGGTCCTCCGCCGTAAGGCACCCCATTGCAAAGATCCTGGGTTTGGAGACAGGCAAATGGCGGCACGAGTTGGCGGCGGACACAGATGGTGGTTTTAATTCCAGGCACCCCTGCCGTTGTGGTGCCGCCCAAAGCCAGCCCCAGCAAATCCGAAGGCGTCGAGGGTGAGGCATTGAGAATGGTGTTCATCGCGCTTTGGATGGCGTTGATATAAGGCGACCAATCGCTGGAGGGCCAGCCGGCGGCTGAAGCGAAGCCGGTGATCACGTCGGCGAAGTCGGTGTCCGGATTGCTGCGAAAGGCTGTCCAGCCGGGAAGGCCCCGCTTGAGCATGTTGTTGGCGACCGTTGTTGAACCGTTGGCCTCTGTTTTGACGAGTTGAGTGAGCGTGGGGACTATGGCCGTGGCGAAGTCGCTTTGCATGAGCCCTTGAACGGTGAATTGAGCGTTGCTCAGTGAAAAGGGAGCGGTGGCGCTTAATTGAGCCTGATACTGGTTGTAAATCGTAGTTGTGGTTGAAAAGCTGAGCCCGCTTTTCGTGAGGCTGAGGTCCAAAGCGCCCTGGAAAAACGAACCGGCTGTTGCCGTCCCGCTGGCGAGCAATTGCTGGGTCGGCACCGTCAAGGTGAGATTGCAGGTCGCATTGCTCCAAGACAGCGATCCCAGTGTAAACGGCCCGATATTTCCCTGAGCGATGATGCCGGTGGTATCCACCGAGATATTGACGGAGGCGAAGTCGCGGTCCGGCGGTCCATTGGCCTGTGATGGAATCCAGAGGTCGCCGGCAACGGCAAACCCGGCGGTGACGCCGAGGTTCGGATCACTGTGAGGCGCAAACTTAAGATGCAGATTGCGAACGGCCATGTCGGGCATGGTGTCGAGCGGAATCATCGGCGCGGAGGGGTTGTCCACAGCCGCCATTTGCTGCTGGAGCGTCACGAGGTCGGCCACGGAAAAGCCTTCCGCGCTGGTACCGTCAAAAATGAAGTTCACCGGCACCCCCACGGCGCTCAGAGTCACGGCCACTGCGGCGTCGATGTCCTTCTGGCCAATCACCATGTTCCCCTCAAAACCGAGGGTGATGCTGCCGATTTCATTGACGCCCACTTCGATGGTGGCGTCATTGAACGTGAGCCACTGGATGCCGAACGGATCCACCCACGGTTGTTGGGCGGCCAGTCCGCCGGTGAGAACAAAGGAGACACTGGCGCCGACCCGCTCAATTGTTGCGGACGCGTTGAAAGTAAGGACCTGGCCCTGGATTTTCACCGTGATGTCACCGACAAAACCGACTGAAGGTTCAGAGGTGATTTGCAGGCCGACCTGCCCGGAGACAAACCAATCGGGCGCGCCCGGCGGCGAGATCGGAGGCAGCGCCGCGACCAGGGAAAGTCCGCTCAAGCCGCCGCCACCGCCGCCCAGGCCGAGGATGCTTCCCGGCACGGTGCCGGTGAGGAACAGCGAGTCAGCGGACATGCCCAACGCATCGAGTCCGTTTTTCAATGGATTGCCCTGGAGGGGCACAGCGCCGATCGCGCTCAATCCGCTCGTGGAGGGAAGAGTGAAATTATTCGTGCCGTAAATATTGCCATAAAACGAGCGCGTTTCGGGATCCATATCCGAGGAATTTATCGAGCCGGAGGTTTTGGAGAAAACCAGCGCCACGGTTTGGAATTGAAAATCGCCCGGAAATGTTCCGGCCAATTGACTCAGGGCGTCGCCCAGCGACCAATTCTGCATTTCAAAGCCGGTGACGATTTGCGGCGGGCCGCCACCGGGTTGAGGCTCGGCCGAGAACAGCACGTCCGCCAGTTTGCCATCCAACGTGGTCTGGCCTCCGAGGGAGAACGAATTGTGCGAGCCTGTTTCGATGGCCATGGTCACGTTGGTGAACGTGAAATCGAAGGTGCTGTCGCCAAACGGGGCCGCGTCGGCGCCGAGTTGTTTTTGAGCCAGGTCGATGAAGTCACTCAGGGACAGCGTGTCCACGGTCCCGGTGAATTGGACGAGTTGATTGGAGGCGTTTCCGCTGATGCTCATTGCCAGCGCAACGTTCTTGCTTCCGAGTTGGAAGGTCGAATTGAGCGCGGCGCTCGCGTTGGTGCCATCGGTGTTGACGACCAATCCGACCGTGTCCAGATTCAACCAGTCCACACCGAAGGGTTGTGACCACCCCCCGACGAGGTTCCCGGTGATCGTGAGGGCGGCCTGGTGACCATCGGTGGCGAGCATGGTGGAAGTGACAAAAGTGCGGTAGGCGCCATCAATGTTCACTTGAAACGTGTCCGTGATTGCGACCTGGATGTCGGGAGACACATAGGTGAAGTCGAGAGTGCGCGCGCCCGGTTGGGGCGTTGAGATCCAATCCGGCAGGCCCACCCGCGGGCGAGTGGGTGGAGGCAGCGTGGCATCCAGATGCAAACTGTTCAACGCGACCAAACCGCCGCCGGTCAGGTCGCGGAGGCTGAGCTCCAGCGAGCCTTTGAGCAGAATGGTTCCGTTCGGGTCCATTCCCAAGGCGTCCTGCACCAGCGACGGCAGCGCGGATTGAGCGAAGGTTCCGCTGAAATTCACGCCGGGTTTGACTTCGAGATTAAACGGTCCCGCGCCGTAAATGGGTTGATAAAAGTTCAGCGCCGCCGAAGAGAGGCCGGTGGATGGAATTTCAATCGGGCCCGAGGGCGGGTTGGGCACGTTTTGCATGACCGTAAATGCGATGCCGGGAAACTCGGTGTCGCCGGCAAACGAGCCGTCGATCCCGGAATAGAGCGCGCTTAATTTGAAATCGTGGACGTGCATTCCGAGGATGAACAACGAGGGGCCGCTGTCCGGTTGCGCGAACGAAAATAAAACATCGGTCTGGACCGAGCCGAGGATGGTTGAAGTTGCAGAAAGTGACACCGATCGTTCGTCGGAAGAATTGAAGGACAATTGGACGTTGTTCAACACGAGCGCGTCATCAGGCAGGCCGCTGCCAAACGGCGAGGAGCCGGTGAGGCTGGAGAAGAGTTGCAGGACATCCCCCAAATTAATCTGGCTGGCCGTGGCCACGAATGAAGCGGTGTCATTGGTGCCCGCCTGGGTGAGCGTGATGGCCGTGTTAATGCTCGTGCTGCCCGCGGGGAAATTTCCGGTCAACGTGGCCTGGCCCGCGCCAGCCGTCGAGAACGTGAGCGATACGTTTGCCTGGTTCAAGGTAAGCCAGCTGATGCCAAAAGGATGAACCCACGGGTCTGCCAGGCTGCCGACGAGCGTCACGGAAGTTTGGCCGCCGGTGGTATCGATGTCGGTGGACGCCGTGAACCGGGTTTTCTGACCGTCCGGCGTGGCCTCAAGAGTGTCGAGCAGGCGAACGCGAAAGGCCGGGTTGTCCGTGAATTCCAGGATGCGCTGAATTGGCCGCAGCCAGCCTGGAAAACCGGGCGGTTGGGATACCGGCAGGTAAGCCTGAAGATCCAGCTGCAACGCCGGCGTTGGACCGCCCGGGTGAAACAGGACGTTTGGATCAATCCCGAGGTATCCTTCGAGCAGCACCGTCAGGTCCGTGAAACCAAGCCAGCCGAGCGGTTGCGCCAACCCCGGCGCTTCCGCCAGATTCACTTGCCGGTGAATGTTCAATCCCGGTTGCACCGTGAGCGTCGGTCCGCCATAAAAGCCGGCGACGTTGCCGGTAAAACCCGACAAATCTAGGTTCATTGGCGCCGTGGCCAGAGTGAGGACGGAGCTGTCCAATGTCAGGTTGTCGAGCACCGTTCCGGAAAGGCCGCTCGCCCAATCGCTCAGATGAAACTGCGGAAACTTGACGCCCAGATTGAAACCCGTCGCCGCGCTGGTGTCATCCTTCCAGAGTCCGACGAACATTAAATCCACAGACTGGCCGTGCAGAGTGGTTCCACCGGAAATCACGAGTGTGCGCTGAAGGTCGTCAATCTGGACGATGGCATTTGAAAGAGGAATATTGTCAAAAAACGACAGTCCGGCGACTGGCACCGGCAATGTCACGCCTCCGGCCGCGATCATTTGATTGAGCCGATCGCGCACGCTCGCGAATGTCGCGGTCGCCAGGTCTGGAATGCCGTTGGACTGGCTTGCATGAGTGAACGTCACCAGCGCGGGAGTCGTCTGGACCGGAAAGACCACGCGATAGAAGCGTGTTCCTACCAACGGCAGGGGGTCGGTCCAGCTCGTTGTCGCACCGGCAGCGGGGACCGTCGCCGCATTCGTCCAACCGTTTTGGCTGAGGTTGGTCGCGACTTCAATATTGTAACTCTGTCCGGAAGTGCTCGCCCAAACGAGTTGGGGTTTGCCGTTGTTCAATTGCACTTGCACGGAAAGAGCGCTGGCGCTGGCGTCATCCGAGTTGAAGTTGACCGCGGGCACAACCGCGCAAAGCAACATCAAGAGCGCGGCCACGATCGGGCGTCGTTGCCGTTTTCGGCGGTGAAACTCCACCTCGCCGATTTTTCTCATAAGCAGGTCTGAAGTTGCTGGGCCTGCCTGCCCCACTAACACGGCGGCCTAATGTCAACTTTGCGGCACGAATGCCACTTTTTGAATGGTGAACGGGCAATAAAATGGGCACGAAATGTAATGTGCCAGCGTGTGATTGTTTATTTGTTCTACTCCTTACCCATGTCCATGCAAGCTTTTATTTCGAGATTTTTGTGCGTTCGGCAGGGCGCTTGCAGGGCCTGCCGCAACGCCAAAGCGTCGCCAAAACCAAAAAATCCTTGCGCCGTGTGGCTACGGCATTTCTTCAACACTCGAGCCCGCGCGGGCGGCGGAGAAGTTTCTTGCCAGTCCCGGGAACCGGCAGTTTTCACACACGGCATTCGAGTGATCGCAAAAATCCCGGACGATTTGAATCAAGCCCTGCTGTTCCGCTGCCGTCTTTAACGTGCGGCGTGAGGCATTGCCGAGCAATCGCTGCCGCGCGAGGCGCAGGACCGAATTGTCTTCCGCGGCGGGCCAGTTGTTGAAGCGGCTTTCGATTTCGCGCTGCAGTTCCGCATTTTTTCCTTCGAACGCGCGAATCCACAACCAGGGGAGAATGACATTCACGGCGAGATCGGTGACGCGTGAGGCTCCCAGCAATGGCTGTGGCTTTTTCAAGCGCGGCGAACGAATGGTCCAGTGCCACGACCAGAATGCGTCCGGCTCGATTTGGAGAATTTTCAGGAGCGCCGCCGAAGTTTCGCCATTGGTAAATTTTTTCGCGCACCATTGTTCGAGCCAGGAGGGAAGTGCATTCGCCGCGAGCCAATGCGCCGCGAGGGCAAGGCGGCGCTGCGGATGATTCGCGGGCCGTTGCCCGTGAAAACGCCAGGCCTCGCGCGGCAATGCGCAATCGGAGAATTCCTCGCGCTCACGCCACCAGTGGTCCCAGATGGTGCGCAAATAACTGTCGGCGCTCGCTTGCGCGCGGGTTAATTCCGCGGGCAACAATCCCGCGACGCCGAGCAGTCGCGCCTGCAGCGCCAGCGGCGGGGTTTGCGGGGCAAACCAGCGGCTGCGGTTTTCGGCGAGGGATTGCATCGGCCAAACGTTGTGTTTGTAGCCGAGCGCGCGGAAGATGCCTTCCCACAGTGATTGTTCCCAGCCGGCGTGACGGGCGCGCGCCTGAAGTTGGGCGGCTTTGCTTCGGAAACGGATTTGCGCGGCCTGCAGCAACAGGTCGCGAACTTTTTCCGGCGGAAGTTCGCCGAGCGGCGCGGAGCATTTGCCGCGCAATTGTTCCGGCAAGGATTCGGATTCCTCCGAGTTGAGCCAGAGATTCAATTCGGCGAGAGGCGCGTCGAGTTTGCCGCGAATGGACACGGCGGGGATGGCGGTTTCGGCGCGGGCCGCGCGGGCGTTCGGCGTTCCGTTCCAGACGACGTGGAGGATGACGTTTTTGAAATTCGGATTTTTATCGTGGCCATGCGCGCGCCAGCCGGCGGGTTCGAGGTCCACTTCCACGTCGCCGGTGCGCGGCGGTTCGCCGGCGAATTGAAGGACGGCGCCGCGAAAATCAGGGCCGCCTTCGCGATTCAAAAAACCGGGATGAAGAATTCGGAGGGTTCGACCGTCCAAGGTGGTGAGTTGATCGCGGAGCAGGCGCTGGTGTTGCCAGACGGCTTGAAGCAAATTCTCCGGCGGCGGAGCTTCGTCTTCGCGCAGGGCGGAGGCGGGTGTGCGTTGCGCGCGCCAGTCGGCGTATCGATTTTCCGGGAATGGAAACACCGCGCAGTGCTTTGCGCCGGGACGGCGGCAATGTCAAGCGGGAATGCGCGAGAAGGGAATTTTTGAGCGTTTGGGTCGTGCGGTTGCGCCGTTAACCGGCGCGGACGGCGCAGCGCGCCGTCTCTACCAATGAAACGGGAACTGACAATTTCCGGGCATGCGGTATTTTTGAAGGCATCAAAGAGCCGCATTGAGTGTTATAAAATAATGAGCTTGAAACGAATATTTTGGGCGCTGGCAGTGATTGGCATTGCTGTTCCGCCCGGCCTCGGCGCGCAGGAGCCGGACATCCGCCGAGACGCGACGGTGAACGCGGTGGAAATGGTGATGCCGAGCGTCGTGAATATTGCGACGAAGGGCAGCGAGTCCGTGCAAGTGCAGGATCCATTTGAGCGAATGCGCCGACAAATGTGGGGAGAGCAGCCTTACGATGAGTATGAATATTTGAGCTTTGGCTCGGGAGTGGTGATCGATGAGACCGGGTATTTGCTGACCAACGACCATGTGATACGCGGGGCGAACCAAATCCAGGTTCGGTTTGGAACAGGGACGAATGATTACGAGGCGGTTGTCGTGAAAAGTGATCCGAAAACCGATGTGGCCCTGCTGAAGTTGAAAGCCAAGCCGGGCGAAAAATTTCGCGCCATCAAAATGGCGAAGGAGGATGACTTGCTGCTGGGCGAAACCGTGCTCGCGCTGGGCAACCCGCTCAACCTCGGCGGTTCCGTCACGCGCGGGATTTTGAGCGCTAAAAGCCGGAGTGCGGCCCAGGTGGGCGAACAGTTGCCGGAGGGAAATTTGTTGCAGACCGATGCGGCCATCAATCCCGGCAACAGCGGCGGGCCACTCGTCGACTTGAAAGGAGAACTTATAGGCATCAATGTGTCGGTCGCCGAAAATCCGAATGGGCAACAGGCTCAAGGCATTGGTTTCGCCATTCCGATTCGCGAGGTGGAGGCGGCGCTCTCGGACATTTTTCCCACGGAATATGTGAAGTCCTATTGGTTTGGAGCGCGAGTGAAGGTGGGATCTTATCCGTTGGTTGTGACGAGCGTGCAGCCGGAGAGCCCGGCAGGCCGGGCGGGCATCAAAATCGGAGACACGGTTTTGCAAGTGAACGGGACGGTGCCGAAGACGTTTGTCAATTTCGGCGATTTGCTGGCGTCCAATGCCACTGCCGAAATCCCGATCACAATCCGGCGAGGAGACACCGTCAGTGACATCAAAGTGCGTCTCGTGCCGGAGCAATCCGTTTTCAACGCGGCCATGATCCGCAATAAGCTGGGACTGAGTCTTGAAAAGACCACCGGTGGTTTTGTCATTACAGACGTGGAGGAAGGCAGTCCCGCCAGCCAGGCCGGGCTGCAACCGCGCATGGTGGTGCGAGCGATTGATCAGGAGGCGCCGCCGGACGATATCACGGGGGTGGCAAAACTCCTTTACGCGAAAAAGAAAAACGAGCCCGTGCGGCTGGATCTCGCCGTGATGGAACGTGTTGGTAATTTCAACGTACTGCGGCGCGGGGCGGTGGAACTGGTGCCGCGTTAGAACATTCTAACCTGAAATTTTGTTGGCTCAATGGGTGGTTTCCTGACTACACTGCACTTTGCGAACGATGATGAATGACGGTTTGATGATTGAGGTCGAAAATCTGACCAAGCGATATGCGGGTCACACCGCCGTATCGGGAATCTCCTTTACCGTTAATCGAGGTGAAATTGTCGGCTTGCTTGGGCCGAACGGGGCGGGCAAAAGCACGACGATGCGGATTCTTTCCTGCTATCTTCCCGCGACTTCCGGTACCGTGCGCGTGGGAGGATTGGATGTTTTTGGGGATTCGACGGAAGTGCGGCGGCGGATTGGTTACATGCCGGAAAATAATCCGCTGCACCAGGAGATGCGCGTGCGCGAGTACTTGAAATTTCGCGCACGACTTAAAGGGCTGGGCTTCAAGCGCTCGCGCGAGCGCGTGGATGTGGTGATGGAGCAATGCAGCCTGACGGATGTTTCGAAGCGGATTATCGGCCAGTTGTCCAAGGGCTATCGCCAGCGCGTCGGACTGGCGGATGCACTCGTGCACGAGCCGGATTTAATCATTCTGGACGAACCGACGATTGGGCTGGACCCGCATCAGATTCGCCTGGTGCGGAAATTGATCAAGAGTCTGGCGGCGTCGCATACGGTGTTGATTTCCACGCACATTCTCCCGGAGGCGGAGATGACCTGCAACCGGATGCTCATCATGTTCGGCGGCAAAATTCTCGCAGCGGACACGCCGGACAATTTGCAGCGATTGATGAGCGGCAAAGGGCAGGTGGTGGCGGAAATCGCCGCGCCGCTGGAGGAGCTTTGCAACTGCTGGGCCGAGATGGCGGAGATTGAGCACTATGACGTCTCTCCCGCGGACGGGGAATTTTTTCGCTGCGCCCTCACGCCGCACAATGGCATGGACCTGCGGCCGTATATTTTTTCCGTGGTGCGCGAGCGCGGCTGGAATTTGCGTGAGCTGACGCGCAACCGGCATTCACTGGAGGACATCTACGTGAAAGTCACGCGCCCGACGGAAGAAGAGGAAGGGGCGTAATGCAAGCTTACCTGACGCTCACGCGGCGCGAATTGGCGAGTTTTTTCCTTTCCATCAGCGGCTACGTGATTATTTCCGGGCTGGCGTTGCTGGTGGGGCTGGATTTTGTGACGCTGCTGAATTCGGTGGGGAGCGACCCGGTGGCGATGCCGATCACGCAATTATTTTTCAATAACTGGCTTTTATGGATTCTCATAGCGCTGACCGCACCGGTGATTACGATGCGTCTTTTCGCCCTCGAAAAAGCCTCGGGGACGTTTGAAACCCTCACGACCACGCCGGTGGGGGAAATGCAGATTGTGGCCGCGAAATTCACGGCGGCGGTGATTTTTTTTGCGGTGATGTGGCTGCCGACGCTGGCTTATCTTTTCGTGGTTCAACATTTCGCCAATCAACCCGGCAGTCTGGAGACGGGCACGCTTTGCACGATGTATCTGGGGCTGTTCCTGGTCGGATGCTTCATTCTGTCCATTGGTTGTTTTGCCTCGGCGCTGACGCGGAGCCAGGTGATGGCGGGGATGCTGACGCTGGTAGCCGGATTTGCATTATTGACGCTGAACTGGCTGGCGCAAAATGTTCCGATGGACGGACGCTGGCAGGTCCAGGTGCTTTCGTTCTTTAATCTATCCCAGCAAATGCTCGATTTTACGCGGGGCATATTGGATACGCGCGTGATTATTTTTTACCTCAGTGTGACGTTTTTCTTTTTATTTCTGACGTTGCGCGTGATTGAGAGCCGCCGCTGGAAATAACATGGCCACTTCCACTTCACCCCAGCCCAGTTTTTCACCGCGACGCAAATGGGGCATCGCTTTCAGCGTGACCCTCGCGACGGCAGCCGTCTTCCTGTTTTTGGCGGGCGTCAACTACCTGAGCAGCCAGTATTTTTTCAAGCGCTTCTATCTCAGCACCGACACGCGCATCCGGCTTTCGCCGCGGACATTAAGCGTGCTCAAGAGCCTTACCAACCAGGTGGACGTGACGGTTTATTACGACCAGGACAACCCGGTTTATGGAGACATCATCAGCCTCTTGAACGAGTACCAGGCGCACACGCGGAAAATCACCGTCAAGACGATTGACTATTACCGCGACCCGGGCGCGGCGCAGGAATTAAAGGTCAAGTACAAGGACCTGCTCACCGGCGTGACGAACAAGGATTTCATCATTTTCGACAGCAACGGACGGTTGGGCTTTGTGGACGGGGACTGGCTGACGACGTATCGATACGAACTCGACCAGTCGTCAACGAATGGAGATTCGCAGATCAACCTGAAGCACAAGCTCGTGGGTTTCAATGGCGAGATGCTGTTCACGGCGAAGCTCTTTGGAGTGACGCAGCCCAAACCATTGAAGGCGTATTTTCTGACGGGCCACGGCGAGCGTTTGCCGACCGACCAGAGTGAAACGGATGGTTACAGCGAATTGGCCAAGCTTTTCCATCGCAACTACGTGGACACGGCGGTGCTCGATAATCTATTGGGCACGAATGGCGTGCCGCTCGATTGCAATTTGCTGGTCATCGCGGGGCCCAGGGCCGAATTCGACCCAATGGAGCTGGACAAGATCTCACAATATCTCGACCAGGGCGGCAGGTTGTTTGCGTTGTTCGATGTTTATTCGACGGAACATCAAATCGGCCTTGAATCCGTTCTCGCGAAATGGAATGTCCGGGTCACCCACGGCATCGTGCGGGATCCGGATCGCGCGACCGATTTGAAGAACACGTCTTTTTCCGTCACCAATTTTGCTCCCCACGAAATCACGAGACCGCTCGCCGGAGCGCAGCTTCAGATGGTTTTGCCGCGCCCCATCGAGGGCATCAAGGCGCCCGCCGGGGCGGCTGACGAACCGGAAGTCACGGAGCTCGCGTTTTCCAGCCCGCATTCGATCCTGGGAGAAAATCCCCCGAGCGATGCGCGCAGTTATCCCTTGATGGTTGCGGTCGAGAAGGGCGCGCCCAAGGGCGTCGTCACCGAACGCGGGACGACGCGGATGCTTATTGTGGGAGACTCGATATTTCTCGACAACCAAATGATCGGCGCGGCAATGAATGAGGACTTTGCCGATTCGGCAATCAACTGGCTGCTGGAACGAACAACCTTCCTGGAAGGCGTGGGGCCGCGAAAAGTGTCCGAATATCAGCTGGTGATGAACCGGGGACAGGTCCGGGCGGTCAAAGGGATATTGCTGGGGGCGATACCGGGCGGGATTCTTCTATTCGGCGGCCTGGTCTGGCTGCGCCGCAGAAAATAATCGGCATGAGTTCGAAGAACACCTGGTTCTGGTTGGCGGCCGTGGCGGCGCTGTTCGCTTTCATTTTCCTTTTCGAACATTACCGGCCACATCCGCAAACGGGACCGAAATATTTGCTGCCGGGATTCGAATCCGCCGCGGTCAGGACGGTGCAGATCCGCCCCGCGGGCCAGCCGGAAATCCGCGCCGAGCAGAGCAATGGCGTCTGGCGCCTGACGGCGCCGGTTAATTACCCGGCGCAGGGCACGAACATCCAAAAGCTGCTCGACGCGCTGCAGGGGCTGACCATCGCGCACAAACTTTCCGAACGGGAGCTGAGGTCGGATCCGAAGGCGGACGAAGATTATGGAATCGATCCCGCGCAAATCTCCATGGTGCTGAGCCAGGGCAAGGCGACCAACTGGATTCATTTCGGGCACCGAACTTCTCCCGGCGACCAGGTATTTGTGCGGGTGATCGGCACCGAGGGGGTTTCCATCGTGGACGCCGGCGTGCTGGATTTTTTGCCGCAAAACGCCAATGCATGGCGGGACACCGCGCTGGCGGATTTTGCGAACATTGCGTTCGATCGGATTTCGGTCACCAATTCCGTTCGCAGTCAGTCCTTTTTACTGCAGCAGGATTCAAGCAACCACCTCTGGGCGATGGCGTTCCCGATGAAGACGCGCGCGGACAGCGAGAAAGTGGACGACGCGCTGGACCAGTTGGAGACGGTGCGTGTGCGGCAATTTGTTTCGGATGATCCCAAAGCGGATCTGGAATTCTACGGTCTGCAGCCGCCGGCGCTGACGGTGGCGCTGGGCATGGGAACCAATGCCCTGATGGCGCTGGATTTCGGCAAGGAGCCGACGAACAGCCCGGGGTTTGTCTTTGCGCGGCGCCACGACGGAAACGCGATTATCACCATTCCGACCAACGCGCTGGGCGAATGGAGCGCTCCCTTTGATGTGTTTCGCGATCGGCACCTGACGACGCTTGTGGGACCGATCGACAGAATCGAAGTTCACGGCCAGGATGATTTTTATCTTCAGTGGCAGACGAATGACTCATGGCGCGTTTTGCCGCAGAATTTTCCCGCGGATCCAATTTTGGCGACCGGGCTGGCCCGGACTCTGGGAGAAATGCAGGTCTCGGATTTTGTGAAGGACTCAGTCACGGAGCCGGACCTGCCCAATTACGGACTGGCGCCGCAGCCCGCGCGGAAATACATCCTCGACTGGGCTACCTCGGTCACGGCAACCAACCCGCCGACGGAATTGGATTTTGGGACGAACAGCAGCGGCCAAATATTCGCGCGACGCGTGGGAGAGGGCGCGGTTTACGGAATTGCGCCAATGGATTTTGAGGCGCTGCCCTCGGCCAGCTGGGAATTGCGCGATCGGCGCATTTGGAATTTTGATGTGAAGGATGTCCTGCGGGTCGTGGTGCGGCAAAACGGCCAGGCTCGCGAAATCGTTCATGGCGATACCAATGGATGGTCTCTTGCGGCGGGTTCCAGCGGGATCATCAACGCCTCGGCGATTGAAGACACGACGCGCGAATTGGGACAGCTGAAGGCCTTTGCGTGGGTCGGGCACGGCGCTGCAAAAATGACCACCCTGGGCTTCAGTGCGGAGGGGCACCAGATTTCAATCGAATTAAAGAGCGGCGAAAAGCTGAATGTCCAGTTCGGCGGCGTTTCGCGCATTGGCTCTCCTTATGCTTGTGTGATATTTGATGGCGAGCCGTGGATTTTTGAATTTCCGCCGGATCTTTATCCATCCGTGCGGTTTTGCCTGACCGTTCTGCCGGCGCACTGACATGGCAAAAGAAGCACAACCGGGACGTTGGCGTCGCTGCCGGGTTGCTTTCCGGTGGTGCCGCATTACAGTGTTGTTCTTCATTCTGGCGCTGACCGGCGCGGCGCTTTACCTCGACAGGATCGGCCTGCCGGACTTCATCAAAAATCCGCTGGTGCAAAAACTTCACGACCGCGGTCTCGATCTTCATTTCACGAGACTCCGCTGGCGGCCTGCGCAGGGGATCGTGGCGGAAAATGTTTTCTTCGGGCGCACGAATAATTTTTTGAGCCCCCAGCTCACGCTCAAGGAGGTGGAAGTGCGGGTGGATTACGCCGCGTTGCTGAAACGACAGTTCCAAATCGATTCCCTGGCGCTGCGGCAGGGGCGCCTGGCCTGGCCGGTGATTTCAACGAACGGCGTGGCGCGGGAATTATCGATCGATCATATCCAGACTGACTTGCAGTTGTCGACGAATGACGTTTGGGAACTCGACAATTTCCAGGCGGAATTTGGCGGCGCCAAAATCCAGCTCACCGGCGCGCTCACCAACGCATCCACCCTGCGCGATTGGAAATGGTTTCACGGCACGCAACCGGCGCCGCGCGGAACGCTGCAAAACCGGCTGCGCGGAATCGCGGACACGCTCGAAAAAATTCATTTTGCCACGCCGCCCGACCTGAAACTGGATATTCGCGGCGACGCGCGCGCCATGGACAGCTTCTCGGTCCGGCTGTTCGTCGGGGCTCCGGGCGCGGACACGCCGTGGGGCACGGCAAACGGAATCAAATGTTTCATCCTGATGGCGCCGCCGAAGGACAACGAACTCGCGCGCGCCGTTGTCACTCTCCGCGCCGCCGATGCCACGACGCGCTGGGCGGCGATTACGAACCTGGACGTGACGATGCATCTCTTTTCGACGGAACAGGACACGAATCTGGTGCATGCGGACCTGGATCTCGCCGCCGCTTCCGTGCAGAGCCGCTCCAACCATGCCGAGACGGTGCATTTCACGGCGCAATGGTTTCATTCGCTGACCAACGCAATTCCGCTTTCCGGCCAGGGGGTATTGCAAGGGAGCAACGCGGTCACGGACTGGGCCACCGTGAAACAATTCCGCGTGCAGGCTGCGCTGCTGCCTTCAACGAATTCCCCGCCGACAGACGCCAGTTGGGCGTGGTGGACAAATTTGGCGCCGTACCCCGTGGCCCTGGAATGCAGCGCGGAAGGAGTGCATTCGCCCAAACTGGATATCGACGAGGTGCTTTGGTCGGGGCAATGGCGCGCGCCGGACCTGCGCGTGGACAAGCTTTCCGCAAAACTTTACGGCGGCACGCTTGACGCCGGCGCCGCGCTGAATGTGGCGACGCGCAAAACGACGTTCAATCTCACATCGGATTTCGATGCACAAAAAATTTCACCCCTGCTAACGCCGATCGCGCAGGCGTGGATGGCCAATTATTCATGGAGAAATCCCCCTTTGGTGAAGGGCGAAGGCTCCTTTGTTTTGCCCACCGCCGTGTGGACGAACCGGCATCCGGATTGGCGGGGCGAGCTGCGGCCCACGCTGCAACTCGACGGCGAGTTCCACGTGAAAGACGGCGCGTTTCGCGGGGTGCATGCGTTGACGGCCGATTCGCACTTCAGCTATTCGAACATGTGCTGGCTGCTGCCGGATCTGGTCGCGACGCGGCCGGAGGGAAAACTGCTGCTGTATCACGCGAGCGACGAACGCACCAAGGATTTCTATTTCCGTTTCACCAGCACAATGGATCCACGCGCCGCCCGGCCGTTGCTGGAGCCGGAGCAGCAGCGGATTTTTGATTACTTTTCGATAACCCAACCACCAAACGTCGGCGGGGAAGTCTGGGGACGATGGCATGACCGCGAGCGCGTTAGCGTGCGTGCGCGCGTGATTGCCACGAATTTTACGGTGCGCGGAGAATCCGTTGACTCGTTGCAAACCGACGCGAACTATACGAACCACATTTTGACGCTCATTCAGCCGCATGCCTGGCGAATGGCAACGCAGGAACTCAGCGCAACCAGCGTGAAATTTATTTTTGCCGACAAGAAAATTTTTGTGAAGAACGGATTCAGCACCGCGGATCCCGACGCAGTCGCGCACGCGATTGGCCCGCACGTCCAGAAGGCCGTGGAGCCTTATCGTTTTCTGCACCCGCCGACGGTTCATGTGGAGGGAACCGTCCCGATGCGCGACGAGAATGATGCGGATTTGCATTTCGAGGTCAGCGGCGATGAATTTCAGTGGTGGAAACTCCAGGTGCCGCACATCAGCGGCAAAATCGATTGGGTCGGCCAGCATCTTTCGTTAAAGGACGTACACACGGACTTCTATCTCGGCAAAGCCTCCGGGAACGCCGATTTTGATTTCGATAAAATCAGCCACAGCGCGAATTACCGGTTCAACTTTGCGGCCAACGACGCCAATTTGCATTTGCTCGCACTGGATTTGACCGGCGGAAAATCGAACAAGCTGGAAGGATTGCTCACGGGCCGGATTGAAGTGACCGACGCCAATACCGCCAATTGGCAAAGCTGCCAGGGCGCGGGCCGCGTGGAATTGCGCGACGGATTGATTTGGGACATTCCGATTTTCGGAGTGTTTTCGCCGGTGCTCGACACAGTGATGCCGGGCCTGGGCAGCAGCCGCGCGCGGCAGGGGTCCGCGACGTTCATCATCACGAACGGCGTGATTGCCTCGGATGACTTGAAAATTGAAACGCTGATGGCGCGGCTGATCTATCGGGGCACGGTTGATCTGAGAGGAAACGTGGATGCGCGGATGGAAGCCGAGTTGTTCCGGAATACGTGGGTCGTGGGGCCCGTGCTGAGCCTGGCGCTATGGCCGGTCAGCAAGACGTTCGAATATAAAATCGCCGGCACGATCCACAAACCGAAGAGCGAGCCCATGTTTATACCGAAAATATTTTTCTTCCCTTTGCACCCGGTGCAAACGATCAAAGACATGATGCCGGACCAGACGGATTCTTCCACGAACTCGCCGCCGGGATTCGGGCCGCTACCGCAGCGCTGACAAACCGCGGTCCAGCGCTATACTGTGTCCGTGCCGAGATCAGAAACCATTCCCGTGGCGCTGACCGTCGCCGGCTCTGACAGCGGCGGCGGCGCGGGCATTCAGGCAGACCTGAAAACGTTCGCCTCGCTCGGTGTGCACGGCACGGCGGCGCTGACATGCATCACCGCGCAAAACCCCGCGCGCGTTTCCGCCATTCAACCGTGCCGGCCGCAAATCGTGCGCGAGCAAATGGAAGCAGTCTTCGCGGAACTGCCCCCGCACGCCGTGAAGACGGGAATGCTTTATTCCGCGGAAATCGTCCGCGCGGTCGCCGGGTTTTTCAAAGCGTCCTGCGCGATTCCGCTGGTTGTGGACCCGGTGATGATTTCAACGAGCGGCGCGCGTTTGTTGAAACATTCGGCCGTCAAAGTGTTCAAAGCGGGCTTGTTGTCGCTGGCCACACTGGTGACGCCCAATCTGGATGAGGCGGCGTTTTTGACGGGGCGCGATTTGAAATCCGTGGAGGACCTGCGTTGGGCGGCGAAAAAAATCTTCAGCGAGTTCGGCTGTGCGGCGCTGGTGAAGGGCGGGCATCTGCGCCGCTCGAAAGAGGCGGTGGACATTTTCTTCGATGGCGAGGAGGAGCTGCTGTTAAGCGCACCGTTCATCCGGGGCGTGCACACGCACGGCACCGGCTGCACCTACTCGGCGGCGATCACGGGTTACCTCGCGCTGAATTACCCGCTCGGCGAAGCGGTGACGTTGGGCAAGGAATACATTTCGCAGGCAATTGTGCAGAGCAAAACCGCGGGAAACCATTCGGTGTTGAATGCTTTTTGGACGTAATTTTTGGTGCACAATATATTTAACATCAAATACTTGCGTTGCCGTTAAAAATTCGCTGGCGCCGGGGCTTTCCCGGTTCGCAAAACAGTGTAATATCTGTCACGGCGCAGTGTTGCGTCCGAATTGAGCGAAAAGAAAATTATGAAAGTGACCAAATTTATTCTGACCGGGGCCGCGATGCTGGCGTTGGGCGCCATGACCGCGACCGCGGACGATAAAAAGCCGGCGCCGATTCCCGACAAGATGACCACCTGCCCGGTCTCCGGTGACAAGCTCGGTGAAATGGGCAAGCCCTACGTTTTCGAATATAAGGGCCATGAGGTGAAGTTGTGCTGCCCGGATTGCAAAAAGGATTTTGACAAGGATCCGGCCAAGTACATGAAGAAGATTGAAGCGGCTGACAAGGAAGCGGCCAAGAGCGCGAAGAACTGACGCACTGCCGAAACGATTTTGCGCCGTTCGCCGCGGTCTGCTGAAATCGCGGACTCCATACTTTTTCGAACGGGATCCCGCACGATGAGCCTTCCATCACAAAGCGCCCCGTCCAATCGCCCGGCTGGAAAAGCCGCCGGCGACGCGAATGTCTTTAGCGAGGTCGGCGCGTGGCGCGATGTGGGCGCGGGATGGCAGCCGCTGTTTGGGCATTTTCGCGGGCTGGGATTCAGCATTGAGTGGCATGATTTTTTTGCGCGGAACGAGGTGGATTGGTCGGCGAGTTTTCATCCTCAGGGCGTTGAGCTTTGCCTCAACCTGGACGGGCATGGTTTTGTGGAGAGCAACGGCGCGCGCGCGGAATTCGATCCGGGCACGGTCGGATTTTATCATCAGTCCGGCCGGGCACTGACGGCCAAACGCAAGGCGGCGGAGCGGCACAAATTTTTGACGGTTGAATTCTCCTGTCCGTTTCTCGCCAAACATCTCGCGGGCACGGAAGCCATGCTGCATCCCCTGGTGAAGTCCGCGATCGAGGGATGTCCGTGCGAGCATGTTTCCGGGTCGACGGTGAAACTGACGGCGGGACAGCACCAGCTCATTTCCACGTTGCGCCAGCCGCCAGTGTATGCCGCGGCGCAGCCGTTGTGGTATCAATGCAAGGCGCTGGAGCTGGCGGTGA
>Ga0335085_10006685_pt1 | contig 18101 bp, 15 predicted proteins | sample Lox_Sample_45_FD_206712 | JGI IMG/M metagenome (GOLD analysis project Ga0335085, IMG submission 206712) | Soil microbial communities from Loxahatchee National Wildlife Refuge, Florida, United States - Lox_Sample_4.5 | ecosystem: Environmental > Terrestrial > Soil > Wetlands | place: USA...
GCGAAGCGTGAGCCAGAGGATCTTCAGGTCGAGACCGACGCTCCAGTTCTCGATGTAATAGAGGTCGTACTCGATCCTCTTCGAGAGGCTCGTGTTCCCGCGCCAGCCGTGCACCTGCGCCCAGCCCGTGATGCCGGAGCGGACCCGGTGGCGGAGCATGTACTGCGGGAACTTCTCCTTGAATTCGTGGACGAACTCGGGCCGCTCGGGGCGGGGACCGACGAGCGACATGTCACCGAGAAAGACGTTGATCAGCTGGGGGAGCTCGTCGAGCGAGGTCTTGCGGAGGAAGATCCCCACGCGCGTCCGGCGCGGGTCGTTCTCCCGGGCCCACTGCGCGCCGCTCTCCTCCGCGTCCACCCGCATCGAGCGGAACTTCAGCATCCGGAAGAGCCGGCCGTCGAGCCCCATCCGCTCCTGCGCGTAGAAGACCGGGCCGCGGTCCTCGATCCAGATGGCGAGGGCGATGAACGGGTAGAGGACCGCCAGGGCGGCCAGTCCGAGCCCGGAGAGGACCACGTCCATGCTCCGCTTGACGAGGGAGTTCCATCCCTCGAGCGGCACCTGCGTCAGGTTGATGACCGGAAGGCCGTCGAAATCCTCCACGCCCGCCTTGAACGTGACGAACTGGAAGACGTCGGGGACGAAGCGGATGTCGATCATCTCGTTCCCGACGTCCTGGAGGATCCGCAGCATGGTCCGGTGCGCCTCGACGGGCAGGGCGAGGAAGACGGTGTCGACCTCGTGGCGGGAGAGGAGCTCGCGGAGCTCCCGGGTCGTCCCGACGACGGAGAGGCCACGGTAGTCGTCCGCCCGTTTGACGGGGTCGTCGTCGGCGAAGCCGATCGGCTTCAAGCCGGTCGCGGGATGGTCGAGCAGCTTGTCGGCCAGAGCCTTCCCGGTGTGGCCGGCGCCCACGATGAGGGCGCGGCGGACGCCGACGCCGGAGGCCCAGACGATCTCGAGGTACCGGTGGATGGCGAAGCGGACGGCGCCGACCAGGAGGATGTCGAGGATCAGGAAGACCACGAGGAGCGGCCGGTTGAAGCTGAACGTCCGCCAGAAGGAGAGGAGGCCGACGAGGAGGATCGTCCCGAGCGCCACGGCGACGACGATGGCGAGGGCCTCGTCGATCATCGAGCGGTCGCGCCGGATCTGGTAGAGGCGGTGGAAGTAGAAGACGACCGGCCAGAGGAGGGCGATGACCGGGAGGAGGACCGCGTAGTCGTCGAAGGACTGCCGGCCCTTCGGGGTCGGCCAGACCGACTCGAACCGGATCAGAAAAGCAGCCGCCAGCGCCACCCACGAGGCGACGACGTCGGCGAGGAGGAAGACCGCCTGGAGGCGGCGCGTCTGACGTCGGATCATCCGAATCCGGCCTGCCGGATTCTACGGCCGGAGGCCTCGAGGCGTCGGGCCGCCTCCTCCGCGAGGTCGGGGCGGCCGGCGCTCCGGAGGGCCGTCTCGAGCGCCCGGGAGAACTCCTCGCGGAAGCGCTTGCGGGAGAAACGGGCGGCGTTCCGGACGGCGTCCGAGGGGTCGAGGCGGAGGTCCCGGAGCCGCGCGATTCCCGCTGCCAGAGAGTCCGCGCCCGGCTCGGCGTAGAGGATGCCCGTTCGCCCGTCCGCGACGGTCTCCGTCGCCCCGCCCCGCCCGAGGGCGACGACCGGCGTGCCGCAGGCCTGCGCCTCGACGGGGACGATGCCGAAATCCTCTTCGCCCGGCATCAGGACCGCCTCGGCGGTGCGGTAGAGATCACGAAGCTCCTCGTCCCTGGGAGTGCGGACGAACCGGACCGTCTCACCGGCCAGGCGCCTCAGGCGCGCCTCCTCCGGCCCGAACCCGGCGACGGTCAGCGCCCAGCGGTTCCGGTTCGCGGCCTCGATGGCGTCCTCGAGCCGCTTGTAGGGGGCGAGGGCCGAGACGACGAGGAAACCCCGCCGCGTCGCGGGCGGCCCCGGCGCGTAGAAGCCGGTGTCCGCCGGCGGGAAGACGACGGCGGCGTCTCTTCTGTAGATGCGGCGGATCCTGCCCTGGACGTTCCCCGAGTTGGCGAGGAAGGCGTCGACCCGGCGGGCCGTCCGTTCGTCCCACCTCGCGAGCGGGAGCCGGGCGGCCCGCCCGAGCGCCCGGACCCACGCCGGCCTCGCGCGGAAGTAGTCCTCGAACTGGTCGTGCAGATACCGGACGGGGGTGTGGCAGTAGCAGACGTGGACGGCGCCCGGCTCCTTCTTCGCGTTCTTGGCGACGCAGTGGGAAGAGGAGATCACGAGGTCGTGGCCCGCGAGGTCCCAGCTCTCGGCGGCGGGGAAGAAGAGGGGGAGCAGCTTCCGGTAGTCGCGCGCGGGCGAGACGAGGCGCTGGAGGAAGCTCGTGCGGATCTCGAGACGTTCGATCTCGGCGGGAACCGTGCCTGGGAAATGGAAGAGGGTGAAGAGGGTGGCGTCCGGGAAGAGGAGCGAAAGCTCGCGCAGGACCTTCTCGCCACCGCGCGTTCCCGTCAGCCAGTCGTGGACGAGGGCGACCTTCATCGTCCGAGCACGTCCCGATAGACCGCGGAGGTCCGCTCGGCGGTGCGGTCCCACGTGAACGCCGCGGCGCGGACGAATCCCGCTTCCCGAAGCCGCGCCTGCGCGGCCGCGTCGTCCAGAAGCCCGCCCACGGCCCGGGCGATCGACTCCGGGGCGTGCGGGTCGAAGAAGACCGCCTCGCCTCCGGACGCCTCCCGGAGCGCCGGAAGGTCCGAGCACGCCACGGGCGTTCCCGCGGCCTGCGCCTCGAGGACGGGGAGGCCGAACCCCTCGGCGAACGACGGCAGGACGAGCGCCCGTGCCCCGGCGACGAGCGAGGGGAGGTCGGCGTCCGGGACGAATCCGAGGGCCTCGACCCTCGGGGCGGCTCGCCGCCCCGGCGGGACGCCCGCGAGAAGGAGCCGGAGGGCCGGACGCGCCCCGCGGAGGATCGCGAAGGCCGAGAGGAGGCCGTCGAGGTTCTTGTGGAGCTTGTCGTTCCCGAGAAAGAGGAGATACGGGGCGCCTTCCCCGGCCGGCCTCGCGCCGCGGAACTCCGGCCCCACGCCGTTCGGAATGACGACCAGCTTCGCGGACGCTTCGGGAAACGCCCCGGCCACCTCCCGGCGCACCGCGTCGGAGACCGTGATGACCCGGGACGAGAGCCTCACGGCGCGGTGGATCATCCACGTCGCGTAGGCCCGCTTCGGAAGGGAGCCGTGCTCGGGACGCGAGAGATGCATCAGGTCGTGGATCGTGACGACCGTGGAGGGCGGCGGGAAGAACGGGACGACGTAGTGCGGTGCGTGGAAGAGGTCCGGCTTCACGCGCGCGATCGCGCTCCGGACGGCCACCAGTTCCCCGGCCGTGTAGCGACCGGCGCCGGAGACGACGGGCGTCACGCCGGCCGGAAGAAGCGCGGCGTCGTCCCGGAAGACGACGGCCGAGAGCCGGAATTCCCCGCGCCTCGAAAGGGCGCGGAGGAGGCCGAGGAGGTAGCGCCCGATCCCGAAGTCCCGCGCCTTCCGCGCGTCGATCAGGACGCTCGTCACCGGAGCGCTTCCTCGCAGAGGGCCCGGAGCCGGGCGGCCGACGCCTCCCAGGTGAAGGCTTTCGCCCGCTCGATCCCGCGAGAGCGCGCCGCCGCCCGCCACGGTTCATCGTCGTTCGCCCTGAGGAGGGCCTTCGCGATCTCGGTGACGCTCTCGGGGTCTGGAAGAAGTCCGGCGTCGCCGATCACCTCGGGGAGCGAGGACGAGGAGGAGCCGACGACGGGGGTTCCGAGAGCCATCGCCTCGAGCGGCGGCAGGCCGAAGCCCTCGTAGAGGCTCGGGTAGGCGAGAAGACGCGCCCGGCGGATCAGCCGCGCGCTCCCGGCGTCGGTCGTCCATCCGAGCCGGCGGATCCGGGAGGCGTGCCGAGAGCGCTGGAGGCCCTCCGCGAAGAGAGGGAGGCCCCAACCCTCGCCGCCGGCGAGGAGGAGGTCGGGGAAGTCGGGCCTCCGGTCCCAGATCGTTTCCATCGCCGCCACGAGGCGCGGCAGGTTCTTCCGGGGCTCGAGCGTTCCGAGAAAGAGAACGTAGGGGCGCCCGTCGTTCGGCGGCGGTCCGCCCGGATCCTCGGGGGGCGGCGCGAGACCGTTCGGGACGACGAACGTCTTTTCTGCGGCCCCGGGAAAAAGGCGGAGGAGGTCGTCCCGGGTCGCCGCGGAGACGGTCGCGATTCGCCGCGCGCGCCGGACGCTGCCGGGGAAGAACGGGACGAAGCCGAGACGGTTCTTCCAGGAGTGCCAGGCCGGGTGGAGGAGGGGTGTCAGGTCGTGGACGAGCGCGACGGACGGAAATGCGGAGGCGACCGGCACGATGGAAAGCGTCCCGAGAAAGAGGTCGGCGCCCGAGCGCCGGGCCGCGCCGGCGGCGACGGCCTGGAGCCAGAGCGTGCCGGGCAGGGGCGGTCCCGTCCGGACCGCGACCGCCGCGTCGAGAGCGAGCGACGGCGGCGTGAAGATCCGTCGCGGCGACAGGAGGACGAACTCGTCGGCGGGGAAGGAGCGCCGCCACGCCGGGAGGAGCCCTCCGAGGACCCGTCCGGCGCCCGTCGGTCGCTCCTCGAACGGCCGAGCGTCGACGGCAATTCGCATTCGCCGGCATTATTCCCTATACTCCGCGGTCCGCCTCGGGGAGGGCCGATTCCATGGATCTCGATCTCGAGAAGGCTCTCGACGAGCCCCTTGATCTTTCTCAGCAGTTCGATCTGACCGGCGAACGACTCGAGCGCGACGAGCTTCTCTCGCTTTCCCCGGTCCGGTTCTCCGGCCGCCTCCGGCGTGCCGAGCCGGGCTTCGTCCTGGAGGGACGCCTCGAGTTCGAGGGGACGGTCTCCTGCGCCCGCTGTCTGAAGCCGGTTCCGTTCCGGCGCGCGGGCCCGGTGTCGTGGGTCTTCGCCCCGGCGTACGAACGGCACCAGCCGGCGGCGGCGGGAGACGAGGAGGTGGAGCTCCAGGCCACGGACCTCGACATCGTCTTCTACGACGACTTCACGGTCCCGTTCGACCCGCTCATCGAGGAGCAGCTGCAGCTCGAGATCCCGATGCGCGCTCTCTGCCGCGAGGATTGCCGGGGGCTCTGTCCGATCTGCGGATCCGACCGGAACGACGCCCCGTGCGACTGCGCGCCGCCGACCGACGACCGCTGGACCGCCCTGAAGGCGCTCCGGCCCAAAGACTCCGACACCTGAGCCAGGAGAGTTCCGATGCCGAATCCCAAGCACCGACACAGCAAGACGCGTCGCGACATGCGTCGCGCCCACGACTTCATCAAGCCGAAGCAGACCTCGGTCTGCCCGAAGTGCGGCGTCGCCAAGCTGCCTCACCGCGTCTGCCCCGCCTGCGGCTATTACAAGGGGCGCGAGGTGATGGCGGGGACCGAGTCGGAGTAACGGAAGACAGGGCGGTCCGCCGCTCATGACGATCGCCGTCGACGCCATGGGCGGCGACCTCGCGCCCGGCGCTCTCGTCGAGGGCGCGGTCGCCGCCGCCGTGGAACTCGGGCTCGATACCCTCCTCGTCGGCCGCCGGCGGGAGATCGAACCGGAGCTCCGGCGCCTCGCCTACTCGGGAAGCCGCATCTCCCTCGTGGAGGCGGACGAGGTCGTCGCGTTCGACGAGCCGTCCATCACCCCGATCCGGAAGAAACGCCGGGCCTCCGTCCGCGTGGCGGCCGAGTGCGTCCGGAGCGGCCGGGCCCGCGGGATGTTCACCGCCGGGCACACGGGCGCCGCGATGGTCGTCGCGAAGATGATCATGGGCGTCCTCGACGGGATCGACCGGCCGGCGCTCGCGGCCGTCCTCCCCGGACTCGGAAGGAAGCGCGTCCTTCTGGACGTGGGCGCGAACGTGACCTGCCGCCCCGAGCATTACCGGGAGTTCGCCCTCATGGGCCATTTCTACGCGCAGGAGGCCCTCGGGGTCGCGACGCCGAAGATCGGCCTGATGTCGGTCGGCGAAGAAGAAGGGAAGGGGACCGACACGACGCGGGAGGTCTTCGGCCTCCTGAAGGCGTCCGGCCTCCAGTTCGTCGGAAACGTCGAAGGACGGGACGTCTACTCGGGCGACGTCGACGTCATCGTGACGGACGGCTTCACGGGGAACGTGATTCTCAAGGTCTCCGAGAGCCTCGCCCACATGGTCGAAGAGGCGCTCAAGCAGGAGATCACCCGGAGCCTCCAGGCCTCGATGGGCTATCTCCTCTCGAAGGACGCCTTTCGCTCATTCAAGAAACGCCTCGACTACAGCGAGATCGGCGGCGTGCCGCTCCTCGGCGTGAACGGCGCCTGTCTCATCGGGCACGGCCGCTCTACGGCGAAGGCGGTCCGGAACGCCATCCGGGCCGCGCACGACTTCGCGGCGCACGGCATTGCGGAGAAAATCCGGGTCAAGGCGCTCGAGTTCGCGCCCGAGTCGCACAGCCGCTAACATCCGGGCTTTCGGGCCAAGGGGGGACCGATGTTTCACGCCACGATCGCGGGCACCGGCGCGGCCGTCCCCGCCCGCATCCTGACGAACGCCGACCTCGCGAAGATGGTCGACACGAACGACGAATGGATCACGACCCGGACGGGAATCCGCGAGCGGCGGATGGCGGAGGAGGGGGAAGTCCTCTCCGATTTCGCCGTGGCCGCTGCGAAGAAGGCGCTCGAGGCGGCGGAGGTCCTGCCCCGCGAGCTCGACGCCGTCATCCTCGCCACCGTCTCCCCCGACCAGCTCGTTCCGTCGGCGGCCTGCCTCGTCCAGCAGAAGCTCGGCGCGAAGAAGGCGGCGGCGTGGGACCAGAACGCCGGGTGCTCCGGCTGGCTCTACGGCCTTCACGTGGCCGACGGCCTCATCCAGTCGGCCAAGGCGAAGAACATCCTCCTCGTCGGCGCCGAGTTCCTGACGCGCTTCACGGACTACACGGACCGCGCGACCTGCATCCTGTTCGGCGACGGCGCCGGCGCGACCGTCCTCAAGGCGACGAGGGCGGACCACGGCGTCCTCGCCACGACGATCCGGTGCGACGGCGAAGGCGCGCAGTTCATCTCGATGCCCGGCGGCGGCTCGAGCTTCCCGCCGACGCAGCCCGCGACGCTGGAGAGCCGCCTCCCCTTCATCAAGATGATGGGGGGCGAGACCTTCAAGACGGGCGTCCGCGCGATGACGGATGTCTGCCGCGAGGTGCTGAAAGAGAGCGGGTTCACGCCGGCCGACGTCCAGTGGCTGATCCCCCATCAGGCCAACGACCGGATCATCCGGGCCGTCGGCGAGCGGCTGGAGATCCCGCCGGACCGCTGCGTCGTCAACATCTCGCGCTACGGGAACACCAGCGCGGCCTCCATCCCGATCGCGCTCGACGAATACGTCCGCGAGGGGCGGATCGAGCGGGGCGACCTGATCCTCTTCGTCGCTTTCGGCGCCGGCCTCACATGGGGCGCCGCGCTCGTCCGATGGTGACGGGGGGCGCGCTCCTCTTCCCCGGTCAGGGGTCGCAGTTCGCCGGCATGGGGAAGGACATCGCGGAGCGCCATCCGGAGGCCCGGGCCGTTTACGGGCGGGCCGACGCCGCGCTCGCGCCGCTCGGCCTGTCGATCTCCCGGCTCTCGTTCGAGGGCAGCGACGAGGAGCTGAAGCAGACGGCGGTGACCCAGCCGGCGATCCTGACGCATTCGATCGCCGTGTGGGAGGTCCTGAAGACGCGGGGCGTCGCGCCGTCGGTGACGGCCGGGCACTCGCTCGGCGAGTACTCGGCGCTCGTGGCGGCCGGCGCGCTGACGCTGGAGGACGCCGTCGTTCTCGTCCGGCGCCGGGGCCTCTTCATGCAGGAGGCGGTGCCGTCCGGCGAGGGCGCCATGTCCGCCGTGATCGGCCTGGCCCCCGAGGAGGTGGCCTCGGCCTGCGCCGAGGCCGCCGCGGCGGTCGGCGAAACCTGCGCCCCGGCGAACTACAACTCGCCCGAGCAGACCGTCATCGCGGGAACGGCCGGCGCCGTCGCCAGGGCGGCGGAGATCCTGAAGGCGAAGGGGGCCAAGCGGGTCCTCCCGCTCCCCGTCTCCGCGCCGTTTCACTGCGCCCTGATGAAGCCCGCGGAAAAGAAGCTGGTGCCGTTCCTCGACGCGACGACGTTCTCGCCCCCGGCCTTCCCCGTCGTGACGAACGTCGACGCGGCGCCGAACGCCGACGGGGCGGCCGCGCGCGAGGCGCTCAAGCGGCAGATCTGCTCGCCGGTCCGCTGGGTCGAGACGGTCCGGTACCTCTCCGGGGCCGCCCCGGGCGCGATCGAGTGCGGGCCCGGAGCGGTGCTCGCCGGCCTCGCGAAGCGGATTGCGAGGGACTGGCCGGTGACGGCGACGTCGGACGCGGCCGGAATCGAGAAACTCGCCGCGGGCTCGTGAGGAACCGCCGGCTTGCCTGATATCGTCCCGTCGCCCCGGAGGGCCGACATGGCGTGCTCGATTTCGCTGGACGGAAAGATCGCCCTCGTCACGGGCGGCTCGCAGGGAATCGGCGAGGCGATCTCGAAGCGTCTCGGGGCGGCCGGCGCGCACGTCGCCGTGGCGGCCCGGACCGAGGAGAAGGCCCGTGCCGTGGCCGAGGCCATCGTGCGGGGAGGCGGCTCGGCCGAGGCGCTCCGGATGGACGTGGCCGAGCCGGCCTCGGTCACCTCCGGCGTGAAGGCCCTCGTCGAGAAGCACGGGAAGCTCGACATCCTGGTCAACAACGCCGGCGTGACCGACGACGGCCTGATTCTCCGGATGGGAAAGGACGCTTGGGACCGCGTCCTCGCCACGGACCTGACCGGCGTCTTCCTCGCCGCGCAGGAGGCCGCCAAGGTCATGGTGCGGAAGAAGGTCGCCGGCCGGATCGTCAACATCACCTCGGTGGTCGGCCTGATGGGAAACGCGGGCCAGACGAACTACGCGGCCGCCAAGGCCGGCGTCGTCGGCTTCACCAAAGCCCTGGCCCGCGAGATCGGCTCGCGGGGGATCACCGTCAACGCCGTCGCCCCGGGGTACATCGCCACGGCGATGACGGACGTCCTCCCGTCCGAGGCGAAGGAGGCCGTGATCCGGCAGATCGTTCTCGGCCGCCTGGGGACGCCCGAGGAGGTGGCCGACGCGGTCCTCTACCTGGCGTCGGATCTCGGCGCGTACGTCACGGGTACATGCCTCAACGTGAGCGGCGGGCTTTACATCGGGTAGACTCGCCGCCGGACTGGTGAAAAGCGCCGGAGGTGGCGGTTCTTTGAAGGCCGCCGACCCCGGACTCTGAACGGAGGAGTCTGATGTCGAACTCGGTTGAAGAGAAGGTCAAGGGCATCATCGTGGAGCAGCTGGGCGTGCAGGCCGAGGAGGTCAAGCCCGACGCCTCCTTCGTCGATGATCTCGGCGCCGATTCCCTCGACACGGTCGAGCTCGTCATGGCCTTCGAGGAGGCGTTCAGCATCGAAATTCCCGACGAGGACGCCGAGAAGATCCAGAAGGTCAAGGACGCCATCGCCTACATCGAGAGCAAGGCGAAGTCGGCCTGAGCCTCTCGCCCCGATGTCCGCTCCTCTTCTCGACGGACGGAGCCGCCGGCGGGTCGCCGTCACCGGCATCGGCCTCGTCTCCCCGGTCGGCCTGACGGCTCCCGAGACCTGGGAGAGCCTCCTCGCGGGCCGATCCGGCGCCGGCCCCATCACCCGTTTCGACGCGACGGACTACACCTGCCGCATCGCGGCGGAAGTGAAGGGTTTCGAGCCGGAGAAGTTCTTCGAGAAGAAGGAAATCAAGAAGTTCGATACGTTCGTCCATTACGCCGTCGCGGCGGCGAAGGAGGCTCTCGCCGACTCCGGCGTCGTCATCGACGAGTCGAACGCGGAGAGCGTCGGCGTCTGCATCGGCGCCGGGATCGGCGGCCTGCCCCTCATCGAGGAGATGCACAGGACGGTCCTCGAAAAGGGTCCCCGCCGCATCAGCCCGTTCTTCATTCCCGGCCTCATCGTCAACATGCCGGCCGGGCTGATCTCGATCCTGACCGGGGCCAAGGGGCCCAACACGGCCGTCGCGACCGCCTGCGCGACCTCGGCGCACGCGATCGGCGATGCCGCCAACATCATCCGTCGGGGCGACGCGGACGTCATGATCGCGGGGGGCACGGAGTCCGTCGTCGTGCCGCTCGCCATCGGCGGCTTCGCGGCCATGCGGGCCCTCTCGACACGGAACGACGACCCCGCCGCCGCCTCCCGCCCCTGGGACCGGGACCGGGACGGTTTCGTCCTCGGCGAAGGCGCCGGCGTCCTCATCCTCGAGGAGATGGGCCGGGCGGTCGCGCGTGGCGCCCCGATCTACGCGGAGGTCGCCGGCTACGGGATGTCGGGCGACGCCTACCACATCTCGGCCCCGTCGGAGGACGGCGACGGCCCGTACCGCGTCATGCGGAACGCCCTCCGGGACGCGGAACTCCCGCCCGATTCGGTCGACTACGTCAATGCGCACGGCACCTCCACCCCGCACGGCGACAAGATCGAGACGGTCGCGCTGAAGCGGTCCTTCGGCGACCATGCCCGGAAGCTCGCGGTCTCCTCCACGAAGTCGAGCACCGGGCACCTCCTCGGGGCCGCCGGGGGCCTCGAGGCCGGGATCACCGCTCTCGCGATCCGCCACGGCGTCGTTCCGCCGACGATCAACTACGTCACGCCCGACCCCGAGTGCGACCTCGACTACACGCCGAACGTCGCCCGCGAGCGGGCGGTGAACGTCGCGCTCTCGAACTCGTTCGGCTTCGGAGGCACGAACGCGTGCCTCCTGCTGAAGAAAGTCTGAGCGACCCCCGGCCCGGGCGCATCCGCGCCCGCCTCCGGGGCTTCCTCCTCGTCGCGCTCGCGGCGCAGGTCACGATCCTCGGCGCCCAGCAGTCGGGTTTCTTCCGGCATCTCCTCACGGTCCCGTCGCGCCTCGGCGCGGAGGGCTCCTCGGCGCCGGGAAGCTCGGTGCCTCTCCTCCTCGGGGCGGTGGCCGTATCGCTCCTCTGGGCGCGCCGCACGGGGAGCGGCTCTCTCGCCGGACGCCTCGGCGCGGCCGGCCTCGCGCAGATGGCGCTCCTCGGCCTCGTCTCCGTCGGGGTGGCTCTCGTGACGGGGCGATTCGTTCCGGGGGCGGGCACCGTGGCCCTCGTTCTCTCGGGTGCCGCCGCTCTCGCGCCCGGGCGAGATCGGGCGGCGCCGGCGCCGGCGGGAATCCGCCGCTCCCCCTGGGACGTCCTGTCCGCGCTGACCGTCGCGACGCTTCTGCTGCCCGCGTTCTTCCCTTACGTCCACTTCGACGCCAAGGCGATCTGGGCCTGCCGGGCTTTCGGGATGCCGTCGGGATTCTTCGAGGCCCTGGCGACCTGCTGGCAGCCGAACTACCCGCCCCTCTTCTCGACGCTCCTGGCGCTCGGCGTCTCCGACCCGCTCTTCGAGGGACGCCTCTCCTCCGTCCTCGTCGTCGTCTTCTTCGCGCTGTTTCTCCGGGACCGCCTGGAACGGCTCTGGCCCGCCGGGGCGGCCCCGGCGCTTCTCTTCGTCCTCTCGACGGTTCACGTCTGGCAGGGCGCGGCGATGTACTACGCGAACGTACCGCTGATGGCCTTCCTCTCGGGGGGGCTCCTTCTCGCCCTCGGTCTTCCCTCAGAGAGCGTCGCGGCGGCGCCGGGGACGGACCGGGCCTGGGGGGCGCTCTGTCTCGCCGGCGCGGTCCTCGTCCGGCCGGACGGCATCTACTATCTCGCCGCGGCCTCGCTGGCCCTGCTCCTCGCGCGCCTTCCGGGCCGCCCGCGCCTCCCTCTTCTTCCGCTCGCGGCGGCCGCGGCCTCCGGGGCCGCCTGGCTCCTCCGTCCGGACTGGCTCAAGTCGATGGGGAGCTTTCTGGAGGGCTCGTCGGGCGGATGGCGCGCTCTGGCCCCGGGTCCCGCTCAGGCGGCCGGCGTCGTTCTGTCGGAGTTCGTCTCCTCGTGGCAGGGGCAGTGGCTGTCGCACAAGGGGCTCGGGGCGACCCTCTACGCCGTCGCCGCCGCGGCGGTGGCCGACCTCTGGCTCGGCTTCTCGGAGAGGCCGGCGGACCGCGCTCTCGAGGCGGAGAAGCGGCTCTACGGCCTCGTGACGCTCGCGTCGCTCGCGGCGGTCGTGGCGTGCTTCGCGGTCTTCCCGTTCATCTCCGATCCCGTGGCCGCCGTCCAGCCGTACGAATTCACCGACTACCGCCTCTGCTACCGGAATTTCGTCCGTGTCGGCCTCGGGCGGATGACAATCCACCTCTTGCCCTTCTACGTCTTCTACGTGCTCGCCGTCCTCCGGCCCCCGTTCCGCCCGCAGGCCGCTGCTAACATCGAGGAACCCGCCCGGGGGCCGAATTGAGACACCGTGTCGCGTCCGCCGCCGCCGTCCTGCTCCTCGTCCAGGCCGGGAGCCTCTGCGCGGCGCCCCCCCCCGACCCGCGCCTCGCGACGGCGTGGCGGTACGAGAAGAACGGCTGGATCCACCTCCGGATCGAGGGACCCTCCCGCCAGCTCGGCTTCCAGCACGGCTTCCTGCTGGCCCGTGAGATCGCCGAATCGCTGTCGGACAGCCGCGCCGGGTGGGCCTACGAGACGGGAACCGAGTGGCCCTGGCTCGTGAGCCGGGTCGCCGCGTTCATGACGCCGAAGGTCGACGCGGAGAGCCTCGCGGAGCTCGACGGCCTCGTGGAGGGGCTGGCCGCCGCGGGCGTGAAGACCTCGCGTGACGAAATGGTGGCGTACAACGCCCTCATCGAGCTCTCGGAATACTGGTGGCCCCTCGAGAAGAAGAAGCTGGGAGGTCCGCCGGTCCGGCCGAAGAAGCAGTCGTGCAGCGCGTTCATCGCGACGGGGAGGATGACGGCGGACGGCGGCATCGTCCTCGGCCACAACACCATGTCCTCGTACGCGCAAGCCACGGCGCGCGTCGTCCTCGACATCGCGCCGGCGAAGGGGCACCGGATCCTGATGCAGGCGGAGCCCGGCTGGATCCACAGCGGAACCGACTTCTTCCTCACGGACGCCGGCCTCGTCGGGGCCGAGACGACGATCGGCGACTTCGACGGATTCGACGAGGGAGGAATCCCCGAGTTCGTCCGGATGCGCCGCGCCACGCAGAGCGCCGACTCCATCGACGAGTGGGTCGCCGTCATGAAGGCGGGAAACAACGGGGGCTACGCCAACGCCTGGCTCGTCGGCGACGTGAAGACGAACGAGATCGCCCGCCTCGAGCTGGGGCTGAAGGTCGTTGCGCTCGAGCGGACGCGCGACGGCGCCTACACCGGCTCGAACGTCGCCGAGGACGTGAAGCTCCTCCGGTTCGAGACGACCCGGAAGGAAACCGACATCCGGCTTTCGTCGGTCGCCCGCCGCGTCCGGTGGCGCCAGCTGATGGCCGAGAACGCGGGACGGATCGACGTCGAGAAGGCGAAGGCGTTCGAAGCGGACCACTGGGACGCCTATCTCGGGCGGGTGAACCCGTCCGGCCGCTCGCTCTGCGGGCATTTCGAGCTCGACCCGCAGTCCTTCGGCGGGCCGGATGAACCGTTCTCGCCGGAAGGGACCTTCGACGCGAAGGTCGTCGACTCCGCGATGGCGAAGAGGATGTCGTTCGCCGGGAAGTGGGGTTCGGGCTGCGACATTCCGTTCGACGCGGAGCGGTTCCTGGCCGAGCATCCGCAGTTCGCCCACCTGACCGGACGCCTGAAGAGCCGTCCCGCCCGGCCGTGGACGGAGTTTCGCTCCGGCGTGAGACCTTCCGCTCCGGAGGCGCGCTGAAGAAGACGACGGCCGCCCTCCTCGTCGTCGCCGCGGTGCTGGCCGCCGCCGGGGTCGAGATCTGGACCGCGCGGCGGCGCGCCGGCTTCGTCGGGCGGGAGAAGGGTCCGCTGACGCGCCTCATCGATGCGTCGCGCATCGGGGAGCAGACGGCGCTCATCGCATCGCGGCCCCACCGGGCGGGCACCCCGGCCAACGCCGAGGTGGCCGGGTTCATCGGGGAGAGGCTCCAACGGGCGGGCCTCAAGGTCTGGAACACCCCGTTCGAAGCCGAGGTCTACGAGCCGCTGGCGGTGCGGCTCTCGCTCGAGGAGCGCGGGGGGCAGAAGGCCTACGACCTCTCGGAGCCGGGCGACGGGGAGCCCGCGTTCCTCGCCTATTCGCCCGACGCCGACCTCGCGGCCCCGGTGATCTACGCCAACGAAGGGTCGCGCGCCGACTACGAGCTGCTCCGGAAGAAGGGGATCGACGTCCGCGGGAAGCTCGCCCTCGTCCGGGCGCAGGGAATCTGCCGGAGCATGAAGGCTGAGATTGCGGGCTCCCGGGGCGTTGCGGGCCTTCTCCTCTACCCCGAGCCGCGCGACCAGGGCGATGCGACGCCGGCGTTTCCCGAGGGACCCAACACGCCGCGGTGGGCCATACCGCGGGGCACGCTGCTCCGCTTCTACCGGTACCCCGGGGACCCTTCGACGGCGAGGGAGAAGGGGATCGACAATCTTCCGCCGGTTCCGGCGCTCGGCGTCTCGCAGGCCGTGGCCGAAGACCTCCTCTCGCGGATGCGCGGCGACGCCGTCCCCGAACCGTGGAAGGGGGGACTGAAGGCTCCGTACGTCCTGGCGGCGGAGGGACCCCGGGTCCGCTTCGTCGTGAAGGGTCAGCTCGTCCGGAAGAACCTGCGGAACGTCTTCGCGATCCTCCCGGGCCGGAGCGGCGACACCCGCCCCGTGATGCTCGGGAATCACTATGACGCGTGGGAGCGGGGCGCGGTGGACGCCAGCTCCGGCACGGCCGTCGTTCTCGAGGTCGCCGAGGCCCTGGCGAAGCTCCGGGCGGACGGATGGCGACCGGAGCGCAGCATCCTCTTCGCCTTCTGGGACGGCGAGGAGGCCGGGATCTTCGGGTCCGCGAGATGGGTCGAGCAGGCGCTCCGCGACCGCTTCCCCGGGCTCGCCGCGTACGTCAACATCGACTCCGCGGTCCGGGGGGACGAATTCGTCGGAGTCGTCATGCCCGGGCTTCGGGCGTCGCTCGGAAGGGTCCTCGCGGCCGTTCGCGATCCGGCGACGGGCAAGACGCTCGCCGGGACGGATGGCGCGTTCCAGCTTCCCTCGTTCTCGAGCGACGCCTCGCCCTTTCTCGGCCTGACCGGGACGCCGGTGGCCGAAGTCGGCTTCGGCTGGCACTATCCCGTCTACCACACGCGCGCCGACACCGTGGAGTGGATCCGGCGCTTCGGCGACCCGGGCTTCGTGCGGGCCGCCCTGCTGGCCCGGGTCGTCGCCCTCTACGTCGGGTGGCTGGCCAACGACCCGATCGTTCCCTACCGGTTTTCCGAGGTTTCGGACGACGCCCGGAAATCGCTTCGCGAACTCGAGAGCCGGGTGGCTTCGTTCGGCGAATGGGCTCCCTTCACCCGCTCTCTCCGGAACGCGCTCGATTCCTACGAGGCGATGGCCCGGCGCTGGGATGGCGACGAGCGCCGTCTCGCGAACCTCTCCTCGAAAGAGGTCCGGGAGGCCGCCCCGCTCGTCGAGCAGGCGATGGCCGCGTTCGCAGCCGGCGGGCGGGGCCGGCCGGTGACCTACGGCCGCGGATCGGTCCTGATCGGACCTTCCGAAGAGGACCGGTGCGACGCCGAGGCGCACGCTTCCCTGGTCGACGCGATCCGCTCGCGTGATTTCGAGGCGATCCGGGCCGAGGGGGAGGAGCGCGCCCGGGCGTTCATCCAGGCGGAGCAGCTCCTCCGGGCGGCCGAGTGGATCGCGATCGGCCCGCGCGGGCCGGATCGGCGGACGCGGAACTGAGGAGGGCGGTGTCCTTCGCCAGGCGGATCGCCCTCGCCGTGGCCGTCGTCGTCGTCGCCGCCGCGATCTGGCGCCGGGGATTCGGACGCGACCCCCTGATGACGCGGGCGGCCCGGCTCGACGGGCTCATCTCGCCGGAGCGGCTCGGCCGCCAGATGGATGCGCTGGCCGGGAAACCGCACCGGGCCGGAACGAACGCCAACCGCGAAGCCGTCGACGCGCTCGCCTTACGCCTTCGCTCGATCGGGACCGAGGTCGCCGTCGACGAGGTGCCCGCCGACCTCCCCGAGCCGGTGCAGTCGTCCCTCTCGCTCGTGGCGCCGGAGCGGCTCGATTTCGACCTGCGCGAGAGACCTCTCGGAAACGAGGCCCTCGCGAAGGCCGCGGAGACGGAGATCCCTTACTTCGCCTGGGCGCCCGACGCCGATGTCACGGCCCCGCTCGTCTACGGCAACTACGGGACACGCGAGGACTACGCGCTCCTGAAGCGGAGCGGCGTCTCCCCGGCGGGGAAGCTCGTCCTCCTCCGCGGGCAGGGGATCTGCCGGAGCCAGAAGGCGCTCTTCGCCGCGGAAGAGGGTGCCGCGGGCCTGCTCCTCTATCCCGATCCGCGCGACCAGGGGTTCCGGAAGCCGGCGTATCCCGACGGGCCGCACGCGAACGCCTGGACCGTGCAGCGCGGCTCGATGCTCGGGTACTTCCTCTACCCGGGCGATCCGGCGGCGGCGGCGGCGAAGGGCTTCGAGACGCGGCCCCGCGTGCCGGCCCTTCCGATCTCGGCCGGCGTGGCCGCCGAGCTGCTGCGGCGGCTCGACGGTCCCCCGGCGCCGCCGGACGCAGCGGGCGGACTCGGCGTGCCGTACAGGCTCGGCCCCGGCCCGGCCGTCGCGCGCCTCGTCTCCCGGCAGCGCCTGGAACGGCGGACGCTCTCGAACCTCTCGGCCACGCTCCGGAGCGGATTTCCCGTGGCCGCGCCGGTCATCGTCGGCGGGCACACCGACGCCTGGGTCTTCGGGACGGTGGATCCTCTCTCGGGGACGGCGGCCGTCGTCGAGACGGCGGAGGCGGTCGCGGGCCTCGTGAAGGGGGGACTCCGGCTCCGGCGGGACGTCGTCTTCGTTCTCTTCGACGGCGAGGAGTACGGCATGCTCGGCTCGACGGCCTTCGTGGCGGCGCGCCTTCCCGCGCTCGCCGGCGCGGCCGCCTTCGTCTACGTCGACTCCGCCGTCCGCGCGCCCGACTTCACCGCGGACGTCGCGCCCGGACTGCGCCGCCCGCTGGACGAGATCCTCTCCCTCCTCCGGGATCCGGTCTCGGAGAAAGTGCTCTCCGAGGTCCGGGGCGCGCACGGCCTTCCCGGCTTCAGCGGCGACACGTCGCCCTTCCAGGGGCTCGCGGGCGTGCCGTGCGTCGAGCTCGGGTTCGGGAAGCGGACCTATCCGCTCTACCACTCGGTCTACGACGGGCCGGATCTGTTCCGCCGCTTCATCGATCCCGGCTACCGGTACGAGGCCTTGCTCGCCCGGATCCTCTCGCTCTACGTAGCGAGCCTCGCGGAGGCTCCAGTCGTTCCATACCGCTTCTCCGAGGTGGCTTCGAGCGTCGAGGAGGCTCTCCACGATCTCTCGGACCAGCACCCCCTCTGGCGCGGCTCGTCCCAGAGAAAGCGCCTCGACGAGGCGGCCCGCCGTCTGGGCGCCGCCGGGCTCGCGCTGGAGGCGAGCGCCGCCTGGAAGGGCGATACGCCCCGCGCGGCCGGGACCGAGAAGAGCCTCCTCGCCGCCCGCGCGGCCTTCTTCCGGGGGGAGGCGCCCTTCGGGTCGTCCCACCTCCTCGTGGGACCGTCGGAGGCGAACGGCTGCGGAGCGGAGGCCCTCCCGGGCCTCGCCCGCGCCCTCCGGAGCGGCGATGCAGCCCGGGTGGAAGCCGAAACCCGGGCGCTCGAGCAGGCGCTCGACCGGGCTTCGGGAATCCTCACCGAGGCTACGGGAGAGTCTCCTTGACCTTCCACTGTAGATCCGATGTAATTACGTGAGGAGGCCCGGGTCGATGAAGGCGCAGATCATCCGGATCGGCAATTCCCGTGGAATTCGGCTTTCGAAAAGTATCCTCGAAGAGACGGGATTCCGCGAGGTGGTGGAACTCCAGATCGTCTCCGGCGGGCTGCTGCTCCGCCCGGGGCGGAAAACCCGGGAGGGATGGGCCGAGGCGGCGAGGGAGATGGCGGAGAGGGGCGACGAC
>Ga0335085_10006686_pt1 | contig 18101 bp, 14 predicted proteins | sample Lox_Sample_45_FD_206712 | JGI IMG/M metagenome (GOLD analysis project Ga0335085, IMG submission 206712) | Soil microbial communities from Loxahatchee National Wildlife Refuge, Florida, United States - Lox_Sample_4.5 | ecosystem: Environmental > Terrestrial > Soil > Wetlands | place: USA...
CTCGGACATGTGCTCGCCGACCGCGAGCGCGTCGAGGTTGGCCTGCACGCTGGTGAGCGGGGTGCGCAGCTCGTGGGAGGCGTCGGACACGAGCTGGCGCTGGGCCAGTCGCGAGCGCTCCAGAGCGGCCAGCATCGTGTTGAAGCTCGCCGACAGGCGCCCGAGCTCATCGTGACCCCCGGGCGGGATCCGATGACCGAGGTCCTGCGTGCGCGCCACCTGCTCCGCTGCCCCCGTCAGCCTGCGCACCGGCACGAGCGCCGCGCGCGAGACGAGCAGCCCCAGCGCGGCTGCCAGAGCGATCCCGCCGAGGACCACGATCGCGAGCACCAGCCGCAGGTGGTCGAGCGAGCTGTTGAGCTCGGCCAGCGGCAAGGCCACCTGCCATGCAGCTCCCGGGGCTGCCCGCGCCGTCAGCACCCGTACCGGTGTGCCGTGCGCGTTGACGGTGCTGAAGAAGGCGTTGCGGTGACCGGAGGCCACCGCCTTCGTCGCCCGCGTGATCGGCAGCTGTGAGTTGCGGCTCGTCGAACCCAGCACTTCCCCGTTGGCGAGCGACAGCTGCAGGTAGCCGGCGGCCCCTTCCACCGCCGGGCCCTGCAGCCCGAGGCGCAGCTGGGCGACGGCGAAGGGACCGTTGGGGGCGCGTGCGCTCGTCCCACCCGAGGCGTGCTGCGTGAACGTGAAGTCTTCGGAGATTTCGCCCGGGCCCACGGGTTTGGCGAGGCTCTTGTGCACGGGATCTCTGATGTGCTTGGCCACCGTGGTCCCCTCCGGCGGCAGGCCGCTCCCCTGCGCCGAGCTACCGCTCCCCTGCCCGGAGCTACCGCCTCCCTGCGCGAAACCGCCGCTCCCGGTCACGATCTCGGTCGTGGGCACGGGGAGTGCCTTCGGGGTCTTCGCGTAGGCGGCCACGCCACGGGGGACGGCGGCGAGCAGCGCGGGCAGCTTGCCTTCGCGGGCGAGTCGTTCGATGTCGCGCTGGCCGAGGTGCGTTTCGATCTTCACCGACTGCCGCCCAGGGGTGATCTTGGCGCGCAGGTTGGCATCAAGCTGGCCGCTCAGCTCGTTGCGGGTGACGATGTACACCACCACCGAGGCGATCACGATCGCGGCCGCGACGGCGCCCGCGGCCAGCAGCACCATGCGCCGGCGGAAGCTGAGCGATCTCCGCGGGCGGCTCATCGCGGCGCGCGCAGCACGTATCCGACGCCGCGCACGGTCTGGATCAGGCGCGGCTCTCCCTCCGCCTCGGTCTTGCGGCGCAGGTATCCGACGTACACCTCGAGCGAGTTCGACGCGGGTCCGAAGTCATAGCCCCACACGCCGTCGAAGATCGTGGCCCGGGTGAGGACCTGGCGGGGGTGGCGCATCAGCAGTTCGAGCAGCAGGAACTCGGTGCGGGTGAGCTCGAGCGTGCGCCCCCCGCGACGCGCTTCGTGGGCGATCGGGTCGAGCTCGAGGTCCTCGTGGCGCAGGACCTGCCCTCCGTCCCCCTCCCACCCCGTCCGCCGCAGCAGCGCCCGCAGCCGGGCGATCAGCTCCTCGCGGGCGAACGGCTTGGCCAGGTAGTCGTCCGCACCCGCCTCCAAACCGGCGACCCGGTCGCTCACCTCGGCCCGGGCGGTGAGCATCAGCACGGGAGTCCGATCGCCGGTGGCCCGCATCCGCCGGCACACCTCCAAGCCGTCGAGCCCGGGCATCAGGACGTCGAGCACCACCGCGTCGGGCGCGACCACGGCCAGCGAGCGGATGGCCTCGCGCCCGTCTACCGCCGTGGAGACCTCGAAGCCATGCAGGTCCAGCACCAGTGCGAGCGCTTCGCGCACGGAGGGGTCGTCGTCGACGACCAGCAGACGCATGGCGCAATGCTCGCAAGCGAACGTGAAAGGAAGCTGAACGGCCGCGGGCCGCCTGTCGGCCGCTGCCCGCTCGTCTGCTGCGGCCCGCCGCTCTGCCGCCGCGCGTCAGCCGGCCGGCCGGATGTTCTGGTTGATGCGGAACACGTTGTCGGGGTCGTAGGTCCGCTTCACCTCGGCCAGGCGGTCGTAGTTGCCGCGGTAGCTGGCCCGCACACGCTCCTGGCCCTCGTCCATCATCATGTTCACGTAGGCGCCGCCGGCCGAGTAGGGGTGCAGCGCCTCGTGGTAGTCGACGGTCCAGCGGCTGATCGCGTCGGCGTTGGCGGGGTCGGGGTCGACGCCCACGAACACGGATCCCCAGGTCGCGTCCCGGTAGGCCCAGGCGGTGGCCGACGAGTCCACGTCTTGGGCCGCCCCGTCCACCGGGTACATGTGCATCGTCGACTTCCAGCTCGGTAGCTGCGAGCCGAAGCGGGCGTGCAGGCCCACGGCCTCGTCTGGGATCTCGTTGACGAAGTCCGCCCTCCAGTACCACTGGTCACCGGGCGAGTAGACGCCGTCGAAGGCCGACTGCAGCATCGCGTGGGGCATCGACTGCACGCCGTGCATCAGCGGCGCGGGCACGTTGTCGAGCAGCGGCGCCATCGCCCTGCCCGCCTGCTCCTCCGAGCCGGTGTGGCACCACACCACCCCGCAAACCTCGCGCAGGTGGATCTCCTCGGGGAAGGGCGGCCCCGGCGGCACTTGGGCGAAGGCAAAGAAGCCGTTCAGCTCGCGCGGGGCGCCGGGCAGGAAGTCGCGGTATACCGACATCACCTCGGTGGCGTCCTCCACCGGCCAGAAGGTCGGGCCGCCGAAGATTGTCCCCACCTCGTTGAGGCGGAACAGGAACGAGGTGACCACGCCGAAGTTGCCTCCCCCTCCCCGCAGCGCCCAGAACAGGTCGGGGTGCTCGTCCTCGGCGGCGCGCACCGTCTCTCCGCTCGCGAGCACCACCTCGGCCTCCAGCAGGTTGTCGATCGTCAGCCCGAACCTGCGGGTCAGGTGGCCGAGCCCGCCGCCGAGCGTGAGGCCGCCGACGCCGGTCGTGGAGATGATGCCGCTGGGCGTGGCGAGGCCGTGCTCGCCGGTAGCGCGGTCGACCTCACCCCACGTGCAGCCGCCGCCCACCCGGACGGTGCGCCCGTCCGGGTCCACCTCGATCTGCCGCAGGGGCGAGAGGTCGACCACCACTCCGTCCTGGCAGGTACCCAGACCCGCGCCGTTGTGCCCGCCGCTGCGCACGGCCAACGCCAGCCCGTGCTCGCGGGCGAAGCCAATCGCGCTCGACACATCATCGACGCCGGCACAGCGCGCGATCAGCGCCGGGCGGCGGTCGATCATCGCGTTGAAGACCGCCCGCGCCTGCTCATAGTCATTGCTCCCCGGTCCGATCAGCTCCCCCTGGAAGGCGGTCAGCTCCTCGCGGGCGGCCTGCACGGGTGAAGCGGTGGTGCTCATGGGGCGTCCTCCTTCTCGGAGATCGCGAGGCGCCCGTCAACCAGCCCGCCGTAGGAGCTGCGAGCGCCCCTGACATGTGCATCCTGACCCAGCAGGGATGGAGTGTCTAGGATCATCGTCACACTGGCTTAGGAGTTGCGATGACCCGCTATTTGATCGAGCGCGTGTGGGACCCGTTGGAGGAAGACGAGATGTCCGCCAAGGGCCCCAAGTCGAAGAAGATCCTCGAAGACAACGAGCAGTTCTCACCCGTCGTATGGGAGCACTCCCACACGGTCATGGACGAGGAGGGGCAGCTGAAGACCTACTGCATCTACTCCTCCCCGAACACCGAGCTGATCCGCGAGCACGCCAACCTGCTCGGCGACCACAGCATCCGCCACATCTACGAGATCGGCGGCGACATCTCCCCCGCCGACTTCGACTGAGCGCCGAGACCGAAGTCGGCTTCGGCGTGGTAGCGCTCCTGCAGCGCCACGCCCCGACGTAGGCGTGCCCTCCGCAGCCGCTCGACGTCGTCCTCGAGGATCAGTTCGAGCGCCTGGTTGCAGAGGCCGATGACCTCGTCGTGCGCCCAGCCGCGCCCGGCCTGTTCGGCGGCCGTCAGCAGGTAGTCGGCGGCACGGGTGGTCTCGCCGGCCTCGCGCCAGTGATGCGCGAGGATCGTGGCGTAGGCATGGCGGTCGCCCGCGGACTCCTCGACGAAGGCGGCCACGGCGGCGTGGCGTTCGCGGCGCGCGGCGATCGGCAGGGTGGAGTAGGCGACCTCCCGGATCAGGCCGTGCTTGAAGACGAGCTCCTGGTCGCCCTCGATGCGCGATTGGGGCATCCGCCGGATCAGGTCCCTCAGCTCCAGCGAGCGCAGCAGCTCCACCAGCGGCGCCGGCGCCTGCAGGGCTTCGAGGCTCCCCTGCCAGAAGTTGTCGCCGATCACCGACGCGCTCAACAGAACCTGGCGCTCGGGCGCCGGCAGCCGATCCAGGCGCGCCGCGATCATCGTCCTCGCGTTGGTGGGGAGCTCGCCCGCGCCCGCCTCCCCGCCCTCGGCCAGCCACGCCGCCAGCTCCTCGATCAGCAGCGGGTTGCCGCCGGCGGCGCGCTCCACCCGGGGCGCTAGCGAGCCACCGTCCTCGGCGCTGACCAGCAGGCGGCGCACGAGGTCGCTCGCCTGGGCGCCGTCGAGGGCGTCGAGCGTGAGCGTGAGGTTGCGCGGCAGGCGCACCCAGCTCGGCTCGTCCTCGAGCAGCTCGTCCCGCGCCAGCGCGAGCATCAGCACCGGCGCGTCGGCCAGACGCACGGCCAGCGAGGCCACCAGCTGGAGCAGGCCCTTGTCGGCCCAGTGCAGGTCTTCCAGCACCAGCAGCGTCGGCTGCTCACGGGCCAGCGCCTCCACGAACACCCGCGCTGACTCGAACAGCTCCTCGCGATCCTCGACCGTGTCCTCGGTGAGGCGCGACATGATCGAGAGGTGGCTGGCCACCCTCGCCGCCCGGCCGTCGGAGAGCAGGTCGTCGATCCTGTCCCCCACCTTCGCCCGCGCCGTCGAGGCGGCGTCGCTGGCGAAGACCTTGCAGGCGTCCCGCACGATCTGAGCGAACACCCAGTAGGCGGTCCGCTCGCCGTACGGGAGCGAACGCCCGCGCAGCACGCGCCCGCCCTGCCCGGCGACGAGCCCCGACAGCTCGAGGCCGAGCCTCGTCTTGCCGATGCCCGGCGCCCCCACGACAGTGACCAGCTGCGGCTGGCGCTCCACCGAGGCCCGCTCCCAGGCTCCCGCCAGCAGCTCGAGCTCGTGGCCCCGGCCCACGAACGGCGCGCTCGAGACGCGCCGCTCGCTAGGAGCCGCCGCGGCCGAACGGGCGATCCACGCGGGCAGCGGCTCGGCCTTTCCTTTCGCCTTCACCGGCTGGGCCCGCTCGTACTCGACGTCCCGGAGGCTGGCCTCGTAGGTTTCCTGGCCGACGAGCACGCCGGCCGCCGGTGCGGCTGTCTGCAGGCGCGCGGCGGTGTTGACGGTGTCCCCCATCACCGTCAGCTCGCGGCGGCCCTCGGGGCCGACCGGTCCGAAGATCACCTCGCCGGTGTTGATGCCGACGCGCAGGTCGAGGCCTGCGAAGTCCTCGGCGTTCTCGCCCGCCCGCCGCTGCAGCTCGAGTGCCGCCCGGACCGCCCTGGTGGGGTCGTCCTCGTGCGCGACAGGCGCCCCGAAGACCGCCATCAGGGCGTCGCCGATGATCTTGTCGACGCTGCCCCCGAAGCTGTCGACCACCTCTCCCATCAGCTGCATGCAGCGGTCGACCATCAGCCGGACCTGCTCGGGGTCGGTCCGCTCCGAAAGCGCCGTGAAGCCCGACAGGTCGGCGAACAGCACCGTCGCCCAGCGACGCTCGAGCTCGGGCGGGGACACCGCCGCTGCCGGCGCCTGGTCGAGCTTTGCCCCGCACGCCCCGCAGAAGTTGAAGGCGGGCGGGTTCTCCTGACCGCAGGCGGCGCACCTGCGCCCGACCGGGGTGCCGCAGGCGCCGCAGAAGCGCTGCGAGGGGCCGAGCTCCTCGCCACACGCGGAACACCTCGTCGTCGCCGTCAAGATCCCTACTCCAGGGGTGCTCGCGCCGGCCCGGAGCCGCTCCAGTCACGTCCACGCGTCATCTGGGACACCGCTCGCATCTTTCACCCGAGAGGATAGGCGGACGGCTCCGGCAGGACACGAAGAGCTTCCGGCGAACAAGGGGTCCGATGTACCTAGATCGGACGCGCGCGGCCTTACTTGTTGGGGTGCTCGCCACAGCGCTGGCGGCGCTGGCGCTGCTGTGCGGCAGCGCGTTCGCTGAAGGCACATCCACGCCACCGCCGCCCCCACCCGCGCCCGCCAACGACACCCTTGCCAACGCCCAGGCGATCCACACCCTCCCCGCCACGATCCAGGCCACCACGGTCGGCGCCAGCACCGAACCGGGCGAACGCGAATCCGCCTGCAATGTGGCCACCTCGAACTCGGTGTGGTACAGCGTGCGGCTGTCGGCCGCCCACCGGGTGGCCATCGATCTGACTGCCGCCGGCGCCCTCGACGCCACGGTCGACGTCTATCACGCGGTCCGCTCGCAGCTCATCTCCGTCGGCTGTGAGGAGACCGAAGCCAAGGGCAAGACCTCGCTCTCGTTCGGGGCGTCCAAGAACGGCCTCTACGACATCCGGATCGCCGCCCGACAGAACTCCCAGCTGGCACCCTTCACGCTCGAAGTGTTCCTGCCGACGCCTGCGGTGCAGCCGCCCGGGGCGCCGCTCCCGGCTGGCGGCATCTCCGGCCAGGTGGACCGCATCCAGAACGTCAACGCCGCCTACGCGGTCACCCTGCATGCCGGCGTCAGCTATCTGATCAGCCTCGCCAACCAGACCAGGGGTGCGTGTGTGAGCGGCGCTCTGTTCGCCCCCGGGACCACCTCGTTCGGGGGTGAAGAAGAAGGAGGCGGCTCCGCGCTGCTGCACATCAGCTGCGGCGGCTACCACCTCTTCACCCCCGGGCCGGGACAGGGAGGGCGCTACAGCTTCGAGATCACCCCCCGCTTCTCCCATCGCGGCGTGCAACGCTTTCACCTCCAGGTCGCGAGGGCGGGGGCGGCCGAGACGGCTCCCGGACTGTCGCTGTCCAACTACCAGCATGCCCATGGGCGTCTCGACGGCAACAGCGTGCAGGTGCTGCATCTGTACCGCATGGTAGTCACGAGTCACTCCATTCTCACCCTCAAGCTCACCGCTCCCGAATCCGCCGACTTCAACCTTCAGCTGCGCAACAAAGACGGCGACCTGGTCGAATGCCAATGCGGCGGCAGCGGCTCACAGAACCTCCAGCATCAGCTGCTCCCCGGGACCTACTACGCGGTCGTCTCGGAGCGCAACGACACCTCCGGCAACTTCACCCTCGTGCGTGAGTCACGCACGATCACCGCCACGACCGTCTCCTTCACCTCCAAACAGGCGTCCCCCGGGCAGGCGCTCGGGATCGACGTCAAGGTCGTGCCCGTGGTGTCCGGGCCGGTCACCGTCGACATCGAACGCTTCGACCCCGTCTTCGGCTGGCAGTTCTACCGCGAATCCCACGCCTTCGCGAGCGGCGGACTGGCGGTCGTCTCCTTCACCCCACCGGCGGTCGGGCGCTGGCGAGCCAACGCCACCTACCACGGCTCCCTTACGGCCAGCCCGAGCGCCGTCGGCTTTACCTACCTCACCGTTCAGTAGATCGGCAGGAACGGCGCGGGCATTGAGGCATGGGGACGGCCCCTTCGAGCGCTCGTTCGGGCCCGCCGCCGCCGTCAGGCCTTGCAGCCGTCGCCGCCCGAGTAGTAGTAACACTCGGCGGCGCTGCCAGTGGTGGGCGGTTCGCGGTAGTAGAGAACGGGCAGCTGAACGGTGCCGATGAACGCCGGCACGATGAAGGGCGTGTCTTCTTCGGCTTCGTTCGGTTCCGTGCCGGTGTACATCGCCAGCGAGCCCCACCAGTTGTTGGTGCCCGACAGGTGCACGTGGGCAGACACCCCTTCTCCGCTGTGGAGATCGAACATCCCGAGGGATTCACCCGCTGCCCACACCGGCGCCAGGCATTCCCCGCCGGAGCTTTCGAGCCCCTGGCACGGGTAGAAGCCGGCCAGCGTGTCGCCTTCTTCGTGACTGAGGGTGACGTTCACGCCGGAAGGCCACTGTGCGTGAATCCAACCCGACGAGCTGTTGCTCACGATCTGACCGGCGAACAGCTTTTCGCTGACGAGATCGGTGAGGTTCGCTCCCTTCATCAGCTTTTCCAGCTGTTCGTTGCCGGCGGCAGCCCAGTTCTTGATCACTTCACGGTTCGCCAGCGTGGGAGTCGGAGCTCCGGGCGCAGCGTTGGGTTCGTTGCCCTGTTCATTGGGCTGGTAGGGAAGCGATATCGCCGGGCCGGCATTCACCAGGCCGGAGTAGGTACTCTGGCTCGCCACGCTGCCGAGCTGCCCGGACCACATGAGCCCGGTGTCGGTGTCGATGAACGTCCCCCTCGGGAGCGGCGAGGGAGCGGCGGCTTCGAGATCGCGCAGGTCTTCGAGCAACCGCGCTTCGGCCGACGCAGAAGTCGTTTCGGGGAGCTGTTCGAAGCTGTAGTAGTACCCGCGCATCACCATGCCGGTGATGTACGCGAAGAGGTAGAAGTGGACGACTTTCTGCAGCTTCCTGTCGACGGTTCTGCCGAGGAACCTGTGCTGTTTCACCAGCCACGCCGAGTCGGCCTGCCAGATCCCTTCGGATTCTCCGCCGCCCACCGAGGGTCCACCGGCCGCGGCGTCGGCAATGGTCTCGACGTCGCTGTCGTTCAGCCCGTCTTCCTTGGTGAGGTGGTTGATGAAGTCGCCGATCAGGCTTTCACGGGCCGCCTGCGGTGCTTCTTCGCTGTAGAAATGCTGTCTTTCGACGATCGGCAGGTCGCCAAGGTGCACGCAGGCGCTGCGCAGTTCTTCGTTGTGTTCCTCGGCCTGCATGGTGCAACGTTCGCCCGGCGAGCGCGGGTCCGCACACGATGCCTTTTCGAGATTCGCCCCGGGGGCGTAGTCGCCACAGGTGATCTGTGCGGCCTGCTTCACCACCGCTTCGAACGGGCTGAGGTTGTTGTAAACAGCATTGACGTCGTTTACGACCGCGAGCGCGTAGGCGGAGTATTCGGAGTGCTTGGCTTCGCTGCCGAGGCTCACCACGCTTTCTTCGAGCGTTTTGAGCTGTTCGTGGATCACGGCGAGGCTCGCTTCCATCTGACTGAGGCTGCGCTTGATTTCGTTCAGGTCTTCCTGGGTCTTGCGCGAGGTGCCGTTGACGAGGTTGATGAATTCGGTGATCCCCTTGACGAAGCTGACGCCGCCTCTCAGGACTTCTCCGTATTTGGCGATTTTTTTGAACAATTCTGGGCTTTCCGTGAGGAACCCGATCAGGCTCGCGGTGTGCGCGCGGGGGCTCGCAATATGCGCGCGGGCGCCGCGGGCCCCGTGCTTGGGGGAGGAGTGCGAGCTCGGCGACGGCGCGAGCGCTTCGGTGCTCTGCAGACTGTCGTGGAACATCTTTGCGGGACGGGGGTGGGGGCCGCTCATCCCCGTCACCAGCTTCGCGAGGTAGCGGCCCAGGCCTCCGGAACGGGCAGCCGCGTGCAGTAGCTTGCGTCCGTCAAGGGCCAGATCGCCGACGAGATGGGTGCTGAGGTCGCCTCCGGCGCCGAAGCGATTGAGGTCGAGGAACGCGGAGGTGCGCTGCTCGCACGCGGGGGTGGTGAGGCGGGGATGGCGCCGGCAGTACATGGCGGCGAGGGTCGTGGGGAGGTTCACGATCACGCTCCGGGGCTGCCCCTGGTGGTAGGCGTCTTCGCGGGCGTAGAGCGTGCCCCCAAAACGCGCGCCGTTGATGAAACCGCCCGTGACCTGCACCAGGAATTCACGTGGGATCGTGTGCCCGGGGAGCGCTTCGACGAGCGCGAGGCCGCGGCTGTACGTGTGCCCAACCGCGATCGGGTGCCCGTGTCCGGCGCGGATCTGCCAAACCCGCACGCGGGCACCCACGAGCGGGAGCGGCTTGGCTCCGTCCGCGACCAGGACCTGCACCGGGACGTATGGCCTTACCGCGGGCTCCGCGCCCCTGGCGTGACTCCTGCGCGCGTGCCCCTTGGCGGCGAGCGGGTGCGCCCGGCCGGGGCTGGCTGTGGCGATCTGGACCGCCCCGCCGACCAATAGGAGGGTCAGGACCGGCAGCACGCCGGTTAGCTTTCGCGCGCGCCGAGAGTGGGGGATCCTCCGACGGGGGGTTGACATGGCGCCGTCATCGGTCGGCCGCGCCAGGGGCTTGACACGCGGCGGGCCCGCTGCACGTGCCCCCGTGCGCCCGTGAGCACATACCCCACGGCCCGCGTGGGCGTCCGAGCCGCTTGGTATCAAGCCCTAGCTCGAACCTCGGGGAGGCTTATCCGGAATGGGATACCTACGCAAAGCCCTATCCATCAGCACGCTTGGCCTGTCGAACCTCGTCCTTGACGAGGAATCCAAGCCGCCCGTGACATCAGCGACGAAGGGGTCGGCCACGCGCAAGCGCGCAAAAGCCAAGCCGAAGGCCAAAGCCCGCGCCAAAGCCACTGCCAGCGCCCCGGCGGGGAAGCGCACGCTCGCCCGCGGCAAAGCGCGCCCGGCCCGCGCCAAAGCGAATGCGACCAGCGCCAAAGCCAAACCGGCCCAAGCCACGGCGAAAGCCGCGGGCGCGACGACGAGCGCGAGAAGACGCACCGCCGTGAAACGCCCCACGGCTACCCGTAGCGCGAGCACGCGAACGGGCAGCACGCGCACGGCGGCCACCCGCGCGGCCGCCAAGCCTCGCCGCGCGACACGAGCGAAGCCGCTCACCCCGCAGCGGCCGGTGGCCCAGGCCGCGCCGACGGCTCAGGCCGCAACGCCGGCGCAGGCCACGACGCCGGCACCGGCAGTTGCCCAGGCGCCCGGGGCGGCAACGGCCGCGCGGCCCGGCGCGCCCACCAGCGGGGTGGCGATCGCGCTCGACCGCATCGCCAAACTGCACAAGCACGGTGCGCTGTCGGAGCGGGAGTTCGAAGCCGCGAAGGCGAGGATCCTCGGCACGAGCCCGCCGCCGGCGGCCCCGGAGCCGGCTTCGGCGACTTTCCCCGCCATCGAAGCGAATGTGGCCGCAGCGAGGCGCCTCGACGGGTATGTGAACCCCGACCGGGAGGCCGCGGGGACGCGGCCGGGTGCCCCGGGCAGCGACTTCTGAGCGCACTCGGGCAAGCCCCCCGCGAGCCTGTGCCTGCACGCACGCGGCGCGCGCTAGCCTCGTCCCTGACGACGGGCCCGGGCCGTAGAGCCGAAGAACCGTGAGCTACCAGACCCTGCTCTACGAACAGGCCGAGCACGTGGTCACGCTGACCCTCAACCGGCCCGACCAGCACAACGCCGTCAACCAGACGATGAACGGGGAGCTGCACGACGCCTGGCAGCGCTTCCGTGACGACGACCACGCCTTCGTGCTGGTCCTCACGGGGGCCGGGGAGACGACCTTCTGTGCCGGGTGGGACCTGCAGGACGCCTCCGAAGTCGGCGAGCTGGGGGACTACGACGCCTACCGGGTGGGCCTGTACAACAGTCCCGGAGCCTGCGGCTACACGCGCAGAGCGGACATCTTCAAGCCGGTGATAGCCGCGGTCAACGGGTACGCGTTCGCGGCCGGTCTGGAGAACGCGCTGCTGGCGGACATCCGCATCGCCTCCGAGAACGCCGAGTTCGGGGCCTTGGAGCGGCGCTGGAACATCGTCGGCGGCGACGGCATGACCGTGCGCCTGCCGCTCGTGGTGGGGTTCGCGAAAGCGATGGAGCTCGTGATCACGGGCCGGCGCATCGATGCCGCCGAGGCGCTCGCGATCGGGCTGGTGAACGAGGTCGTGCCGACCGGCCAGGCGCTCTCACGGGCCCAGCAGCTGGCCGCCCAGATCGCGGCGCTCCCGCAGGGGGCGATCCGCAGCGACAAGGAGAGCATCATGCGGGGCGTCGGGCGCACGCTCGAGGAACGCCTGCGGATCGAGGCGGAGATGATCATCTCGATGTTCATGCGCCGCGATCCCCACACGCTCGGGGCGGCCGCGTTCAAGGCCGGCAATCTTTCTCCGACCTGGCCCCACCACGGGCTCTAGCGATAAATCGTTCCATGTAGCGGACGCGTGTGGCGGCGTCAGCGTCGCGAGCGGGTCCTCGGGCCGAGCCGAGCGAGCGTGCCGGCGAACTCGGCGATCCGCTCGCCGACGTCGCCGGCCACAGCCGTGAGGCCGTGACGCAGGCCGGGGTAGATGTGCAGCTCGGCCTGCGCGAGCGCTGTGACCGTCTCGCGCAGCAGCTCCACGCGGGCGAACTGGTCGCGGTCGCCCGAGAGCAGGAGCACCGGGCAGTGGATTTCGGGCCAGTGCTCGACGCGCAGCTCCTCCGGGTGGCCCGGTCGGTGTAGGGGGTAGCTGAGCAGAACGAGTCCCGCGGGCGGGCTCTCGGCGGCGACGAGGCTCGCGACCCGGCCGCCGAAGGAGTGTCCGCCGATCAAGGCCCGCGGGAGGTCATCGCCCACCTGCTCACGGAGCGGCCCCGTCGCCCGCTCGGCGGATCCCCGCGGGAGTTTCAGCGGGTGTGCCTCGAGTCCGCGCCTGCTGAGCTCGTCGAGATACGGCTTCATCGTCTCGGGTCCTCCCGAGGCGCCGTGACCGAGCCAGATCGGTAGGGCCCCGCCGTCTGCCGTGGGCGCCCCTATGAGGCCTCGGCCCCGGCGGAGGCCGCCCCGAGCGCGGTTGCGAGCAGCGCGGTGCCCGCCATCAGGCCGGCGGCCGGGCCGGGAACCGCTCCGCGGCGCCACTCGACCACGATCACGGCGAAGTCGAGCGCGTCGACGACAACCTGCAGGCGCCACCAGGCGGCGCGGCTGGGGCCGCTCGCCCCGTACATGCCCGCCGCGAGCGAGAGGTTGCGGATGCCCCACATGCGACCGAGGACCGGCAGCTGCGGGTTCGCCTCCGGGTCCAGGAAGAACGCCTTGCCGGCCAATCGTGGCGCGAGCAGGGTCGATACCCCGAGCGCGGTGCGGGCGCCCAGCAGGGCACGGCCGGGGGCTGTCGAGGGGAGCGCCATCGGTCCCAGTCTGCCGACTCGATGCGCCCGTTGCACGGCGGGGCAGCAGACCGTCGGCGCTGGGCACGCGTTGTGGAGGACGCGCTCGGGCCCCGCGACAGCTCCTGGCGACGGCCGCCGAGCAAGCGTGTTCGGTGCCCTCTGAAAGATCGCTGGCATGACCTTGAAACTGTCGCGCGATCGGCGGCGAGCCTGTACGATCAAGCAGCGGAACGGGGGGCCAATTCCGCGGAGACGTGTCAACTCGGCGGGGCTCGGCCAGGTTTTTTCAAGGAGGGAAAAGCAAGTGTCTGTGAGTCGTGTGTTCGCGCCGCTGCTGGCGGCCGCAAGTCTTGGAGTCTGCACAGCGGCGGTGGTCCCAGCGACCGCCGTGGCGTCCGGCGCCCAGCTCTACACCTGCCAGAAGCACGGCGGCAAGGCACACCTCGCCGGCCACGGCGGCAAGTGCAAGAGCGGTGAAACGAAGACCGCTTGGCAGAGCGCCGCCCCCTCGCCCAAGACGGCCACGATCTACACCTGCAAGAGCAGCTCCGGCGTGGAGCGGCTCGTCTCCCGCAGCACCAAGTGCGCCAAGCACGAACGCAAGCTCACCTGGTACCAGGTCAAGCCCGCGAAGGGTCAGAGCAAATCGGGAACGCTCGGGACCAACACGGTGGTGCCCCCGGCCGGTACGGGGACGCCGCCCACCGCCAAAACGGAACCGCCCACGCTGCCCGCGGCGCCGACGGAATCGCCGGTGCTGGCGGCCCTGAAGAGAGCCCTTGCCGAAGCGAAGGCGAAGACGGCCAGCGCGAAAGAACAGCTCGAAGCGGCACGCAAAGCACACGAGCCGCTCGTGGAAGCAGAGGCTGCGCTCGAAAAGGCCAAGGAAGGCGAAACCAATGCCAAGGGCAAGACTCAGCAGACGCAGGCTGCCCTTACGAAAGCCAACACAGAACTCCTGACGGCCTCCCAAGAAGACGGCGCAGCCGAAGAGCAGCTTGAAGAAGCCGAAGAAGAACTCCTAGAAGCGGAAGAAAGCCGGGAAGAAGCCGAATCCAGCATCGAAGTCGATGAAGAATTTGTCGGGTTCGCCGAAGAAGAAGTCAGGGAAGCCGAAGAAGAACTAACGGAAGAACCAACCGCGAAGGAACTGAAAAACGCCGAAAAGGCCCTGGAGAAAGCCGAACAAGAACTCGCTGTTGAAAAGGCGAACCTGAAAAAAGCCGAAACGACATTGTCGGAACACCCGGGCAACAAATCGGACGAAACCAAAGTCGAAAACCTGAAGAAAAAGGTGGCAGAAGCCGAAGTAAGCGTCGAAGAAGCCGGCGAAGAAGTGGCTTTCTACTTTGAAGAAGTTGAATCCGCGAAGGAAATCCTCGAAGAAGAAGTAGCGGAACTGAAGGAAGCGGAAGAAGAATTTGAAGCCGCGCAGATAGCGGAAAACCACGCCAAGGCGGAAGAAGCACTCGACTATGAACACGTCGAACAAGCGGCGGCGAACGAGAGCGCAGCGCTGAAAAAAGCCAAAGAAGCGGAAGAAGCTTTGACCGCAGCACAGAAAGCCCAGTCGGAAGCTGAAGCCGCCGCCCAGGGCGCTGAGACGAAGCTCGAAGAAGTCGAACAGGAAGACCCCGCCGGGAAGACAGCCATCGAACAGGCCGAAAAGGCGCTGAGCGAAGCCGTCGCGGCGGAAGCGAAAGCCGCTCAGGAAGTCACGGCGGAGGAAGCAGCACTCGCGTAGGAGGCTCTGCCCGAACGGGGATCGGCTCGCAGTAGCCGGTCCTCGTCGCATTGTTGGTCCTTCTGTCCAAGGCGGTCGTCGGAATCTTGTCCCGGCGGCCCATCGGTCATCCCCGCCCGGATGCCAATGTGTCTGGTGCCACCTGAAGGCGGCCATCCTCCCGCCCCCCGACACGAAAGGATCAGCCATGCCACGCATCATCGTCACCACCGATCCCCGGCGGTGTGCCGGAGCTCCCCCGATCCTCCTCGACGAGGATGTCCGCTCGGTCCACCTGAGCAGCGACCACGCCGCTGCGCAGCTCGTCGAGAGGCTGACGTGGGCGATCCACGACGCTGAGAGCACCGAGGCGCGGATCGCCTGATGCCGCCGCCGGCGAGCACCGCCCGTATGATCGGGCGGCGGTGGGGAGCGCCTTCAAGACAGTCACGCCTCGCAGGGCCGCCCTGCTCGCCGCGGGCTTCCTTGGGTCGCTGGCGATAATGGGCGGCTCGGCCAAGGCCACGCCGAAGGTCACCTTCAAAGCCCTCCCGGTGCCGATAGCGGGCTTTCCGCACACCGGGTACATCCTCGGGGCGGGGGCGGCCCTGAAGGCCGAATACAAGATCTCGGGGACCGAATACGGCGGTTTCCCGCCTCCTGTGATCGGGATCAACGTCTACTTCCCGAAGGGCACCACGCTGCATCCCCAGGGCTTTCCCACTTGCCCCAGCTCGGTGCTCGAACAGGTGGGGCCGAAGGACTGTCCCAAGGGCTCGGCGGCGGGTCCCGTGGGGCACGCCCTGGGCGTGGTGGCCTTCGGCGGCGAGCGGGTCGAAGAGTCCACCACGATCGAATCGTTCTACGCGCCCGGGGGGAACATCGAGTTCTTCACCGTCGGACACTCGCCCGCGTCACTGGAAATCCTCACCACCGGGCACTACGTCAACCCGGGGGGCGCTGAGGCATTCGGGCTCGAGCTGATCAGCGAAATCCCGCTGATCTCGACGGTTCCCGGCGCGCCCTATGCGGTCGTGCAGTCGATTCAGGTCAAGGCGGGCTCGGCGCGGATGGCCGCTGGCAAGCCCGTCTACTACGGCACGATCCCGAAGCAGTGTCCCCCCGGTGGCTTCTCGATCAAGACCGAAGTCATCTTTGACGAAGGCGGGGCCAACCCGCCCGTGCCCGAGCCCGTGACGGTGGCCTTCAAAGCACCCTGCCCCAGGAAGTAGCGCCCCCCGCGGGTGCCCGGCTGGTCGTCCGACCACGGGCCGAGCGCCTGCACGAAGGGGTCGGGCTGGCTAGAAGTGGGCGTTGGCTATGTCCAAAAGTGGATTGCGCCGCTGGGTCTCGGCGAGGCATAGTTGGGCCAACCGACCGGTTCCCCTCACTGGTTGGCACAGGAGGGGCGGACGCGCACGGGGGCAGCGTCCGCCCCCCTCTCTCGCCGGTTTCTTCAAGCCGGGCACTGCACCTGCCAGGGACGCCGCACCTCAGCCGGGCGCCCGGTCCTCTGAGGTGGCCCGCAGGCGTACAAGCAGATACGCGACGATCGCCACGTTGACGACCAGGGCGCCGACCTTCAGCAGGGTGGCGCTTTTCGTCAGCGCCCACACCTCGGGTATCAGCAGGAGCGAGGTTGCGAGCACGGTGAGCCACTCGCCCCACCTCCGTCGATTCCACAGGCCGTAGGCCTCCGTGCCCTCGAGTGCGGCGTAGCCGAGGGCGACGATCCCGAAGAAGAACGCTTTGTTCGCGTTGAGCTTGGTGGCGTCGTGCAGGATCCGCTGGATCCAGTTGCTTTTCGGGTTGAGGCCTCCTTCGTGGGCGAGATCGGTCACGTCGCTGGCCCAGTTCTCGTGTAGATGGGTGAGGAGCACGGCCCCCACGGCGGCCAACAGCACCGCTCTGAAGGCGCGCTCGGCGGCGATCCAGGGGAGCAGTCGATCGCCTCGTGGGGCGGAAGCCGGCGGGGGATCCGGATCCTGCGACGGGCGAGCGGGCTCACGCCCGGAGGCGGGTGGCGGACCTGGCATCGGCCACGGCCAGCCTACAGGGGCTTCTCTGGCCGGAAGGGACGACAACGAACGTAGCCCCTATCGGGCAATCGTCCATTCGTCGAGCGCATGCGCCCAATCCCGCGTCGGAGTGCGGAAACCGGCCGGGGTGCAACCCCGGTAATCCACGCCTGTACGAAACGCCGACATCGACCGATGGTCCAGGCCCCAGCCCGGAAAACCTGCAGGGATCAAGCCCCTACAGGCGAATGCCGATGGACAAGAAAGTAAAGGGGGACGGCGGTCGGCGACATCTGCTTAGTAGCGGTCGGCCGTTTGTCACAGAAGTTGAATGATCAGATCCAAGGTTTCACACATACTCACCCGTGCCCTGTGCGCCGCTGCCCTCGCGGCGCTCGGAGTCGGTGTGCCTACTGCCGGCGCCGCGTCCCGCGTGTACGCCTGCGCCAACACGAAGAGCGGCTCGGTCAAGGCGATCTCGAGTAAGGGCAAGTGCAAGAAGGGCGAAACCAAGGTCACCTTGAACGCCCCCGGGCCCAAGGGAGCTGCGGGCGCCCAGGGTGCCGCGGGCCCGCAGGGGCCCGCGGGCCCCCAAGGCCCAGGTGGCCCGGCCGGACCTGAGGGCGTAACAGGCGAAACGGGAGCCGCCGGGGCGGCAGGCGCTGCGGGCGCCGCCGGGGCTGCAGGTGCCGCCGGAGCTGAAGGGAAACAGGGCGAACAAGGCATCCGCGGCGAAACGGGCGCGACCGGCGAAAAAGGCGAACGCGGCGCCACCGGAGCCGCGGGCGAACGCGGGGAAGCAGGACCTGCGGGTGCGACCGGAGCGACGGGCGAAAAAGGCGAACGCGGCGCCACCGGAGCCGCGGGCGAACGCGGGGAAGCAGGACCTGCGGGTGCGACCGGCGCGACGGGCGAAAAAGGCGAGCAGGGTCTTCAGGGCGTGAGTGGAACGACGGGCCCGACCGGCTCGACCGGTGCGACTGGCGCGTCCGGCGCGACGGGCGAAGCGGGCAAAAACGGCGAAAACGGGCCGACCGGCGCGAAAGGCGAACAGGGCAGCCAGGGTGCAACAGGTGGAACCGGCGCCAAAGGCGAACAGGGCGCGGCAGGCGCGACCGGAGCAACTGGCGAACGCGGGGAAGTCGGTCCCACGGGGTCGGCCGGCGAAGAAGGTGAACGGGGTTTGCAGGGTGTCACCGGCGCGACTGGTCCGGCCGGCGCGACTGGTCCGGCCGGCGCGACCGGACCCGAAGGCCCCGAAGGGGAACGTGGGGAAAACGGCAAAAACGGCAAAAACGGGGCCAACGGCGAAAACGGTGCGAACGGCAAAAATGGTGCCACCGGCGAA